>OLGD01001834.1_pt1 | contig 28051 bp, 22 predicted proteins | sample 1605311 | NCBI WGS metagenome assembly OLGD01 (sample SAMEA3888917, study PRJEB22519) | human gut metagenome | biome: human gut; feature: human-associated habitat; material: faeces | place: Denmark | collected 2010
TCAGAAAATGGCCCAGTTCGTGGATGAAGATCAGAAAGCCAAAAATGAGGATTGCAAAGAGAATATACATGAAATCACCTTTATTTCAAAAACCGCTCCCGGGTATGGATGCGGGCGAGGCGGATGCGCTTTTTGAGGACATGGCCAGTTTTGCCAGCTATGCGTTTAATAAAAGTCATGCCGTTTCGTATGCGGTGCTGACCTATCAGACCGCTTTTTTGAAAGCGCATTATATGAGCGCGTATATGGCGGCGCTCTTAACCAGCGTGCTCGGTGATTTCGGAAAAACGGCGGAATATATCGCCGAATGCGCGAAAGCGAAAATCAAGGTGCTTCCGCCGGACATTAATGAAAGCATTACCGTGTTCGGCGCGCGGGAAAATCATATCCGCTTCGGTTTGCTGGCGCTCAAAGGGGTCGGTCGGCAGTTTGTCGATCAGATTATCGCGGAGCGCACGGCGCGCGGTAAGTTTGTATCGTTTGAGGATTTCATTACCCGGATGGGGTCTTCCGATTTAAATAAGCGGCAGGTGGAAGCGTTGATTAAAAGCGGCGCGTTTGACGGTCTCGGCGTTTATCGGAGTCAATTGTTGGCTTCGTATGAAAAAATTATAGAAAATGCGCAGATGAAGAATCGGTTTGAAATCGAGGGGCAGTTTGATATTTTTTCAATGGCGGACAGCGGCGCGGCCGCACCGGTAAAATTTGATTATCCGGATATACCGGAATTTACGCTGAAAGAAAAGCTGATGCTGGAAAAGGAAAGCTCCGGCATGTATTTTTCGGGACATTTGCTCAACGATTACGCGCATCACATTGAAAGTCTGCGCACCGATCGAATCGCGGATATTCTTTCCGCTTTTGAAGAAGAGACTTCCGAGGAATACCGGGACAAGCAATCGGTTTGCGTGGCGGCGATGGTGTCGAAAAAATCCGTAAAGTCCACAAGAAACGGGACAAACATGGCGTTCGTTACGCTGGAGGATAAAACCGGCGAAATCGAGGCCGTGGTATTTTCCAAACAATATTTGCAGTTTGCGGATTTGCTGCTTTTGGAAACGCCTGTAGTCGTTTACGGAACCATCTCGGCACGGGATGAAGAAAAACCCAAGCTGATATTAAATACAGCGCAGCGACTGATTTCCAATGAGAATTTTCTTGCCGCCGAAAAAAGCCTTTACCTGCGCGTATCCTCTGTCGATACGCCCGAAGCGGCGCAGGCCGTGGCGCTGCTTCGTCAAAACAGCGGTGATACGCCGGTTCTGTTTTACGAAATGAAAGCTAAGCGATACGTTAAAGCATCGGGGATTCGCGCGCATGTGACGGAAGCGCTTTTGAACCAACTGGCCGGTCTTGTTGGCCGGCAGAATGTTGTGTTTCAATAAAACGTGTCAGCTTGTAAAGTCCGTGATAATATCGGAAAGTTCCGAAAATGCGAAAATATCGATTCCTTTTTTCAAAGCGATCCGATCCGCAGTCGGCAGCGTGGAGACATAGACATCCACAATGTCGATCAAAATTTCGCTTTTTGCATCGTATATCCCGATTTTGCCGCCGCATTCGTAAAGACGGTAGATTGCGTCGGTGGCGATCATCGGTGCGGAAGCATGCGTGATTTTGCTTTGGCTTGTTATATTTTCAAGCTGTGTTCGGATATCCCGGATTGCGCAGTGTGTCAGAATCGCGTATATACCGGCGATGATTCCGATCAGGGCGAGGGAAGAAATTACAGTCCAGGTGATTAAATTTTTCTTATCTGGTAATTTTATTTTCATAAGCATATTCCTTACTTGTACGTTCGGTTGCAATTATTATTTGCAGCCTTTGGCAATCTGATTCGGTTTTAGTTGCATTCCGATGATAAAAAAGAGGTTTGTTGTGAAAAAAAAGGCAAATACGTCAACCCAGTTAAAGATTGGCAATTTCAAAAAAGAAAAGACGTCTACCAGGCGCACTCTGTCCAAAGTGGGAAAAGTGTTCGGGTATATTTTCAGCGCGCTGTTAACGGTTATTCTCGTCTGTTTTATTACCGGCATTATTGTCGGCTGTGTATTTTCGATCTATGTGCGAAATTATATTGATCCGACGATAGATGAAACGCTTTTGATTACCGGCGCCGGTGAACAGACTACAAAAATCTATTATTATGATTTCACCGACCGTACCAACCGGGTGGGAACCGCTGTCGAGATGGAAGAAGCGCGAATTTACGGTACGGAGAACAGTCTTTGGGCTTCGTACGATGAAATTCCGTATTATTTGCGGGAAGCATTTATCTCGATTGAGGATAAACGCTTTTGGAAACACAAGGGCGTAGACTGGATTCGTACCGGCGGTGCGTTTTTGGATTTCTTTTTCGGTGAATCCTCATACGGCGGCTCGACGATCACGCAGCAGCTGATAAAAAATCTGACCGGAAACGATGAGGCTACGATTCAGAGAAAAGTGCAGGAGATTTTGTGCGCGCTGAACCTGGAAAAGAGTAAAAGCAAGGATGAGATATTGGAACTGTATTTAAATATTGTCCCGCTGTCTCAAAGCTGTAAAGGCGTACGCGCGGCGGCGGAAACGTATTTCGGCAAGGAGCTTAGCGAATTGACCCTCGCAGAGTGTGCCGCGCTGGCTTCGATCACGAAGTATCCGACAAAATATGATCCGATTCAGAACCCGGAAAACAATAAAAAGCGCCGAATCGATGTACTCTGGGAAATGTATGAGCAGGGAAAGATTTCGGAGGCGGAGTATGAGGCTGCGGCGGCGGAAGAGCTTGTGCTTCGCGACACGAATGTGGATGAGGAAGAGGAGTACAGCGATTCCGACAATGTAAATTCATGGTATATTGATACCGTGATTTGCGATGTGCGCGATGATTTGATGGAAAAATATAATATCACCAAGGAAATCGCGAGCAATTTAATCACTTCCGGCGGCCTCAGCATCTATACGCTGATGGATCCGGAGGTGCAGCGCGTCATGGAGGAAGTTTATCTGAATGATGAAAATTTCCCCGCAAATACCGGTGGGATTCCAGCGGAATCGGCTATGGCGGTGATTGATCCGTATACCGGCGATTTGCTTGGCGTTATCGGTTCGAGGGGAGAAAAGCGCGGCAATTTGATATTGAATTATGCCACGCAGACAAAGCGCGCGCCGGGTTCGTCGCTCAAACCGCTCTCGGTTTACGCACCGGCGCTTGAAGAAGGAATTATCACGTACGGCAGTGTATATGATGATACGCCGCTTTGGTTCAACGGCACCGAACCGTATCCGCATAACCTGCCGGATGTATATAAAGGTTTGACGACGATCAACAGTGCGGTGGAGCGTTCGGTCAATACAGTTGCCATGAAAGTTCTTGAGGATTTGACCATCGACGTTTCGTTTGATTATTTGGTGAACCGACTCGGCTTTGATTATCTGGTGGATTATGCGGAGGACAGCAGCGGACGGGGGTATACCGACAAGGGACTTGCCGCACTTGCGCTCGGACAGCTTAATTACGGCGTCACGGTTCGGGATCTGGCGGCAGCGTACACTGCGTTTACCACGAACGGTGTATTTTACGACAGTCATTCGTATCTTTACGTTTATGACAGCACCGGAAATCTGCTGCTTTCCAATGACAATGCCGGCGAAATTGTTTTCAGCGAGCAGACCGCGTATATTATGACGAAAATGCTGCAAAATGTCATGAATAACGGTACAGGCCGCAGCGTCACGCTTCGGAATTCGGTAGATGTGGCCGGTAAAACCGGTACGGCGGGCAATGACTATGACCGTTGGTTTGTGGGCTATACGCCGTATTATATCGGTGCGGTTTGGTATGGCTATTCGTATCCGAAATCGCTCAGCAATCTTGCACAAAATCCGTCAAACACGATTTTTGATCTTGTCATGACCGAATTGCATAAAGATATTTTGGAGGAGGCTAAAAACGGAGGCGCTCCGCTGAAATCCTTTGATGACAATCGCCCGTCGGATGTCATTATGGCAACTTACTGCAAAGATTCGGGCAAACTTCTGACCGATGCCTGCCGGCTGGATCCGCGCGGTAGCCGTGCGGAAACAGGATATTTTACGGTATCGAGTGTACCGCAGGGGTATTGCGATACGCATGTGATTGTAAATTACGATGCTTCTACAAATGCATACGCGCATGAATATACGCTCCCCGAAAACAAATATCAGGTTTCGCTTATCCGTGAGAATACACGGGCTTTCTCGGCGCAGATTTATGTTGAGGATGCGCAGTATGTCTATCGGAATTTGCCGTCCGGAGTGCGTCCGGGCGGGTATTGGGGCGTGCCGTATTTCATCAATACGATTCCGGAAGGCACCTACGTCGGTATGACGAATTTAAAGGGCGGCCGGCAGTTTAATTCTTTCAGTTATGAGAATTATGATTTTTCAAAATTTGATGCGCCGGTGACCACATCCGACAGCGGCGCCGAAGAATCGGGTGTTTCTCCGCCCGAAACGCTTCCGCCTGAGGAAACGGACGATACGGCTTATGAAGATGAACCGTAAAGCTGATTTTTCCGTGTGTGAAAATAATAAAGAATAATTGCATATTTTATTGACAACGATTGCATATTTAAGTATAATAAGTATGGAATCTTAAAGAAAGGAAGCATGGTCATGAAATCTTTTTATATTAAGCTTTTAACGATTGAAGATATTCGCAAATTTGTGGATATTGTCACCAGACAGGACTTTGATATCGATCTTTCTTCGGGGCGGTATGTTGTGGATGCAAAGTCGATCATGGGTATTTTCAGCTTGGATCTTATGAATAAGATTTTGCTTACGGCCCATTCCGACAATACTGAAAAACTGGAAGAGGAACTTGCAAAATTCATTGTTGAATGATTTGCATGTCTTTTGTCAGGGCGGGTTGACCCTACGCAAAAATCATATAAATGTTTGGGCACCCTTTTATCTGAGGGTGCCCTTATACTTTTAAGGAGTCGTTATGATGTCGGAAAAAGAAAAGTATATTTCTCCGTTTGGCACCAGATACGCCAGTCGCGAAATGCAGTATCTTTTTTCTGAGGAGAAAAAGTTTCGTACCTGGCGAAAGCTTTGGATCGCGCTTGCGCGCGCCGAGCAAATGCTTGGGCTGGAAATTACCGATGCGCAGATTTCGGAAATGACTGCAAATGCGGAAAATATCAATTACGAAGTGGCCGAAGCGCGCGAAGCGGAAGTGCGCCATGACGTGATGTCGCATGTGTATGCTTACGGGAAGCAGTGCCCGGCGGCCGAGCCGATTATACATCTCGGTGCAACGTCCTGCTATGTGGGGGATAACACCGATTTAATCATTATGCGGGAAGCTTCCGAATTGATTTTAAAGAAAGCGGCTCAGGTGCTGAAAAATCTGTGTGATTTTGCCGATCGGTATAAATCCATGCCGTGTCTGGCGTATACGCATCTGCAGCCGGCACAGTTGACGACGGTCGGGAAGCGCGCGACGCTTTGGGCAAATGAACTTGCTATGGATATGACCGAGCTTGAGCATCAAATTGAAAAGCTTCGATTGCTTGGTTCCAAGGGAACGACCGGTACGCAGGCCAGTTTTATGGAACTGTTTGACGGCGATGAGGAAAAGGTAAAACGGCTGGATCGGTTAATTGCCGAGCAAATGGGCTTTGAGGGCTGTGTTGCGGTTTCCGGACAAACGTATTCCAGAAAAGTAGATGCATATTTTCTCGCGGTGCTTTCGGGTTTTGCGCAGAGTGCATGTAAATTTGCCAATGATTTGCGAATCCTTCAGTCTTTTGAAGAAATGGAGGAACCGTTTGAACAAAATCAGATCGGTTCTTCGGCGATGCCTTATAAGCGCAATCCCATGCGCTGTGAGCGTATATGCGCGCTTGCAAGATATGTGATCGCCGATTCGGTCAATCCGGCGTATACCGCGTCTGTTCAGTGGTTTGAGCGTACGCTTGACGACAGCGCGAATAAACGTATCAGTGTGGCTGAGGCTTTTTTGGCTGTGGATTCGATTTTAAATATTTATATCAATGTGACGGGCGGCCTTGTCGTATATGATAAAGTGATCGGCCGGCGTGTGATGGAAAAGCTGCCTTTTATGGCGACTGAAAATATCATGATGAAATCGGTGAAAAACGGGGGCAACCGCCAGGAACTGCACGAGCGTTTGCGCGTACATTCTCATGCGGCTGCGGCGAAGGTTAAGCTTGAGGGCGGTACTAACGATTTGATTGAGCGAATCGAAAGGGATCCGGCGTTTCCGATTACCCGAACAGAGATAGAGGCGGAGCTTTCGCCTGCGCGCTATATCGGACGCTGCCCGTCTCAGGTGACGGAATTTATCAAAGAGGTCGCAACTCCTTTGATTGAAAAATATTGCACGGAAGAAATTGCGGCCGAACTCAGAGTATGACGGAGGAATGAACATGAGAGAACAACAGAGCAAGCTTACGGCCATTGTCGGCATTAATTGGGGCGATGAGGGAAAGGGCAGAATGGTCGATCTGCTTTCCGAAACGTATGATGTGATTATTCGCTATCAGGGCGGTAACAATGCCGGACATACAGTGGTCAACGATAAGGGCAAATTCATATTGAATCTGCTTCCCTCCGGCATTCTCCGCTCAACGACTGTCAATGTAATGGGCAACGGTATGGTCATTGATCTGGAGCATTTGGTCAAGGAGATCAAAAGTCTGACCGATAAAGGAATCCAAATCACGCCGGAGCATCTTAAAATCAGTGAAAAAGCCGTCATCTGTATGCCGTATCACAAGTTGCTTGACTGTCTTGAGGAAGATCGGCTCGGCGATGCAAAGTTCGGTTCAACACGCCGCGGAATCGGTCCCGTGTATGGCGATAAATACATGAAAAAAGTTCTGCGTATGGGCGACTTGTTTGAGTCTGAGGCCTATCTGAAAGAGCGGCTTTCCGGAATACTGGAATGGCGCAATTTGATGATCCATAACGGATATGGGGCTGAAACCGTTCGTGCGGAGGATATGTATGCGTGGCTGCGCGAATACGGCGATGCGCTGAAACCCTATATATGCGACGTTACCGCGTATCTGACGGAAGCGATAAAAGACGGTAAAAAAATCATGTTTGAAGCGCAGCTTGGCGCACTGCGCGATATTGATTTCGGTATTTTTCCGTATACGTCCTCGTCTTCGACAATCGCGGCTTACGCACCGGTCGGCGCGGGCATTCCTTTTGCCAAGCTTGACGGTACAATCGGTGTTATTAAAGCGTATTCCAGTTGCGTCGGAGAGGGACCTTTTACCTGCGAAATGTTTGGAGAAGAGGCGGACACGCTTCGCGAGGCAGGCGGTGAATACGGCGCTGCAACCGGCAGACCGCGCCGTGTCGGCGGATTTGACGTTCCGGCTTCCAAATACGGATGCCTTATGCAGGGCGCTACAGAGCTTGCGCTGACCAAACTCGACGTGCTTTCTTACTTTGAAAAAATTCCCGTTTGCGTCGGATATGAGGTCGATGGAAAAGTTTATACTGATTTTATGACCGGGGATAAGCTGAATCGGGCAAAGCCCGTATATACGTATGTTGACGGCTTTCACTGCGATATTTCCGGCTGCCGCAAGGTTTCGGATCTGCCGAAAGCGGCTTATGAATACATTAAATATATTGAAAAAGCAGTCGGTGTTCCGGTTACGTATGTGTCCGTAGGGGCAGATCGTGACGCATGTATCAAAATGTACGAATAGGCCGGAGCCGTTTGCAGGGAGAAGCCATGCGATACAAGTTTTTGCTGTTTGATTTGGATAATACGCTTTTGGATTTTGACGCGGGTGAAAAACAGGCGTTGAACAAGCTGTTTTCTGCGCATGGCATACCGGTAACCGAGTCGCTTTTAAAGGAATATCATAACGTCAACCGAGTATTGTGGCAGGCGTATGAGCGCGGGACGTGTGCGTTGAATCAGGTATTGAATACGCGCTTTTCTACCACGATGCGCACATTCGGAAAAGAGGTTCCCGGAGATGTTTGGGAACGGGAATATCGCGCGTATCTCGGTGAGATGCATGTGTTGATTCCCGGGGCGAAAGAAATATGCGAACACCTGTCGCATACGCATCAAATGTATATTATTACAAACGGGATTCGCGAGACGCAGGTTCGGCGGCTGCAGGATGCGGGATTGATTGCCTATTTTCAGTGCATATTTAATTCGGAAAGCATCGGCGTCCAGAAGCCGCATTTGCCTTTTTTCTCGTATGTTATGACGCATATAGAGAAATTTGACAAGACAAAAGCACTTGTGATCGGAGATTCGCAGACCTCGGACATTGCCGGAGGGCAAGGCGCCGGTCTTGATACCTGCTGGTTCAATAAGCACGGAATTTCAGACACTTCGGCCATTACGGCTGATTATAAGATTGATTGTTTGCAGGAACTTTTGAAAATCGTATAAGGATCGGCATGGGAATTTTCATGCCGCTGGTCGTCGGAAAAGGATTCTCCGACGCCGGGACGTATTTTCGTATTTGCGCTCTTTTGGGCGCGCAGACCTGCAAAAAAGTCCGGCTGAAACCGGACTTTTTTGCAGAATGTTGATCGGCGCGAGTCGTTTTTGCTTTTTGGGAAATGTTTACTGCGCCTGAAATTTTTGTTTTACCGTATTAATTTTGGTTTGCTCTACCTGCTTTGTGGGGTACCATCCCTTAGCGGCCATTTTATCATACAGCGTATCCTGCATGCTCAGGGATTCGTTCAAAGCGTTGTTAAACGCCTGATGCACATTAGCAGTCGGCGATTCGATTGTACCGTGCATGTACAGATCACATACGCCTTTTTCGAGTAGCAGCATGTTTTCCATTAAGTTTTTGTCGTCCATTTTCTCACCTCATTAAAGTAATCCGTAAAAGCTTTGAAAGATCTGTTGGTGTTTCTTTGCCAATTGTTCCACGCAGCTTTTGAGTTCGGCATCCTGAATCTGATTGGCAGTTTCTTTGCACTGTGTCTGAAAATATTGTTCGTGTCCCAATGCGTCTTCGATATACAGCAGTTCTTTTTCGGTCATTTCAATCACCTCCGGGCATAGTGTGGCAAAAATAAAGGAAAAATATGCATTTTAAAAATATTTTGCTTGCTTTTTTACGCGTTTTTTTAAAATGATACAAACTTGAGAACACAGGCGGAGATTTGTTGTTTACAGATGCAATTGCGCGGAATTTTAGATTTTGAAAACCGATCAATTCGGAGGTTGATATGAAGATTTGCTGTTTTGGCTCCCTGAACATCGATTGGGTTTATACGGTGGAACATCAGGTTCGCGCAGGCGAAACGCTGGCTGCATCTGCTCTTGCGCGGTTTCCCGGCGGAAAGGGATTGAATCAGGCTGTTGCGCTTGCGCGGGCGGGAGGGGCGGTCTATCATGCGGGTAAAATCGGGCATGACGGACAGTTCCTCGCCGAATATTTGAAACAAAACGGCGTCAATACAGAGTTTATAGAAACGATTTCGGCGCCATCCGGCCATGCGATCATTCAACTGGATGCATCCGGACAAAACGGTATTTTGGTATACGGCGGCGCCAATCATACGATGGATACGGCGTTTTTTGAGCGCGTTTTGTCTTTTTTCGATGCGGGCGATATTCTGCTGTTGCAGAATGAAATCAATCTGCTTGGAAAATTAATTTGCCTTGCGCATGCGCGCGGGCTGCGGATCGCGCTGAATCCCTCGCCGATAACAGCGGATGTCTGCGCGCTGCCGCTGGAATATATCGATTTTTTCTTTTTGAATGAAATCGAGGGCGCGGCGCTTTCCGGTGAAGTGCGTCCGGAACGGATTGTAAGCGCTCTGCATACACGGTATCCGAGCGGCGAAGTCATATTGACGCTTGGCAAGGAAGGTGCGCTTTGCAGCTTTGAAGATCGCTTGATTCGCCAGGCTGCTTTTCCGGTTCGCGCTGTGGATACGACCGCGGCGGGCGACACATTTACCGGATTTTATCTTGCGGCACGGGCGACGGACATGGACATTACCGATGCACTGCGGCGCGCCGCTGCGGCTGCTGCGATCGCCGTTACGCGCAAAGGCGCATCGGTTTCAATTCCGTCAATGCAGGAAGTAGAGGAGATGATAGAGCATGTTGACCAATGAACAGCGTGTAAAAAATTTGCGCGTACCGGTCGGCGCGGTAGATTTGGTGCTGGATACGGATGCTTATAATGAAATTGACGATCAGTTCGCGATTGCGTATATGCTTTCGTACGCGGATCGGCTGCGGGTGCAGGGGATCTATGCGGCGCCTTTTAAAAACAGACGCGCGGAAACGCCGGCCATCGGTATGGAGAAAAGTTATGATGAGATTCAAAAGCTTTTGCGTTTGGCCGATCGGGAAGATTTATGCGAGTTTACTTTTCGGGGTGCGCAGCGGTATTTGCCCGATGAGAAGACGCCGGTTTTGTCTGATGCGGTGCGGCATTTGACCATGCTCGCGCGTCGGTATTCGCCGGAGCGGCCTTTGTATGTGGTTGCAATCGGCGCAGTGACAAATATTGCGTCTGCGTTGCTGTACGCTCCCGAAATCGCCGACAATATTGTGGTTGTTTGGTTGGGTGGAAATGCCTACGATTTTAAAAGTGCGCATGAATTTAATATGATTCAGGACATTGCAGCGGCGCGCGTTGTATTTTGCAGCGGCGCGCCGGTTGTTCAATTGCCTTGTATGGGCGTTGTCAGCGCTTTTACCACAACGCGCTATGAGCTTGAACATTGGCTGATGGGGAAAAATAAACTGGCGGATTATCTTGTGTCCGCTACCATTTCCGAGGCAGAACGTTATGCGGCGGGATTGGCGTGGTCGCGGGTGATTTGGGACGTGACGGCAATCGCTTGGCTTTTGAACGACGGTATGCGCTTTATGTCTTATCGAAATGATTATCCCGGTATTCCCGAATATGACGGACATATTTCCGAAGAACGCGGGGAATATCCGATTTGTTATGTAAATCAGATTTTTCGAGATGCGTTGTTTACGGACTTGTTTAAAAAATTAACTAAAATGTGAACAATTTGTAAATGTTTTGGCCTGTATATTGAATTTGCACGGGAAACGTAATACAATGATACAAGCAAAATAACTGTATTCGATAGAGGTGCGAAAAATATCAGTAGCATGGTTTCGGCACTCATTTGCTTTGAACTGTGCGAAAGGATTTTTTGCCGAAACAAAATACAGAGTGAGATGTATTTTGTTGGGCGCACGGAAAATATTCGTGTGACTGTCACATGATTTCATGTGGAGAGCTGTCGGTGCGCTTAACGATTGTGATGAAAGCGGCCGGTACCTATCGTATCGGTCGTTTTTTGCAGGTATTTTTATTTTTTGCTGGAGGGCATTATGAGAAAGTTTATATCGGCAATTTTAGCGGTTATGATGCTTGCGGCGCTTGTTTCCTGTTCGTCTGACAAGAAAGGCGTTCTGCGTGTAGGTATGGAGTGTACATATGCACCCTATAACTGGTCGCAGAGCACGGATGCAAACGGCGCGGTGAAGATTCAGGAAAGTCCGGATTATGCATACGGTTATGATGTTATGATTGCAAAATATGTGGCGGATAAGATCGGTTATGATCTTGAAATTTACAAAATGGACTGGGATTCGCTTCCGCTTTCCGTCCAGTCCGGTACGATTGACTGCGCAATCGCGGGTCAGTCGATCACCGAAAAGCGTATGGCTACGGTAGATTTCACAACGCCTTACTACTATGCGTCGATCGTTGTTCTGACGACGAAAGACGGCCCGTATGCCAATGCGAAAGGCGTATCGGATCTTGCCGGCGCAACGGCGACTTCTCAGATCAACACCGTTTGGTATGATACCTGTCTCCCGCAGATTTCCAATGTGAATAAGCTGGCGGCAATGAGCACGGCGCCCGAAATGGTGGTTGCGCTGAATTCCGGTGCGGCGCAGATTGTCGTTACCGACAAACCGACCGCGATGGCAGCGGTCTCTGCGTATCCGGATAAACTGGTTATGCTGGACTTTACGGGGTCGGACGACAATTTTGAGGTATCCGAGGAAGAGATCAATATCGGTATCTCGGTGCAGAAGGGCAATAAGGAGCTTTTGGACAAAATCAACGCCGTGCTGGCTGAGCTTACGGTTGAGGATTTTGACCGAATGATGAATGAAGCGATCAGCGTTCAGCCGTTGTCCTGATTTTAAAATTAAGGAAGAATTTTCATGACTTTCATTAATGAATTCATACAGGGGTGGGCGGACTTTTTGTCCGCCTCTCTTGGCGATAAGCTGCCTGCCGGTTTTTTGGAGCGCGTCGTATTTTTGATCAATCAGTACGGTATGTCTTTTTTGCGCGGCGCAGGCTGGACTTTTGTCATTGCGCTTGTCGGTACGGCAATCGGTTTTTTGATCGGTCTTTTATGCGGAATTGTACAGACAATTCCGGTATCCCCGAAAAATAATGTTGTGTACCGTATTTTTATGAAAATCGTCCATGCGATTATTTATATTTATGTGGAAGTATTTCGCGGTACGCCTATGATGGTTCAGGCCATGGTTATTTATTACGGCGCCTTTTCGGTGGGGATTCGGATGACGCCCATTTTTGCCGGATTTTTTATTGTTTCCATCAATACCGGCGCCTATATGGCGGAGACCATGCGCGGCGGTATCTATTCTGTGGATATCGGACAAACCGAGGGGGCGAAAGCGCTCGGTATGAATCATTTCAGTACAATGCTTCGGGTTATTCTTCCGCAAGCGGTGCGCAATATTATGCCCCAGATCGGAAACAATCTGATTATTAATATTAAGGATACTTCCGTTTTGAATGTTATCGGCGTTGTGGAGTTGTATTTTGCCACAAAGAGCGTGTCCGGCGCGTATTATACATATTTTGAAGCTTTTTCGATCACGCTGGTTATTTATTTGATTATGACGGTGACCTGCTCCAGGATTCTTCGCTTGATCGAAAGAAAAATTGACGGCGCGGACAGTTACGATCTTTCTACTACCGATACGTTGGCGCATACGAGCGGTCTGCACAGTCCGACCTCGCCGGCGCGTCGCGGGAAAATGCATAAGTTTGACGGGAAAAGGGGCGGAAAAGCATGAGTGAAACAATTTTGCAGATCAGCCATCTGACCAAAAGCTTCGGTTCCAATCTGGTCTTGAAAGATATTGACTTTTCTGTGGAAAAGGGACAGGTTGTCAGTATAATCGGTTCCTCCGGTTCCGGTAAAAGTACGCTTTTGCGCTGCATCAATCTTTTGGAAACGCCGAGCGGCGGGAATATTTATTTTCACGGCGAGGATATTTCCGACAAGCATTTTTCGCTTTCAAACTATCGCGCCAAGGTAGGGATGGTATTTCAGCAGTTTAATTTGTTTAACAATCTGACCGTGTTGGAAAATTGCGTGATGCCGCAGGTAACCGTCTTGCGGCGCAGCCGCGCCGAGGCGGAGGAACAGGCGAAAATGTATTTGGAGCGCGTGAATATGCTTCCGTTTATGAAAGCGAAGCCGAAGCAGATTTCGGGCGGTCAGAAGCAGCGTGTTGCGATTGCGCGTTCTTTGGCCATGGATCCTGAGGTCATGCTGTTTGACGAACCTACAAGCGCGCTCGACCCCGAAATGGTCGGCGAGGTACTCGGCACGATGCAGGAACTGGCGAGTACCGGGCTTACCATGCTGGTGGTCACGCACGAAATGGGCTTTGCGCGGGATGTGTCAGACCGCGTTGTCTTTATGGACAGCGGTGTGATCGAAGAGGACGGCGCGCCGTCCGTAATTTTTGAAACGCCGAAAAAAGCGCGTACCAAAGAATTTCTTTCGCGTTTTCTGTAATTTTTTAAAAAGTGTCTTGACATCGTATGTCGGATAATGGTATAATAATTTGCCGCATGAATTTGGCTTTAAGTGCATATGCCGCCACATTCAGCGAGTCACAAGGAAAGAGAGGTGCTTTTCGTGTTTGCAGTAATCGAAACGGGCGGAAAGCAGTACAAGGTTAACGAGGGCGATGTTCTCTTCGTTGAGAAGCTCAATGTAAACGAAGGTGACAAGGTTACCTTTGACAAGGTGCTGGCATTTTCGGGCAGCGACGGTTTTGTCGTGGGCGCGCCTTTTGTAGCGGGCGCAACGGTAGTTGCCAATGTTCTGAAAAACGGCAAGGGCAAAAAGATTGACGTTATCCGATACAAGGCGAAGAAGAACGAGAAGAAAAAGATCGGACACAGACAGCCTTATACCAAAGTACAGATCGACAAGATCAACGGCTGAACGTTTTATGACCAAAATCGTTTTTTATAAATGCGGCGATGTATTTTATGGTTTTGAGGAGCATGGACATACCGGATACGGTGAATCGGGAAACGATGTGCTTTGCGCGGCGCTTTCCGCAATGACGATGTTGATCATCAATGCGATCGAAATCGCATATGCTTCTGAGGCTGACTATACAATAGACGAGGAAACGGCGGATATCAAGTTGATTGCGCGCGGCGCGTTGGATGATTCCGATGAAAAGAAAAAATATGCGATTTCCGGTCTGCTTACCGCTTATTATTATCAGTTGAACGATTTGATCGAAGAGTATTATGATTTTCTCGAGGTTGAAACGCTCGAGCGGCCGATTTGATCGGCGGAATTTTTACGGAGGTTATGAAAATGTTAAAGCTTAGTTTGCAGTTTTTTGCTCATAAAAAAGGCGTTGGTTCGACGAAAAACGGCCGTGACAGTGAGTCTAAGCGCCTTGGTGTTAAAAAGGCGGACGGTCAGGCTGTAATCGCCGGCAACATTCTTGTGCGTCAGCGCGGTACCGGTATTCATCCCGGCAAAAATGTCGGCATCGGTTCTGATGATACGCTGTTTGCTCTGATTGACGGCAAGGTAAAATTTGAGCATGTCTCTAAGACGAAAAAGTGTGTCAGCGTATACGCCGACTGATTGGTTTTTGGCATCAACCGTATGCGTCACGCTGAAAAATACAATTGTTTGTTAAAAGCGGTATAGCCATGCTATGCCGCTTTTTGCAGATAAAAGCGGTTGCAAAAGCAGAAATACCGATTTTCGGAGTAGGCATAAATTCTGAAATAAAAAATATATAAAAATTAGAATTGAAATATCCCGGTTATTATTTTAGAATAATGAATAAAGAACATAGGGGAAGTTTGGAGGGCGTATGACGCTTGTTGTTTTGGCTGCCGGCATGGGGTCAAGATATAAAGGGCTCAAACAGATTGATCCGGTCAGCCGTGCAGGTGAATTTATCATAGATTTTTCCGTATATGACGCAATCAAATACGGATACAGCCGTGTGGTATTTATTATCAAGCGCGAATTGTATGACGTGTTTCGTGAAACGATCGGCCGTCGTCTGGAAAAATATATCGAAGTTCGGTATGTTTTTCAGGAAAAACAGTTTTTGGACGGAATTGATATTCCCGCAGAGCGGTGCAAGCCGTTTGGAACGGCACATGCGCTGCTGTCCTGTCTCGGCGTTGTGAATGAACCTTTTACGGTCATAAATGCGGATGATTTTTACGGCGCGAGCGCGTATCAGTGCGTTTCCGAGTATTTGAAGAACAACCCGTACGACGGAAAATGTCATTTTTGTATGGCCGGGTATCAGCTTTCCAATACGCTCAGCGAGAGCGGGCATGTATCGCGCGGAGAATGTTTTTCAGACCGGCATGATTATTTGACCGGCATTATTGAGCGTGTTAAAATCTGCCGTGACGGAGATACCGCTCGGTATCAGGACGGTGAGGAATGGAAACCGATTTCAAAGGATGCAACGGTTTCGATGAATTTTTTCGGCTTTACGCCTGAAATTTTGGAATACATACGGGACGGTTTTCTTCGCTTTATACGCGATCCAAAAACCGATCTTAAAAATGCGGAATATTATTTGCCCCATGCGGCTACACAAATGCTTCAAGACGGGCTTTGCGATATTAAACTTTTGCGTACGGACGCGAAATGGTACGGCGTGACCTATCCGGACGACAAAGCGCGTGTGGTCGCCGCGATTGAAAACATGATCTCATCCGGCGTTTATCCGGATGGTTTGTGGAAATGACATTATAATTTGTGGAGGAACGTTATGGCGATTCTTGTTACGGGGGGAACCGGTTTTATCGGCTCGCATACGGTGGTAGAACTCTTAGAGGCGGGGCGTGAAGTTATCATTGTAGATAATTTTTCGAACAGTAAACCGATTGTGCTCAAACGCATCGAACAGATTACGGGCAAAACCTGCAAGCTGTACGAGGCCGATTTGTTGGATTATGCTGCGATTGAAAAAATCTTTCAGGAAAACACGATTGATTCCGCAATCCATTTTGCCGGATTGAAAGCAGTCGGCGAATCGGTTGCTCAGCCCTTGCGCTATTATCATAACAATATTACCGGTACGCTGAATCTCTTGAATATTATGTCAAAGTACGGTGCAAAATGCATTGTCTTTTCCTCTTCCGCAACGGTTTACGGTAAACCGAAATGCGTTCCCATCAAGGAGGACGCGGATTTGTATACCACCAATCCCTATGGGGAAACCAAGTTGATGATTGAACGTATTCTTTCGGATCTTTATAATGCGGATCCGGAGTGGAGCGTTTCTATTCTGCGCTACTTTAATCCGATCGGAGCGCATGAAAGCGGGCTGATCGGGGAAGATCCCAAGGGCATTCCGAACAATTTGCTGCCGTATATTTCCAAGGTAGCCATTGGCGCATTGCCGTGTCTTTCCGTGTATGGAAATGATTACAATACACATGACGGCACCGGTGTGCGTGACTATATTCACGTTGTGGATCTTGCCGATTCGCATCTGAAAGCGCTCGACCGCGCGAAAAAGGTCAACGGAGTGGAGTATTTCAATATCGGTACCGGTGTCGGTTATTCGGTGTTGGATATTATTCGTGCTTATGAAAAGGCAACCGGCCTTACGATCAATTATAAGATTACGGATCGCCGTCCCGGCGATATAGATGAATGCTATGCCGATCCGTCGAAAGCCAGAGATGTTTTGGGGTGGACGGCTACGCGCGGCATCGAAGAGATGTGCCGGGATTCTGCAAATTGGCAGAAAAAGAATCCGAACGGATATGATTCTTAACGTATAAAGATAAATAAAAGTCCAGATACCTCTGGACTTTTCATCCTGTCAAAAAAGTGAAAATCGCAAATCAAATACGTTTACAAGGAGGACAAGTGCCGCCTTATAAACACCTTACAGGCGCGCAAGTGCCGCCAAGGGCGGCGCGACGGCGCGAATACGCCCTTCGGAAAGGGGTTCTCCTTGTGGCGTCAGGACTCCTCCCGGCTTGCGCCGGGCACCTCTTTTTTGGCATCAGGACTCCCCCAGGCTGACGCCTGGTACCCCCTCATGCCTGTACTCACGCTTATACGCGCCCCATCGTCGAAAAACTTTCGTTTTTCGACGGTCAAAAAAGTCCAGATCCCTCTGGGCTTTTTGTTTATCTGAACACTGAGTCGGATATAAATTATTCAAAGTATGCTGAGGGGGCGACTCCGTAATATTTTTTAAAAACTCTGGAGAAATAACTGACATTGGAAAATCCGAGATAATCTGCCGCCTGATTGACATTCATATAAGTACTGCGCAAAAGATAGGCCGCATGCCGCATACGCAGATTGAGTATATAGTCGTTAATTGTCATGTGCATATGTTTTTTAAAAAGGCGCATGCAGTATTGTTTGGAGAAGCTTGTATTTTGACAGATATCATCCAGTGTGATATTGTGCATATAATTCTCTTTGATATAGGAAATGATTAAATTTACCGACGACGGCATGCTGCTTTCGTTTTGGAATAATTCGCAAAAGGACTGTGAAATATAAAACATCATTTCGGAAAATTGCAGCGCAAGCAAAATTTGCATTTTTCTGTTTTGACTGATTTGCGTATTGATGCTTTTATGGAGCATTAATTCTATATTTTGCTTTTGATTCCCCATCGTCATTTTATAGTCAAAAAGGAGATTGGATTCTTCGTGCGCTTTATAGCCGTAAAACGGATTGCCGGGCGGTATGCTGTCAGAGGGGGATAGGTCGGCAGGCGGATGTTCACAGGGGATAAGGTCGCCGTCGAAATGAAAAAAAGTATATTCACAGGAGGTGGCCGTATAGGGGCGGTAAAGCGTGTTTTTGGGTACCAGCGCAATATCTCCCTTGGTAAAGGTATATTCTGTGCCGTTCATCTGAAAACGGCATTCGCCGCTGTGGAAAATGACCAGCAAATTCACGACCATCTGACGGCCGCTGTGGCTCCATCCGCTTTTTTCATTGACTTTTCCCGTCATACTGATATAGGGAAGCTGGGCAAAGTTATAGAGAAACATAGAACCCTCCCAAATGGATTAATAAAAATAGTATACATCAAAACACAGAAAAAGGAAATAGAATTGTGTGAAATATGAAAAAAACAGCGGAAGTTTCATATTTTGAAACAAAATGGTATATTTGTGTATTGTGATAAATGGGTGATTGTACTATACTGTTAATGTAAGTTATCTACAAAAAAGCATGTATACAGAAGTAGATTTTAATCATTTTGGCAGAGGATGGGAGTATTATGTTAGTACGCACAGACGCTTTGAGTTTTGAAGTTAATGAAACAGCCACGCGCGCCGGTTTCATTGTGAACGGGAATGTTGATACGGCGGAAATGCAGTCGGATTTTTGGCGTTTGATTTTGGATGACGGCATGAAAACGGAAATTCCGATTTTTTCCCACCGTCAGACCGGAAAAGCCGAACTCCGGGACGGCGCTTTGGTTATAGAATATGAAAATCTCGTTTCCGAGTACGGCGATACATACGCAGTTCATTTTACGGTGACCGTTGAGGTTGAGGACGGGCTTCTCAAATTCACACCGTATATCGAAAATAAGACCGCGGACGTTCGAGTGAACGAATGTTTCTGCCCGCTGGCCGATTTTACGCAGCTTTGCGGGGAAAAAGAAAAAGATGCGATCTATATGCCGCACGGACTCGGTAAAAGAGTGGAAAATCCGTGGAGCTTTTTGCAGGGAATGACGACGAATTACTATGCGCATAACGATACGGAAATATTTTGGCACCTTCATTATCCGCGCGCATCTATGGGATGGTTTGGCATTGAGAGCGGAAATCATTTTCTGTACGTTGCCAGATATGATGAAAAAATGCGGCATTGCTTTTTGACCGTCCGTCAAAGAATTCATGCGTCTCCTACGAACGTTATGCTCGGTATCGACCATTTTCCGATGGCAAGACCGGGGGAAAAGCTGCAGCTTCCGTCCTCGGTGATCGGGTTACTTGACGGCGACTGGCGCGCGGCTGCACGAGTTTACAGAGCATATGCGGATAAAACGTTCTTTCAGGTTCCTGCAAAAGCGAAATGGGTGGAGGAAATGACCGGCTGGCAGAGAATCATCATGCGTTCGCAATACGGAGAGGATTATTATAAGGCGGAGGATCTGCCCGAAATCTATCGTATCGGTGCAAAGTACGGCATTCATACGCTTTTCCTTTTCGCGTGGTGGAAAGAGGGAATGGATCGAAATTACCCCACGTATACCGAACCCTATCCCGGCGCGTTTCAAGCGTTGCGTGAAAATATTCAGAAAGTCCGGGAATTGGGCGGTCGCGTCATTCTGGAATGCAACTGCCACTTCCTGGATCCGACCAATCCGTTTTATAAAGAATTCGGCGATGAAGTTAAAATTTTGGATATCAACGGCAATGAAGTTCGGCCGGCGTTCGTATATCCCGGATACGGAGAATACAGAGCTTCATATGGCGCGAAGCAGTTTGCGCTTTGCTGCGCGGGTACGGAACGCTGGAGAAATCAGGTGCTCAGCCAGATAAAACAAATGCGGGAATTGGACGCCGATTGTCTGTTTGCCGATTGTTATGGCGGTACGCCGTATCAGCCTTGCTTTAATGACCGGCACGAACACGGCGCGCGCGTGGACGAGGAATGGATCGGACACCGCAAGTTCTTTGATCAGGCTGTAGAGTATTGTGATCGTGAGGATAAGGTGTTCGCGGCGGAGGTCGTAACCGACATTGCCGCCTCATATACACAGTTTTTGCATGGCCTTGTGAATGTGGATTTTAAAATCAAAAGCGATGCGTTTCCGCAGATGTTCCGATACACATTCCCGGAGGTTATCACGACAGAACGCGGGATTCGCGATGAGGAGGGCGATTTTGACAGGCGTTTGAAGAGCGCGCTTGTAATGGGCGTTCGATTGGACGCGGAACTGTATGTCTGCCGCGCGGATATCGGCCGTGCACCGAGATATGCCGAAGTTGTCGGTTTTTATACATCGGTACTCAACAAATACGGTGATTTTATGCTGCATGGAAAATTCACCGTGGCGGATACGACCCCGCTTCCTTATTATATAAAACGCGGAGAGTATTACAATGCGGCTGAAGATAAGATACTCAGAATATTGTATAACGCCTCCAACAATACGCCCGAAACCGTAGCCGGAATTACACTGCAACCCGATGAAATGCACTTTGATATTTTTGATTGTGCAGAGTATAAAAGATTGATAGGAGATACTGCAAAATGAAAAAGTTTTTATCATTGTTTTTCATGTTCGCTATTGTTTGTACGCTGCTTTCTGCGTGCGGTCCCGGCGAGGCGGAGAACACTCTTCCGCCGCCGGATACATCCGCGCCTGTTTCGGAAAACGGAGATGCGCCGAATTTGCCCACGGCAGAGGAAATCGGCGACATATCGGGCGATTTTCATTTTTTGGTTGCCGGAAACTGGGCATGGAATGACTATGCTTCCGAGGGTGAGGAAGGCTCGGTCGTGGATGCCGCGATTTTCCGCCGCAATCAATATATTTTAAATAAATATGATGTGAATATCACCAATGAAGATATTGTGCGGTATTCTTCCGCCATGGGCAACGGCGACGGCTATACCAAGCTTTACCGGGAGTATATGGCCGGCGACAGCAACTACGATGCGGCGATGCTCGGTACCTATGACGTAGCGACGCTTGCCTACAACGGCTATATCCATGATTTGAACGATATTCCGAATTTGGATTTGACAAAAGACTACTGGGATCAGCGCGCAAATGCGGATCTTTCCATGAACGGAAAGATGTATTACACCACCGGTGATATTTCGGTTGCCGATAACCGCGCAACCTATGTGCTTTTCTTCAGCAAGGATATGATCGAAAAATACGGTATGGATAATCCGTATGATTTGGTTGCCGATAATGAATGGACACTGGAAAAGTTCGGCGAGATGGTCAAGAGCGTCGGCACGGATGAAAATAACGACGGTATATATGATAAAAACGATACATTCGGATTGCTGACCCCGACCGATACGCATCTTGCCATTCTGGCGGCGGCGGATGAGCGCGTCAGCACCATCAACGATGCGGGGCAGATCGAGCTTACATTTTACAGTGAACGCATTGTAAATTTGTATGACCAATATTTGTCCATTGCATCCGATCATGCGCATACGTATAACTATCAATACAATTATTTGACGGGCGAAAGAAAAATGAATGCCACGGATGAGGAGCGTGTCGGCATGTTTAATACCGGCCATGCGCTTTTCTATTCGCATACGATGTTCTATATGGATCACCTTCGCGATATTGAAAGTGATTTCGGCATTCTGCCGTATCCGAAATTTGAAAAAGAGCAGGAGAACTACGGCAATCTTGTGAGTGCATGGCATTCGCAGTTCCTCTGTGTCCCCGAAAATTCAAAGGACTTGGCTCGCACCGGGATTATTTTGGAAGAACTTGCTTATCAGGGAAAACAGATGCTGACGCCTGCATATTATGAAAAGACGCTTGTCGGGCAGTATACGCGCGATGAGGAATCGGCGGAAATGCTGGATCTGATTTTTGCAAACCTTGTGTATGACGTGGGGATTTATTATAATATCGGTACATATAAGGATTGCCTTGCGTCGATTGTCAGAACCGGACAGTCTCTCACAACGATCTATGAGACCTATCGGACTTCCGCAGAAGCGAAAATCAACAAGATCAACGAGTTTTTCAGTCAGGCAAGCGCAAATTCGTAAGGCTGTATCCAAACAAAATATTCACGCCTCATTTGAATGAACTGCGGCGGGCGCAGATGCAAATTTTTGTTATAAACGGATATTTCAGATGCCTCTGCGTTTCGGCGGCATCTGAAATATGTTATAGAAACTGCGGACGGAGCCAGGGGCGGGGCCGACCGCGGGAAACCGAAGCGAAAAGGAGTATTGTATCCAGTGAAACGCTTACTCAGTATTTTTTTGGTTTTTGTTTTCTTGTTCAGCGCAATCGGATGCGCCGGGACACCGGCTGAGAATGGGCCGGGAAGCGAAGAATTTAATCCGGCCGATTATAATGTCATTTCGATGGAAGAATATCTGGATAAGACGACATCCGGACTGCTTGCGCAGTTTGTCGGATTCCTTTCCGGATATGAATTTGCAAGGGACAGCGACGGAAATCCGAGACTGGCGATGCCGGACAATTGGTTTGAAATCTGCAACGGACCGTATGCAGAGCCCAATTCCAGGAACAAGCACGAAGATAAGCTCCTCAAAAATGAGGAAACCGGTCTTTGGGAAGTTTGGAACGATGATGATTTCAGCATTGATATTTTAAATCAGTATATCCTTGCCGACGCATATGAGACCTATGGCACGTTTTCGTCCAAGATCATCAAGGATGGATGGGTGAAGTACGATGTATATGACATGGGCGGAGGACATCGCACCTTTGGCGCATATGGACTGATGCGGAATAAGGGGTATCTTCCGGTTTTCTCCGGCAGTGCGGAATTCGGGAACAAATACGGTGTGAACGGTGAACCCTACATAGGGAATGAAACGCTTGGAATGAACGCCGCCGGTATGCCGAATGTGGCGGTGGACATGGCGGAAATTTTCGGCAGTGTCACCAGCGATTGCGACCCGGTTCTTTGGCTCAAGTTTTTTGCCGCGATGTATGCGATGGCCTACTTTGAGAGCGATATTCCGACATTGATTCGTGAAGCGGAAAAGGTTTTGCCGGAGGGATGCTGGCAGCGCGAGGTCATTGCCAAGGTATTTGCGCTGAAAGAGAAATATCCGGATGATTGGCGCCGCGCTGTTGTCAATGCGGATCGGGATTGTTTCAGAAGTCATTACAATCAGGATAGTAAAATGGGAGAAACGAGTATCAACTGTTCGTTTATTCTCATCGGATTGTTATACGGAAACGGCGATTATTATGAAACCTGCAAGATCATCTCGCTTGCGGGACACGGCGGAGACAGTACAACGCCTGTGGGACTCAGTATTGTCGGGATTATCAACGGTATGAAAGATCTGCCGTCCGAGGTCAACGAAAAGGTTTGGCAGGACGGTGAAGGCGTTGTGGTCAATTTGCCGCGCGCGACCAAAGAAGCGTATTATATGTATTGCGCCGGTTTGCCTGAACGCATCAAGATGACGGACATTGTGGAGATGTACCGCAAGAATTTTGAAAATATTCTGCTGGAAAACGGCGGTAAAATTTCAGGCGGGAATTACTATATTCCCAAAGATGCGCTCAGAATTACCGATACCGTGCACGTTGAAGATTTTGAGGACGGAAATCTGGATGGTTATACCGCTTTCGGGAATGGCACATCGCTCGGAGAGTTCGCTTTTACGGGCAAGTATGCCGCTCAGGTAAACGGCAATCTTGACGCAGACAACGGTGTTTATACAACGGTATCCGGTCTTACAGTCGGCAGTACATATAGAATGACGGCTTACGTAAGCACAACGGCAAGAACGACCGCGCGTTTATTTGCCAGGGCGCCCGGCGCTTCCGATTATACATTTGCAACCGTATACGATCAGCAGGCTTTCGTAAAGCGGGATTTTCTGTTTACGGCTTTGGCGGAGAGCATGGAGGTCGGTTTGCTGGTGCCTGCGGGGACGGGCGCGCATAAATATGCCGCTATGGACGATATTACGATTGTACGTGCGGAGGAGAATAAGCTTGAAAATACCGTCGGCATTCAGTCCGAAGCGGCGGACGGTAAATACGCTAGGGAAATCAATTTTGAAATACAGGGCAAAGCGGATAAAGAGGTCTATTTAAAATTGATCTATTCCAATACCTGCGGGAAAACGGTAAACGCTTCTATTTTGCTGAACGGAAACGAGTATGCGACCGTGCCTTTTTATAAGACCGGCAGCGATGTCTCGGACAGCGGTCAGGATTTCATTTATATACCGGTTATTTTGAATGCGGATGTCAATACCGTCAGTCTGAATATCGGCTCTGATTCTTTGTATATCCGGTCGGCGGAGATTGTCACTGTCAAGGACAGATGGTGAGCGACCGGCATAAATTCAACATATAAGGAGAGAGAAAAATGAATAGACGCTTTATACGTATGCTGATAACGGTCGCGGCGGCGCTGTTTATGACGGCTTTCTTTTCCTTGACCTCCGCTGCCGCGGGCAGTGAGACGGTAGTTTATTTAAAAACCGGCGGAACCGGCGACGGTTCTTCTCCCGATCAGGCGGTCGGCACCTTGACAAATGCATATAAAACGCTTGATCTTTCAAAGGACTGCACGGTCGTTATTTGCGGAGCGTTCACACAAACGGTGACTTGGGTATACGGAACCGAGTATACCGGGAGCGTAACCTTTACGTCCGTATATAACGGCGTGGACTACCGGACTTCCGGCGCAGTTTATCAGTTCAAACCGGCAAGATTTGTGTGTTTTGGTGAAACCAAGTTTGAAAACATGGATTTTGAGGCTTTGGGCACCAATCTGCTGATGGTGGGACAGCACCATCCGATAACGATCGGCGAGGGGGTTACCATTACCGGCGCGCAAATGACAGGCGGATCGGTCGCGAAGGCCTTCACCATTTTGGGCGGATACCAAAAAGGCCAGAGCAGTCCGCCGACGGAAAGCGATAAGGATACAAATATCACGGTGCTTTCCGGCAGCAAGCTGTACATCGTGCCGTTTTCGCGGGATATTCTCGGAAAATTTACGGGAACTGCCAATATTAAAATCGGCGGGAACGCCGACGTTTCGGTACTGCACGGTTCCGCTGCCTATCCGGACGGAGTTGAGGTCGGAGATGTTGTCGTTGAAATATCCGGTGATGCGAATATTCGGAATTTTTACGGCTGTACGCAAGACACCACCGAAAATTCTTTTGAACTGACATGGAAGTCGGGTACGATAGGCGTATTTGAATGGGTTTGCTCCTATACACCGACAAAAACCATGACCTTCAACGAACAAACTGTGCTCAAAGCTTCCAATGCGGTAAAACAGGCCGCAAATTACAGTCAGATTGCAGCGCAGTTTGATGTTGTATCCGATTTGGAAACGGAAAGCCTAAACGCGGTTTATGTGCGCGACGGCGGCACCGGTACCGGTCAGTCCGCAGACAGTCCGCTCGGATCTTTTAGCTCCGCGGTTGCCGCGCTGGACGGAAAAGGCGGCTCGATCATTGTTTGCGGTAAGCTGAGTATCCGCGCAAAGACGACCGTGCCGGAGCAGAGCGGGGATTTGACGATTACGGCGATAAACGGCGGGTATATCAGTTTATCTCAACGTTTGCAGTTTGCGCAAAATACAAATGATAACGTCATTACATTGAATCTTCCGCTGGATGTTTCGGCCAATTATGCATGTTTTATGTTCGGCGGCTTCAACAATATCGTGTTTGGAGATCGGTTTGATGTAACCGGCAGCGGCGGCAGCAGCGCTTCGTTGAATTTCTACGGAGGCGTCCACGCCGGTGAGGCCGATTCGAATGAACTGTGTACGACTGAACTCCCGTATTCGATCATGGTGAAGAACGGCGTATTTGGTCGTTTCAGCGGCGGCAATCTGCGTACAAATACGGATCAATCTGTCGGTTCTATCGCTGCGCCGATTTCCATAACGATAGACGGCGGTACGTTCGGGGCGGAAGGTACGTATGAAGATGCGCTTGCGCCGAATAAATCGTTTGAGGCGTTTAATGTTTCCGGCATGGGCATTCTTGCCGACGATGCGTCGCTGACCATTCGCGGCGGTACGTTCAATACACCGATTTATATTATAGGGCGTCGCGGCGTGATTATCGGGGCCGGCGCCGAAAAGTCTGCGCTGACCGCTTCCGACAGAAAATATTATGCAATAGACGGCGATGTTACCGTGAATATCACGGGCGGCGTCTTTAAGGGCGGCGCGTTTTGCGCGTACTATGTCGATGCGGGATATACGCAGTTGATGCGCGGCAATTATACGGTAACTGTCGGAGCAGGCGCTTCCTTTACGCCGGGAACGGTTTTTGATGCGACGCAGGTAAAAGCTTATACCGGGCAGAATCAGAAAGCGTCGATTACCTATCCGAGTTCATCCGAGCTTGTCATATCGCGCTTTGATATTGCAAACGGCGCGGCGCAAAGCTATACGGATCCGATTCGCATTGCCTGCATCGGTGACAGTATTACGGAGGGATCAAGCGTCAACAGGCTGACTGAATCCTATCCTGCGCAGTTCCTTAAAAATGCGCAGGATGCGGGCAAGGATATTATTGTAGCAAACTATGGCATCTCGGCGTCCGGTATCATGCCCTCTATTGCCCGGTATTATCCGGATATGTTGGCCGGTATGCTTGCATTTGAGGAAACGGACGCGGATTATTATGTTTTTGCGCTGGGTACGAATGACAGCAATTCCGCCGGTGCGTCGGTGGGCGCGATGGAGACATTTTATACGGGTTATAAAGCGTACATACAATCGTTCGGTGAACTTCCCAACACAAAAAAGGTGTTTGTCACATCGGTGTTGATTCGTCCAACCGAATCGGTTTACAGCAATCGCGCTGTTTCCGTCATTCGTCCGCTGCAAAAACAGATTGCGGAAGAACTGGCGGCTGCTGAGCCGGACAAATATACTTTTGTTGACTTCTATGCGTTGACTTTTGACGCGGCTGCGGAAGGAAAACTTTTGTCCAGTGACAATTTGCATCCCGGAAAGACCGGTTATGCAATTATGGGAAAGGTACTATATGATGCGGTTTATCATGGTATATGTACGGTTTCCGACCTCGAAATGACCGATATTTATCTTTCGGACAGCGGCACTCCATTCGGCGCGGGGACAGCGGACGATCCGATTTCCTCTTTGACCGTCGCTTTAGGAAAGTGCGCGCCGAATGCGACGATTCATATTCTCGGAACGTTTACGTCTTCTTCGCATGTATTTACGCCGCTGAACCGCGAGAAACTGACTATCGTCGGTGAGGGGAACGATGCCGTATGGAATCTCGGAACGGCGGGAACTGAAATTGTTGTAAAAAGCGGCAGTGACCTTTTGATTGACAATCTTACAATCAATTCTACCGCGACGCTGCTGGGCTATTACAACAATATTGAACTGACCGATACATTTAAAACCGGAGCGGCATGGCAGTTTTATGCCGGTTATAATACGTATGCGTCTACCGAATTTGTCGATCCGACGACTACGGCGTATTTTGATACGGAGGAAACCGCATCGAGCGATAAGGACTGCGTCATCACGTTAAACGGAGGCAATTTCCTTTACGTGATGGGCGGAAACCGTCGGTGCCATGCGCAGGCGCCTTTCGGCATTTACAGCGGGAACATGGTTCTGAATATCGGCGGTCATGCGTCTGTTTCGGCGGATAAATATACGGGTATTGTCGGAATGAATTATCTTTCCGGCATGATAACGGCCAATATCAACGCTTGGAATATCAATACGCTGCTTCGCGATTATGCTTTGCCGGGAACCGTTTCGGGCGTTGTTTTCAATCCGTGCATGGATACCGGTAAAGTGGTGGTAAACATTGCAAGCGGCGTGGAGGTGAACCGATCAATCAATACATATGGCCATGATCTGAAAGAGACAGAGGCAGGCATAGAGGCGACCTGCACAACGCCCGGTAAGACGGCTGTATTGGTTTGTCAGAGAGCGGGATGTACATATACCGAGGGCGGCGAGGTAATCGACGCACTGGATCATGATTTGATCGAAACCGC
>OLGD01001846.1_pt1 | contig 27769 bp, 22 predicted proteins | sample 1605311 | NCBI WGS metagenome assembly OLGD01 (sample SAMEA3888917, study PRJEB22519) | human gut metagenome | biome: human gut; feature: human-associated habitat; material: faeces | place: Denmark | collected 2010
CTGTTGGCGAAGCCAATCCGTTCAGATACAGAGGTTACTATCTTGATTCTGAAACAGGGCTGTACTATCTCCAGAGCCGATATTATGATGCTCCGGTCGGGAGGTTCTTGAATGGGGATGATATTGAGTATAGATATTCCAGCTCTGAAGTTAACGAATTAAATTTGTACTCATATTGTAATAATAATCCTGTAAATGAAATGGATCCGTGGGGATATTTCAGTATTCCTGCATTAGTTATATCAATTGCTGTTGATGCATTTATTCTTTTAGTTTCCGGATGGCTAAAAGCAACTTGGATGGGCTTTATGGCGCCTCTTAAGGCGATGGGAAAAAAGGCGGCAGCTTCTTATTTTGCAAAACACATTGCTGGGCGAGTAGCAAGTATATCAAGTAAAATAATCAGGTTTGGTGCCAAGGCTTTGATATGGATAGGTGAGAAGGCAGTTGCAGCAGCATTTAGCACTTTGGCGAATGCTGCAATCGCCGCGATTATAAGCGAACCAGCACGTGTTGTGAGTGCCTGTATGTCAATTGGAGGAATGATCGCGGCAATCTGGGATTATTTTTCAGACAGAAAATTTGATGGCTGGATAAAGTTATGGTGAATTGAATATGAAACTTGAGATTATAAATGACACGTCTCTTAATATTTCGTGTTATGTAACGAGTGATGATAAGAGATACTATTATGAGTCTGGAGAGAAAAATGCATTATACGATTTTGACTCATTAAAAACCGCAGGAATCAGGATATTCAAGGAAGATATTTGGGTTTTCAGACAAAGGGTGAGCACATTTATGTTTATCATTCATATATTTGACTGGATATCCGGGTGTCTCGCGGAATCTGGAAATCTGCCGTTTTCGATAGATTATTGGTTGCCGTCTGAGGCGTGGAATACTGACCCGCACGTAAATGTACTATTGTCAGAAATTGTACGGGTTGACGGGGAGAGTCTGGCTCGTTGGTCGAAATACAGTGCTATTCAGTGCGTTGCAATGACGATGGTAATGATCATTATTGGGTGCTTGCTGAGTCTCATTTTCAATGGCTGGGGCAGAATCGCTTTTGCTGTATGCGTGACATTTATTTCGGTTGCAGTGTTTATAAAGATTAATTCAAGGAGAAAAAAGCTGTTTCAGTTGTTAAAGGTTTATATAAAGCCACAAATAGAGTGGTGAGCCGCTCAGCACGGTAAACTACGCCTACGGCAATTCCGACTGGAAAGACCTGCTGACGGAGTACAACGGGACCGCGATAAACTACGACCTCTCCGGCAACCCGCTTAACTGGAGAAATGCCGCTTCCCTTACCTGGGACGGCAGACGTCTGTCAGGTATGACTCTGACCGACGGTACGGAGCTTGCGTTTGAGTATAATGCGGAAGGGCTGAGGACTTTTAAAACCGTCGGAAACAGTACCGTGCAGTACGTGTGGAACGATGGGAATCTTGTCGCGGAAATACGTGACGGTTATACGCTGAAGTTCCTGTACAACAACGGCGAGGCAGCCGGATTCAGCTACAACGGCGCTGATTACTATTACGGCAAAGACAGCTTCGGCGTGATACGGTATCTGTACAATACTTCCGGTGAAGTGGTTACGACATATACCTATGACGCATGGGGAACCGTGCTCTCTGTTACCGGCACCCTTGCAGAGACCGTCGGAACCGTGAACCCTGTACGCTACAAGGGTTACTACCTCGATTCGGAAACCGGTTGGTACTATCTGCAGAGCAGGTATTATGACCCTGTGGTCGGGAGGTTTTTGAATGCGGATGAGGTGGAATATTTAAATGCTTCTTCATCAGCCATAGCTAATAATTTGTTTGCATATTGTTTTAATAATCCGGTAAACAAGTTTGATGTGTATGGAAACTTTGCGATTTCGGCAACAATTGCTATAAGTGCAAAATCGCTGATATCACTTGCAGCGGTTATGTTATTAACGCTTTATGTTATTGACGAGGATTTCCGTAAAGGGGTTAATGGGGCATTAAATTCGGTTTTTGCTGCATTAATCAATGCTGCAGGATACTTGTTTAATGTAATTAACGATGTAATCAAAAATGCAAGAAGGGGAAGAAGATATAAGGGAAATGAAACTCATCATATCGTCGCAAAAAAAGATCCGAGAGCGATATTTAGTCGAGGCATCTTGAAGAAATATGACATTAATGTTAATGACCCTATAAATCTTGTTGTGATTAAGAATTCCTTACATAGGTATCTTCATACTTCTTCCTATCATTTTTCCGTCAACTTATATATAAAAATATGTGAGCTGCACGGAAAGGATTATAATTCCAAAAAGCAAAACGTATATGCGGCATTACTAACCATTAGCGTTTTGCTTCAGATGGCAAGTATGAAATTATGATAGGAAAATGGTATAATAACAATGAAAATAAAAGTAACGAAGCAAAAATGCACGGTACTGAAAAACTGTAAAGGTGTAATCCAGTCTGACAAATACATTGTGGGGCTGACTGGAAGACGCGCACAGGTAGTCAGAAAGAGCGACATGACGCTTGTTGGTGTGATCGATGGTTTGTCTTATGTATACAGAGGCGACATTTCTCCCGACGAAAAGGCACTTCTTCTTGCCAGTACCGACCGATACGGATATCTGTACTCTTTGCCCGACCTTACACCTATGAGCCGGGCGAGAATCAGAGACAATAAATCGGGGGAAGTTCTTGAAGGACTCGGATGTTTTTCTCATGACGGGAGCAAGGTATATTTTGCGGTGCCGCTTGATAACTCATTGAGCGAAGTCCGTGAATACGACCCAATAACCTTCGGATTCAAACGGGTGGTCCATGAATTGGACGGGATGGTTATTCGCGAAATCCAAAGACTGAAAAATGGCATCTTTCTCTCAGGCTTTTGCCGTGGAGATGAGCCATATGATATCGCGGTGTTATATGAAAACGGCTCGGTCAGAAAAGTTAAATTTGACCCTCAAAGATCGTATGATATCATAAGATATGATGAAGAAAGCGGTCTAATCCACTGTGTCGAGCTGTTTGATGTGGACTATTACACAACCGACGGAAAGGAAGCTGTTATTGACGTTCACGGGGGAGATGAGGACATAATCACTTCCGTATGCCGCACCGAAAGCGGAAGATACGTCTGCGAAACCTCCGGGTTTGGTGGATTTACAATCAGAGATGTAAGAACATCCGAGATTGTTTACAACGACAGCCGTGCGCAGTATGCAATGACAATGACCCGTCTTCCGGGCAATCGGTTTATTGTGGTAGGCTCTTCCGGCGGTGACTGTATATATACGGTTGAGGAGCCGGTTGCTGAACAGGAATAGCTTTTTATGAGTGAAGATAAACCTGCAGCAAGGAATGATGAGAATAATTGCTTTGAATCAATTTCAAACATTATTATCGTCGAATCCGGTGGCTGCACAGAGGAGCGTGACAGATTGAATAAAAATCGCACTTTCGTGAAGAAGCCGATTGCGCTTGTCGTGCTGATTTCCGTGCTTGTTTTGATAATTGTCAATGCACTTGTATTGTATCTTATGACACCGATTCATAAAGCCGAGACGATTATCGGCAGCGCCAATTCATCAGATGACTCTGATATGAATCCAAAGTTTGCCGACAGGAAAATATCCGAATATATCAGTGAGGATGACTACAGAAAATTACGGTATATTCCGGACGATTTCAGCTACGAGAATCTGTCTTTTATGATGAAATCCGGAATGTGCCATATAACAGGATTCGACAGCTTTACCCGGTTCAGACTTAAGAAACACGCAAGAATGACGGCGGTATTTCATAACGATACCGAACTCGAAATTGATGTTACGGTTTATCTGACAGCTGAGTTGATTGATGGACATTGGAGGTTTTCGGATGTGTTGATTGTTCCCGGTAAAAGTGCTGAGAGCGGTTATCTGTCAGAGACCGTCTCGTAGACTATCGAATTTATCATGATGGTGCTTATCCATTTTTGAGTTGTTGAAATTTCTAATATACCATACAGCCCCAATGGACTGAGAACCGGTAAGACGGTCGGCAACAGCACTGTTCAGTATATCTGGAACGAAGGAAATCTGATCGCGGAAATACGTGACGGATATACGCTGAAGTTCCTGTACAACAACGGCGAGGCAGCCGGATTCAGCTACAACGGCGCTGATTACTATTACGGCAAAGACAGCTTCGGCGTGATACGGTATCTGTACAATACTTCCGGTGAAGTGGTTACGACATATACCTATGACGCATGGGGAACCGTGCTCTCTGTCACCGGTACCCTTGCAGAGACCGTCGGAATAGTGAACCCTGTACGCTACAAGAGCTACTACTTCGATTCGGAAACCGGTTGGTACTATCTCCAGAGCAGGTATTATGACCCTGTGGTCGGGAGGTTCTTGAATGCGGATGAGGTGTCTTTGCTTGGTGCCACAAACACATTACTCGGATATGATTTATTCTCATATTGCGAAAATAATCCTGTTAGTAATGATGATAGGTTTGGTTATTGGAAAATTAGTTTAAAAGTTGATGTTGTTGCTGTCGTTCTGAATGTGATACTATATTTAGCAGTGATAGTTGTTCAACTTTATGCAAAGGCAAAAATACTGAATGCCGCAAGGAAACTATTTCGTTCAGTCAGGCAAAAATTTGATAAAATTATAATGTCAATATCCGTATTTTTGGTAAACGCCTTTGATACAATATTGTATGAGGTATTCAAACATTATAATTCTGCCGGAGTGGCAAGAATTACTGTTGCAGCTAGTACTCTTGCAAAAGCAATTACTTATTTGCTTGATTTCTCAATTGGGAAAATGGTGGCAAGCGTAATTGACAGGTTTGACAAAGATGGCAAGAGCGGTTATATTAGGTTTTGAAGATGCGTAGAAGAATCACAATGATCCTGCTAATAGCATTAATGGCAGCATTGTCAATTCTCTCCATCGTACTGAGCGGTGGAGCTGAAGACAGACTTCAAGCCATACTCTTATCGGTCTACAATTTGTTAGTGATATTTTGTCTGCTTATTTGGGGCGGGGTCATAAAGCTTTCGGAGTTTAGAGCTGGTCCCTTGATGAAATTTCTATGGTATTATTCCATATGGTATGGACTGATATCTTCGCTAAAATTCATATTAGATCTGATATGTAACTAACAGCAGATACGAATCATGTCGTCCTGACGAAGAGCGAGTACGCTTATACCACCGGCACCCCCGGCGAGCCGCTCAGCACGGTGAACTACTCCTACGGCAATTCCGACTGGAAAGGCCTGCTGACGGAGTCCCCATAGCCAAGTAAGAACCTCCAAAACGCGCGGGCAGGAACACTGCCTGCGCGTTTTTGGATTCAGGGATTCTGTTGTACTCTCATGGCATGAAGCGGGACGAAAATTTTCAGATCACGGAAATGCTTCGGATGTGTATCTCAGATTGACTAAAAAATTCATATGAGGCGGATTATCAAGGAAAAGAAAGATTTATGAGGATATTCTGAAGTGGAAAAACAATAGCGCAGGCAGGACGGCTCTGCTGATCGACGGCGCTCGCCTCGTCGGAAAGAGTTATGTTGCAAAGCAGTTTGCGATTGCTGAATACAAAAGCTATATACTTATCGACTTCAGCAAAGCACCAAAGAAGGTCATAAAACTGTTTTTCAGCTGTACGGATGATACCGATGCCTTCTTTAAGTCTCTTTCGGACTTTTACAAAACAAAACTGTTTGAAAGAGAAACGCTGATCATTCTTGACAAGGTGCAGCTGTGTCCGTGCGCAAGGTCAGCGATAAATCATCTTGTGGCAGACGGGCGTTACGACTACATTGAAACAGGTACCCTTATACCGGACAAAAAGAGTGGGAAAGACATTTTGCCCGTGGAGGAGTATCTGAAAATGTATCCCATGGACTTTGAAGAATTTCTTTGGGCTATGGGTGAAGATGATCTTATGCCGGTTATACGGACTTGCTATGAAAAAAGCAGCCGCTGGGTCGGGAGCTTCATCAGAGAGCAATGGACTATTTCAGGCGGTATACGATCGTCGGCGGTATGCCGCAGGCTGTCGGAAAATATGCTGAGACATTCAATTTCGACAGCGTTGACTGGATTAAACGGGAGATTCTTGAGCTGTATCGGTCGGATATCGCAAAATGTGCCGGAAGAAACAAAATAAGAACAGAGCAGGTATTTGAAAACATCCCGTCACAGCTGCAGAAGAATAACAAGAAATTCAAACTGTCATTATTAAAAGAGAAAGCTCGTTTACGGGATTATGAGGATGCATTTTTCCGGCTGTCTGACGCAATGATCGCTTGTATTTGCTGCAATTCCACCATGTCGGATGCCGGACTGAGCCTGAACGGAGACCGGCAGACCTTCAAATGCTATATGGGAGATACGGGGCTGCTTATCAGTCATGCCATTGATGAAAACGAAATCAAAGGGAGAGAAATCTATAAAAGGCTGATGTCAGAAAAGCCGGATGTCGGGAGAGGCATGATTGTTGAGAATATTGTTGCGCAGATGCTGATGACCGGCGGTCATGAACTCTGTTATTATTTCAATGGCGCTGATTCCGATGCCGCAGAGAGGATGAATATCGATTTTCTGATTGCGGATAAAAAAATCAGCGGCTGCAATAATATTTCACCGATCGAGGTGAAATCCGGCAGGAATTACACGCTTACGTCCTTGCTGAAATTCAGAGAAAAATTTGCGGAACAAACAGGTACGCTATATGTACTGCATTCCGACAATCTGAAAGAAGAGAACGGAATCGTATATCTTCCGCTGTATATGACTCCGTTGCTTTGAATAATCGGTTTTGTGCTCATAAAAAGGCGAAAAGTTGGCACACGATTGCCGATGACACGGGAATGCAAATGTGGTAGAATAATATCGTCCCAAACTGGGATCGGGCGAAACTGACGCCGCTTCCTGAGCTGAAAAGCTTCAGGAAACGGCGTTTTTTTGCTGCCGTATTACCGAAGAAAGGAGGGCTGAAACTATGAAAAGACAGATTCGACTGAGTGGTGGGAGGATCAAAACCGTATACTGGACGCTTGTAGGCGTTGCAGCGTCACTGCTCATTTCGACACGGGCTGTATTTGCAGCAGACATCTGGGATCGCTTTTCAACTATCATGAAGGATGTTTATGGAGAGCTTGTGGCGATCAGTACCATCGTGGCGGTTACAGTTGCCGCTATTGCCCTGCTGGTGCGTATGATCTCTCGCAATCAGCGATCAGTTGATGAGGCGACAAGCTGGCTCAAGAGGATTGTGATCACCTGGATCATTCTTAATTCTCTTGGCTTTATCGTTGCATATCTGCAGCCGCTTATCAGCGGCGGAAATTACAATCCGTAAATGATTCTGCCAAGCAAAAAGGAGGTGAACACCTATGCTTGACTGGATTTTTGAAGGAACAGTCATTTGGGTCAGCAGCATTGTATCTGACCTGATGGACGCAGTATCCGGACTGTTTCTTCAGACACTCGGCACGGATATGACGGCAATGGAAGAATACTTCCCGTTTGTGTCCAAAGCCTTTACCGTGATGCAGTACACCGCATGGGCACTGCTGTTTTTGATCACAGTCTGGCAGTTGTTCCGTGTATTCGGAGGCCCTGTAACGGAGGCAGAAAACCCGTGGATACTGCTTGGCAGAAGTGCGTTATTCGCCTTTCTGATCGGATATGCCAAGCCGATTTTCCTGTTGACGCTGAAAATCGCAACAGCGCCGTATACGGCGCTCATGGATGTTCAGGTGACAGCAGAGGACTTTACTTTTGCGGGAATTGAGCAGGCGCTTCAAAAGGGGCTTGTCGGTATCATTGCAGTGACTTCGGTGGTAGGTCTTCTTTTGCTGGCTATACTGGAAATTGCGCTGGGCTGGAACTATTTCAAGCTGCTGCTTGAAACGGTGGAACGGTACATCGTTGTCGGTGTGCTGTGCTACACCTCACCGCTCGCCTTTTCTATGGGTGTCTCCAAAGCAACAACTCCGGTATTCCGGTCGTGGTGCCGGATGGTCGGGTCGCAGTTATTGCTCCTTGTGATGAATGTCTGGTTTCTGCGTGGTTTTTCAACCTCGGTAGGCCAGTACATCGGTACAGGCGGTGCCTTGTCCAACGGGAACGGAAATGTGTTCCTGTGGCTGTTCTGTGCAGTGGCATTTCTAAAAACGGCACAGAAGTTTGACAGCTATCTTGCGGCAATGGGACTGAATGTAGCTCAGACCGGCTCCGGTCTGGGAATGGAACTGCTGATGGCTGCACGGGTAATATCCGGCGTGACCGGAGGTGCAAGAAGCGCCGGCAGCGTGTTCCGCGTAGGCAGTGCCGCAACCGGTACAGGTGCAGCGGCGTCCGGGTTCGCCGCAGGCTTTGCCAACCGCTTCAAGGGCAATTCGTATGTCCGTGATGCGGTTGTGGACGGCGGTATAAGAATGGGCGCCGGCGGAACGATTGGCTTTGTCGGTCGGGCTTTCGGCGGTATGGCAGCCCGTAACGGTGCAACACTGACCGGAGAATCCATATCCTCCGTAGCGTCCAGAACACCCAATGTGTCCGGTTCTATCGGCGGCGACATTGCCAACCGCAGTCTCGGCAACTATATGCCGCATATGAATGGCATGAATCTTTCTGATACACAGATCACCGGCGGACATATCTCCACAAAGGCGATCGGTGCCGACGGGAAAGAAACGGCTGTCGAGATGTTCAATGCTTCCCAGTTTGAAAAGCCGGACGGCCCGCACGCCGTTGTCAATGCCTCGGACGGCAGTCAGTGGTATCAGATGGCCAGCGGTTCCGGGGCCGGAGCATTTTATGATGCGCCCGTATTCAGCGGCAATTCCGCTGAGGCGGCGCAGGTTGCAGCCGCATTCCCGGACGCGGACGGTGCAACGCTCAGAACGGTCGGAGACGGTGTCATTGAGGCATCTTCGGACGACGGCGTGAGCAGATGGTACAACAGTGCCTATTATGATGAACCGGATGCGCCGCATTCCACAATTCAGGCATCCAACGGTGTAGACTGGTACGCCATGCAGCAGCACGCAGAAACGCCTCCCTTTGAGGCTGGCGACGCGGCGGATGGCTATAATCGGGCACAGTTCCAAAGCTTTATGCCTGGTTATGAACAGCCGGTCACAAGCGTGGATGGATCCGGTCGTATGGATTCGTGACCGTGTCCGCACGGACCTACGAAGAACTGATGTGGCGCAAGCAGCAGATGACCGATATGCTCAAGTCTATGGATATGTATGTCAGCGACTGCAGCTTCCAGCAGGAGGACGCCCTGCGCACGGTGATGCCGTTTCTGCAGATGTCCCCGAAGCTTGAAAAGAAATCCAAGCGAAATGTGCTGACCAGCGGTGCAGCCTCTACCTATATGTTCACATCCTTTGAGATGTCGGACGATACCGGCGTGCTGCTCGGAATCAACCGGCACAACAACTCACTGTGCATCATCGATCTGTTTGACACGAAGAAAAACAAAAATGCCAACCTGAACCTGCTTGGCACCAGCGGCGCCGGAAAGACCTTCACCATGCAGCTGCTGGCGCTGCGTATGCGTATGCGCGGCATTCAGTGCTATATCATCGCTCCTATCAAGGGGCATGAATTCCGGCGAGCGTGCAACCGCATCGGCGGTCAGTTTATCAAGATCGCACCGGGCTCGCCACACTGTATCAATATTATGGAGATCCGGCACACCATCAGCCCCGAAATGGAGTTGATCGATGAGCTGGATTACAGCGAGATGGACTCTCTCCTGGCACAGAAAATTCAGCAACTGATGATCTTCTTCTCACTGCTGATTCCGGACATGACCAACGAAGAGGAACAGATGTTGGATGAGGCGCTGATCCGCACCTACGGCAAGTTCGGTATCACGCATGATAACGATTCGGTCTATGCGGATCGCAATGCCGTTCCGCCGAAGATGAAGACCATGCCGATCCTCGGAGATCTGCATGAGGAACTGCAAAAGAATGAAATGACCAAGCGTATCGCTGTTATTGTCAGCCGCTTTGTCACCGGCTCGGCGCAGTCCTTCAATCAGCAGACGAATGTGGACCTGTCCAATAAGTATATTGTTCTCGATCTGTCGGAGCTGAAGGGCAAGCTGCTGCCTGTGGGTATGATGATCGCCCTTGATTATGTCTGGGACAAGATCAAAAGCGACCGCACAAAAAAGAAGGCCATTATGATCGACGAGATCTGGCAGCTGATCGGTGCCGGTTCCAACCGGATGGCGGCAGAGTTCTGCCTGGAAATTTTCAAGGTCATCCGAGGCTTCGGCGGCGCGGCGATTTCCGCAACGCAGGACCTGTCCGATTTCTTCGGATTGGAAGATGGTCGCTACGGTCGGGCAATTATCAATAATTCCAAAAATAAGATCATTCTGAATCTGGAACCGGACGAAGCGGAGTTTGTACGGGATACGCTGAAACTTACAAAAACCGAGATCCGTTCTATTACCCGCTTTGAACGCGGTGAGGCGCTGATCTGCTCCAACAACAGTAAGGTGCCGGTCATTATTAAGGCATCCAAAGAGGAACAGGAAATGATCACGACCGACCGTGCCGAGCTGGAAGCCATTCTCAAGGAGCGGCAGCAGGAGACAGATTAACAATGCGTATTTTGCACGGAATACGCATTTTGGCGCAAATGAGTACAAAAAGGAGGTGGTTATCGTGCTGTTGACCGATGAACAGTATGTGGTCAAATGGCTCTCGCAATACGGAGCCTTGCCCCGTGCGCAAATCGTAAAGATGCTGCAAAAGCCGCCGCAGACGGCAGAAAAGATCCTGCGGAATCTGAAAAGGCAGATGCGTATCGCAGATGTTTCCGACGGTTATTATATCGGGCTTGACCCGCTGTGCCAGCCGGATCAGCGGATGATCCTGGCGATATGGGTGCTGTTCCGGTTCATTGACAAGGTGGAACCGATGGCGCATTATCCGGCGGTCTACCCGTCGCAGCTATTTTTCCTAAAAGAAAATGTCGGCTATGAGATCGTGGTGCTCTATGACGGCGAGCAGAATCTGCTGAAGCTGCTTCAGCCCCAGGAAGATATGAAATATATCGTTGTGGTGCCTCGGATCGATATGGTGAGCACTGTTCGGCTGCCGAATGCGCCGTGTCTGTTCGCCACAGTGGATTTTTGCGGCCAGGACGAACCGGAAGTTCGTTTTTACAGTGAGGAGGCGACCGAGCATGAAGGCTGAAACAACTTATATGAAGACGCTCGGCAAAGTAGAAGCCAAGCTGTCCCGCATGAAGGAACAAGCTGCTGCCGTCCGCTGGTTTTACGAAAACGGAAACCTTCTGGAAAGCTATAACCGGGCGCTTCGGCTTGAGGAACTGTCCGAGCAGACAGTCCTTCTCACCCGTGTCCTTCCGGCCTACACCGGAGCAGCCGGGGCAACAATCCAAACGGATGCGATCATATCCGATACAATTCCGGTTGAAGTCGGGTTTACAGCCGAAGGATGGTTCTCCGTTCGCATTCCGGCACTGCTGCCGAAGAAAGCATCCGGCTCAGCGGACTATATCCGGTCTTATCTTTATCCGGCTATGCGGAAGTTCTTTGAGGGTAAGCCTCCGGTCCGCTTTCGGAATTGCGTGCTTGCCTACCGTCATGTGTACGATAGAAGCCGCCCGGAACGGGCCATGCGTGATCACGATAATATCGAAACCAATATGGTCACGGATATTCTGGCGCTGTATGTTCTGCCCGACGATCACCCGGCAGTTTGCTCGCATTACTATTGCTGCGCTGCCGGAAGCGAGGACCGCACGGAAGTCTATGTGATTCCCAAACACGACTTTCCCGTGTGGATGGTCGAAGAGAAAACGCTGCCGGATAAGGGGGTAAAGCTCTATGAAGTCCGCTTTTGTTAAGGAGAAAATCTTATGTAAAAACCGCCGTTTTCCGCCCCGGAAAACTTACATAAGAAGTTGGGAGTCGAAAACGCCCGGTATAGCGGCGATTTGGGGCAGATTTCACGGCGGAAATTCCGACAAAGAGAGCAGTCATGTGGTCGGAATTTCTTACAAAGCGAGGTGATGCGCCTATGCAATACTTCCGCCCGGGCAGTCAGCTCCGGCAGCTCATCACCATGCTTTCCATCGTCGGTGAATATCCGATTCGTTCGCTCTACCTGCTCGGCAATGAACGCGCTTACAAAGCCCTGGTTCATAAGCTCACCACACCGGAAACATTCCGCATTCCTCAAACGGAAACGGAACTGACCACACGCCTGTTTACCGTTACCGGAAAAGGCAACGGCAGATCTGTGCGCTTTTATAAGGGTGCTCTCCCCATACTGGATTGGCTTCATCCTGACGCTTACCGGTATTACATGGACGCCTTTTGGGAACACAAATTCCCCGGGAATGTCGCACACCGGGACAGAAACCACCGTGTTGCCGAAGCCGTGGCTATGTGTATGCGCTCAGGTATTGAATGCCGACCGTATATGCTTCCCATTCTTCAAAACCGGACCATTACCAAACGGATTCCCGATGCGCCGTGCTTTTATCTTGCCAAAGAGCTGAAGAAGCTCGGCGAAGCGGAGATAAACAAAACGATGTTTACTCGGATGGTGGGAACAGCTTATCTCGGCCAGCGCCCATACGCCGTTTATAACACGCGCAGCGCTGTGATGAAATGGAGCGGCAAGGGCGAGTTCAAAACACTGCACAGCGTTATTGAAATCAGCCGCCTGAATGCCGGCACCGATGCAACGCCGGTTGCCATTTTATTTGGTCAGTCTGAGAGCGTCGCGCTGAAGACACTGCTGGAGTCCGACACAACCAAGCGGCCCGAATTTCGGTTTGATGCCATCTACCGTAATCTGTATTTCATTTCCATGGATGAGCATGGCATTCATCAGCTGCGGCTGATGACAGTACCCGATTGGAAAGAACGGCTTTTGGAGCTTCTATTTGACCCGGAAGTACGAACCTATGACCGCGGGCTGTTTGAGTATGACGCAAAAATCGGTGATACCTATGTGTTCTCTCATCTGGACGGAGATCTCGCAAGGCTGGTTCGCTTTAAGGAAGCCGTCCAGAATCAGCGTGGAAATTATGAGGTGCTGTGTTACCCATACCAGATGACATTTATCCGGGAATATCTCGGGAACCACGTAACAATAAAAACGATTGGGCTTGACGCTGTGGAAGCAGAACTCGACCCGGAAAGGAGGGATTTATTTGAACGATAAAAACCGCAAGATAGCCATTATCATCGCCGCCATACTGGGATGCGTCGGGCTGTTCTATCTGGGCGGCATGCTTGGCCAATTGCTCGGCAACTACGCAGCGTGGATGGACAGCGGCGGAGTTTCCGGCGAGAGCACGATGAAGCCGGTAAGCTGGAACCCGGTGATTTGTTTTCCGGCGGCTTTCAGCGGGAACGGGATCAAAGGCATCCTGATGATCCTGCTGATCGCCGGCGCCATCTTCGCCTATGTGAAGCTTCACGATAAGTTTGACGGGAAGCAGCATGATCCCCGCGGCTTTGCCAGAAGCAAATCCGGTATCTACGGCACGGCATCCTGGATGGACGAAAAAGAAATGAAGGAAGTTCTGGAAATATCCCCGGTCCCCGATGCCAAAGGTACGATCCTCGGCGAGTACAAGGGTAAAGCCGTCTGTATGCCGGATGACACCAGACTGAACCGCCATATCGCCGTTTTCGGTGCATCCGGTACCATGAAGTCGCGCGCGATCATCCGAAATGCGTTGTTTCAGGCGCTGCGGCGCGGCGAGTCCGTGATCGTAACCGACAGCAAGGGCGAGCTTTATGCCGATACCTCGGAAATGTTCCGAAACGCGGGCTACGATGTGAAGATATACAATCTCGTATCCCCTGAGCACGGCGACTCATGGAACTGTATGTCAGACCTGAACGGCGACACGCTGATGGCGCAGGTACTGACCAATGTCATTATCGGCAACACCAGCTCGGGTAAAGGCGATCACTTCTGGGACAACGGCGAAGGAAATCTCTTGAAGGCGCTGATCCTGCTCATTGACCAGGATAGGACACGAAGCCCCGATATGAAGCATCTCCCCGCCGTATATCAGTTGCTTACGCAAAACAGTGAGCGGCAGTTGACCGCCATGTTTGACAAGCTGCCGCTTGATCATCCGGCACGGGCACCGTTTAATTTGTTTGCCCAGTCCAGTGATACAGTGCGTTCCGGCATCATACTGGGTTTGGGTACACGCCTTCAGGTGCTTCAGAATCAGGCAGTGCAGCGGATCACGAGTCGGCCTGACATTGACCTGACGGCACCCGGCAGAAACAAATGCATCTATTACATCGTGCTGAGCGATCAGGACGCTACGATGGCGTTCCTGTCATCGCTCTTTTTCTCATTCATGTTCATCAAACTGACTCGATATGCCGACGGTCGCCCAAACGGCCGCTGCGATGTGCCCGTCAATCTGATTCTGGATGAGTTTAACAATGTAGGCCGCATTGGAGGTGCGGAAGACGGATCCGATTTTGCAAGATCCCTTTCCGTTGTACGGTCGAGAGATATCCGAGTCATGCTGACCGTGCAGAGCCTCGGTCAGCTGCAGAATCGGTATCCCAAGAATCTCTGGTCCGAAATTATCGGCAACTGTGACATCCAACTGATGCTCGGCTGTACCGACGATGTGACCGCCGAGTATATCTCAGCCCGGTCTGGTGATATGTCGGTGCAGGTCAATTCCACCATGACGGTCCGTCAGACTATCGCAGTGGCGCAGGTCATTCCCCAGTACCGCCATACCGAGGGTCAGGGGCGCAGACGGCTGCTCACACCGGATGAGGTCCTGCGACTTCCAAACGAGGAATTGCTCTGCATTATACGAGGCCATAATATCCTGAAGCTGACCAAGCTGGATTTCACCAGACACCCGATGGCAAAACAAATCGTAAAGGCATCGGTATATGATTATAAGCCGGCAGCCGATACGCTTACACCCACACCCACCCAGTCTGACACCGAACCGACGCCGCTCAAGAAAGCGGCGCGCAAGAAAAGCTTATACAGCTCGGCACAACCGCCGAGTGAATTTTAACAAATAAAGGAGGACAATCTATGCCAACCAAAAAGAAAGCAGAGCTTCCCGAGGAGATGACGACTCCTTTGGAGGCGCAGGAATCCCAGACCGAGGAGAATATCACAGCATCACCTGCCGAAGGGGCACCGGATGACACCTGTGATACTTTGCTCTCCCAGACTGAAACAGATTCGGCGGAAGCGGACGACCCTTCGGCCGGAATTCCGGATGGAACTCTCAACGAACCGACGGAATCCCAGACCGAGGCAAAAAAGCCCCGTAGGCGCAAGAAGGCGGAGCCGGAACCGTCCCAGTCTGACACAGAACCTGAAACTGCACCGAATGCCAAGGAAGACGGCGTCGATGCGGTGCCAAAACTTAAGAGAAAACACACTTATACCAAACCGAGCGTGTCGGTGCTGTCCATTGACGATCGCCCGACGGTCGAAACGGAGGCAGATAAGGCCAAGAATGATTTGCTCGACCTTATCGAGTCGCAGCGAAGCGGCCGTATCCTGACCGGGACGATCCAGGGTGTGGAACAGTCGGCGGATAACCCCCGTCATGCCTTTGCAGTCCTGTATCACGGTGAGTTCAAAGTCATCATTCCTGCTGCCGAGGCAGTGGAGCCGCCCGAAGATTATCGTGGGCGTGACCCGGACGAGGTGCTTCATTACATGCTGACCAAGCGCCTCGGCGCCGAAGTCGATTACATCGTAAAAGGTATTGACCCCAAATCCGGTATTGCAGCGGCGAGTCGTCTGGAAGCTATGCGTGTCCGGAGAAAAGAAATGTATTTCGGCACAGACCGGGACGGCAACAACCGCATCTATGCCGGCGTTTGCGCAGAAGCCAGAGTTGTCTCTGCCATCCGCGCCGGAATCTTCATCGACCTGTTCGGTGTGGAAAGCTACATCCCCCTCAAGGAACTGAGCTACCAGCGCTGGATGGACGCGGCGGCCCACTTCCAGCCCGGACAGCGCATCCTCGTTAAAGTATTGGATGTGGATCGCAGCGACCGTGACCATGTCAGGGTTTCCGCCTCTGTGAAACAGGCGGGAGAAAACCCGTATGAGAAAGCCCTGCGCAGATATTCCGTTGGCAACCGTTATGTCGGTACTGTCAGTATGGTGGATACAAACGGCGTGTTTGTGGCATTGGACGGCGGCATCGACTGCCTGTGCAGTTATCCCAAACGGGGACGCCCGCCAAGAGGCGTCAGAGTCACCGTCCGGATCCTCGGAATCAACCACGAGACCAACCGGATCTGGGGTGCCATCACCCACATTGCCATGCCGCACTGATGAAAAAGAAAGGAGATTTTATGCTACATTGTGATCTGAGTCAGAAAGAACAGCATCGCAGAAAAGAGATCGCCGAACATACTCGTCAGATGCTTCTGACGGAGTTGCCGATCGACAGTCAGGATGAGACTTCGATCATGGGCCGGTATCGAGATTATTACCTGCAGATCTCTTTTTCCGAGCTGCACCCGCTGATGGTGGTTTGTCTCGCCAAGGCGCTTACCCATCCGGGTACTGCAAAACAGTGCCGGATCGCAAACGATCTGAATTTGAGAAGTGTGCTCGGAAGTCATGCTGTCAACGACGAAGTCGGATGCTATTCCTACCGTGCAACGCACTGGTTGGATACCGAGTTGGATGCCAAGCGATTTTATGAGATCCTCAACCGGTGCGTCGACGAAGCAGACCGCGGCTTTTATAAGCTTGCGTGCTGAGTTGTAAAATCCCAGACTCGTCCGTGTAATGATGGTTAAAAAACGAACCGGAGTATGCATCATGAAAAAGCTTTTGATTTTATCCTGCGTATTGGCATTCTGCCTGACACTTGCCGCTTGCCATACCACAGACTCGGCTGATAGCTCCGTCCCTTCCGGGAACCCGAGCTCTGCAATTGCCAATGAGTCCTCTGCTGACCAGACTGAACCGGAGAGTTCTCCGGAGGAGATTCGGACATCTCGGGATTCTGCCGTCACATCGGACTCAACCGAAAGTGAGACTACAGTCCCTGCTGAGCCGGCGGATTCCATGTCGACTACCGAACAGGAAAGCAAAAAAACCACAGAGACTACGACTCCCCCTCAGACCGAGCCGGAAACCGAGCCTGTCGAACCACCTTCGGAACCCGGGAAGGTGTATGCCGGGGCCGAGGACGCCCGAACGGTCGCCGATAAGGTGCTGGAGTACATTAACAGCTTTCGCACATCCTCGGCAGTCAAATTGCCGGGTCTTACGAGCTATGCTGAGTATCGAAGCCGGCAACTCATCGGCAATTTTGCCCATGATACAAATGATGAGCGTGCAGCGGCGACAGCGCTTCAGTATGGCGAGTATGTGGATCCGAGTGTCTACGGCGGCAGCGGTGAACCGTATTATCGTGCCAATGCCAGTGAAGCCATTGCAAAGGCAGGCTATGTCGGTACGGTGGACGAAGTTGCCTATCGGTTGGCAACATTGGTCAGAAACAGCGCAGAGCACTGGTGCTATGTCGGCTCGGTAGAGTATGGCTATATTGCCGTCGGCGTTACCTATGAAAGCGGCATGTGGTATTGCGACATTGCAGTTGCTGCCGAAAACACAGATAATCTTTAAGAACCATCAAGGAATTGCAGCCTCACCCAAAACGGTGGGGCTCTTTTCATACCCAAATCAAGAAAGGAAGATACCAAGATGAACAAGAAATTCACCTCACGCATTCTGTCAATGCTTTTGGTAATGCTGATGCTCGTCTCGATGTTGCCGACGAGTGTTTTCGCGGCGCCGGCATCTGACATTCCGGCAGAGATGCTGGACAATGTGTTCCTCGATGCATTGGAATACACCGGCTACAAGGTGCAGGCGCAGAAGGATGACGGAACGATTTTCAAAAAGTACAGCGGCGGTGCGACTGCCTATCTCTCGAAGATTTCCTACGGGCTGAATAAGTACGGCACGGAAACCATCGCAAAAAGCGACACGGCGACCGGACTCGCACCGGATATCGCCGGATTCGAGAGCAGCGGTCTTTGCTGCGCCTCCTATGTTTCGTATGTGTACTACAACTATCTGCCCAACATTGCGGGCATTGACACCAGCAGCGCAACCCGTCCATACAATCTGCGCACCGCAACGGCATACAACGCTGCTGCGAATGCGTGGGTCAGTGCCGGAACGGCACGCCGCATCAGCTTCAGCCAGAATGCGAACGGCAATAATTTCATTCCCAGCGAGGATATACCGATCGGTTCTCTCATCGTTTTTAAACACATTCCGACCGGGAATATCGCACATGTGGCACTCTATGCAGGATATTATAATGGGATCCATTTCGTGACCCATGTCGGTAACGATAGAGGGCCGGAAATCAGCTCCATCGTCGGCATGTCTAAGGGTGACTACCCGGAAGCCGTCGTACAGGTCGTTACTCCGGAATTCGTAGAGGCAGCCGGCAAAATCGAAATCTATAAAAAGGATCCGAAGGGCTCAGCGCTGAGTGGTGCCTATTTTATTGCCACCAACACCTCGACTGGAACAGAATATGCCATTGGTCCTACTGACAGCCGCGGCTATGCCTGTACCAAAGAGCGGTTGCCGTTTGGCACCTACAGAATCGTGGAAACGGTTTTCCCGACAGACTACACCTATTCGGGAACCAAAGAGTGGATCTGTACAGTCAGCGCTTCCAATAACGGCGTAGTAACGATCCAAGCCATCAATGAACTGAAAAAGGGCAATATTGAGGTCTATAAAAAATCATCCGGCACTAATGAGGCGCTCAAGGGCGCCATTTTCACAGTCTACGATATGTCTGGCGCAAAGGTAACGACTATCGGACCAACCAATGATCGTGGATATGCCAAATCCGCAGATATTCCTTACGGCTCCTACCGAGTGGTCGAGACGACCTTCCCATTCAACTATGAGCCGGATGTTCAGACTGAATGGAAGGTTACCATTGATATCGCACACGGCAGTCTGGCAACTGTCAATGCTTATAACCGGCTCAAAAAGGGTCATATTGAAATTCTGAAATCCGATGCCGAATCCGGAGAGGACCTCAGCGGTGCGGAATTCACCGTCTATGATTTGGACGGTACAGAAGTTGCCGTAATCGGACCTACAGACAAAAACGGCTATGCCAGGTCCGGCGAGATCATCTATGGTGATTATATTGTGAAAGAAACCAAGGTTCCGGTCAATTACCAGCCCGACGGCGATGCACAGTGGAAAGTGACAATCGACGATAACAGTCCGCTTATCACCCTGGACATTGCCAACCTGCGCCAGTACGGTATGGTCAAAGTCCGCAAAACCGCCGAAGACGGCTTGGTGGAGGGGCTGACTTTCCGCCTGACCGGTATCTCAGTATACGGTGAATCCGTGGATATGGTCGCTGTGACCAACAAAGCCGGAACGGCGGTATTTGAGCGCGTTCCGATCGGCACTGACTACACGCTTTTCGAAGAGAATACACCTGAGCGATATGTGATTCCGGAGGTACAAAACATTTCGGTCGAGTGGAATAAAGTGACCGAGCGTCAGTTTAACAATGTTCTCAGGGAATTGCGAGCCAGTGTTTTCAAAGTCGATGCATCTTTTCGCAACAGTAATAAGCGCATCGGTTCAAACGCTGCCGGAAGAAGGCAGGGCTATCCTTACGGTGAAACTCAGGGCAATGCCACACTTGCCGGAGCGGTTTACGGTGTTTATCGTTATGATGAGCTCGTAGATACCTATGTGACGGATAAAAACGGATATTTCCTGACCGACTACTATCCATGCGGCGATGGTTGGAACATCCGTGAGATTACACCTTCGGAAGGATATCTTCTGGATGAGACTGTCTATTGGCTCGGTATGACACCCGGACAGTATACACTGGAGAAGAACACGGAAGAGTTGGACGTCTATGAGGATATCATCTTCGGCAGCCTGTATCTTATCAAACATATGGATGACGGCACCACCGGTCTGGAGACGGTTGAGGCCGGAGCAGAATTTGAGGTGTTCCTGAAAACCGCCGGTTCTTATGAGGATGCCCGGGATACGGAGCGGGACTACCTGATTACAGACGAGCATGGATTTGCCGGAACGAAGCAGCTTCCTTACGGTGTCTATACCGTCAAACAGACAAAGGGGAAGGAGGGGTATGAACTTGTAACTCAATTTGATGTTTTCATCGATAAAGATGGGTGTTGCTATCAGTATCTTCTCAATGACGCGCTGTTTACAGGATACTTAAAAATTCAGAAGACAGATGAAGAATCCGGTCTGAGTATCCCATATGCTGGCGCAGCGTTTCAGATTTTCCGTCCGGACGGCACAAGAGTCACCATGCAGTATACATATCCGGAGCTGACGGTGATCGACACCTTCTACACTAACGAGGAGGGATATCTGATCACTCCGGAAGTGCTTCCGTTCGGGAAGGGCTACTACATTGTGGAGGTCAAGGCTCCGTATGGCTATGTATTGAACTCCACCCCGGTCTATTTTGATGTGACCGCAGACTCGGCGACCGAGGACGGCGGCATCACATTGATCGAAGTCACCCGTTCCAACATGCCGCAGAAAGGTATCATCCGTATCACTAAGACCGGCGAAGTATTCTGGACGATAACGGAAGCGGACGGGATCTATAAACCTGTCTATGCGGTCAAGAGCCTGCCCGGCGCAGTGTTTGAGATCAGTGCAGCAGAAGATATCTATACGCTTGACGGCGTCATGCATTACGCAAAGGGCGAGGTCGTGGATACTGTCACGACCGGGTCTGACGGCATGGCATCAAGCAAGGAACTGTATCTCGGAAAATATGAGGTACAGGAGATCACCGCGCCGCACGGGATGGTTTTGAACGGCACAATTCAGACAGTGGAGCTGACTTACGCCGGTCAGGAGGTCGAGATCACTGAAACTGCCGGTAATCTCTATAACGAGCGCCAAAAGGTCAAAGTATCCCTGAGCAAGGTGCTGGAGCAGAACGAGCTGTTCGGCATCGGTATGAACGGCGAGCTGAAAAACATTACCTTCGGTCTGTATGCCAAGACTGACCTGGTTGCCGGTGACGGGACCGTCATTCCGGCAGGTGGGCTCATTGAGATCGTGACCTTTGATGATAACGGCATGGTGACGGTCAGTACCGACCTGCCTCTGGGCAGCTATTACCTGCAGGAACGCAGTACGGACGAGCACTACATCTTGGATGACGTCCATTATGAATTCGAGTTCTCCTACAGCTCACAGGAAACCCAGGTGGTCGAGATTTCTGTCAACGACGGCAATCCAATCAAAAACGACCTCAAGTACGGTATGATTTCCGGCCGCAAGGTCGATGAGGATGGACATGTGATCGCCGGTGCGATTTTCGGCCTGTTCCGCAATGATGAAAATGAGTATACGGCTGAAAATGCGTATTTAACGGCGGAAAGCGCACAGGACGGTACCTTCAAATTTGAAAAGGTGCCCTTCGGAACCTGGGTCGTTCGTGAGATCCAGCCGGCCAAGGGCTTTGTCCTCAACGAGAAGGCATATCCGGTCACGGTCTCTGAAAACGGCATTCAACTGGAGAACCGGTATATCCGCGGCAATATTGAAGGTACCAAGCTCGACGAGGATGGCAATGTGATCGCCGGTGCGGTATTCGGTTTGTTCCGCGAAGGAGAAACGGAGTTTACCGAGGAAACTGCCGTGCGTGTAACCGAGTCTGACAGCACCGGAAAGTTCCGCTTTGAAGACATCCGGTACGGAAAGTGGATCATCCGTGAGCTGAAGCCGGCGACCGGCTATGTGCTCAATGAAACACCGATCGAGGTAGAAATCACCGAGGACGGCAAACCCGTTTTCATTACCGTCGAGAACAAATTCATTCGCGGCGACATCAAAGGCTACAAGGTCGACGAAGATGGAAAGCCGGTTGTGGGTGCGCTGTTTGGCCTCTTTACGGAGGATGATACGGAATTCACAGAGGAAAACGCCGTGTTGACAGCGGTGTCCGATGCAGACGGCATCTTCACCTTTAAGAATGTACGATTTGGAAAATGGATCGTGCGCGAGCTGAAACCCGCCGAGGGCTTCGTTCTCAACGAGACAGAGTTCCCGGTCGACATTACTACGGATGATGCCGTGATCGAGATCAAGGCCGAGAACCGCCATATCTATGGCGCAGTCCATACGACCAAGGTCGATAAGGATTATCCCGACCATCTGCTTACCGGTGCCGTGTTTGAGGTCTACCGTGATGTAAACGGAAATCAGGAGTTCGATCCGGATGCGGATGAACTGGTTGTTATCCTTTCGGAATGTGAGCCCGGTCTGTATGAACTCGCAGAGCTGCGTTACGGCGGATACTTCCTCTATGAAAAGCAGGCACCTGTTAATTTCGTCAAGGATAACGGATACTACTATTTTGAGATCGTAACTGATGGCGAGATGGTGGAAGTAGAGAACAAAGCCGGCATCGGTTTCATCAACGATCATATGGTCGGCAATCTGAAGATCGTGAAGACCTCCTCGGACGGCCGTGTTGAAGGCTTCAGCTTCCGCATCACAGGTGAGAATTACGATGAAGTTTTCACGACCGACGCAAACGGTGAGATCTTCATTGAAAAACTGCGCATCGGAAAATATACCGTGACGGAAGTTGAGGACAGCGTCAGCGCCGGGTACAAACGCCCGAATCCCTTTGAGATTGAGCTGACCGCTGATGAAACGCTGACGGTCAATGTCCATAACAATAAGATCACGCCCGATCATCCGGACAACCCGAAGACCGGTGATGATTCTCATACGGCTATGTGGGTCAGCCTGATGCTTGCAAGTCTTGGCGTCCTGATCGGTTTGATTCTTTATTCGCGCAAGAAGAAGCATTTTGCAGACTGAAAAGGGAGGTAAGGCAATGAAAACAAAACTGACAAAAGGCATTTTGCTGATCATGTCGCTGCTTTGCATTCTCTGCGTTCCGGTCACACCGGTCTATGCAGCGCAGCAAGGTGCAGGTGACTGCTCCCGGTATATTTTGATCTGTATGAATTTCTCAACTTCAATTCCGGAACCGGAGGATACGGCTGACTCAACAGACCGGGCACAAGCTCCTGCCACAACAGAGCAAAAACCTGAGTCAAATAAGAAAGCCGAATCCGGTATTCCGACGCTGCATATCATCCTCTTCGCAGGTTGTATGGTCATTGCGATCGGCACACTGATTTTCATGCAGATTCGCAAGAAAAAGCGTGAAAATGAGTCGCCGTATGATGATGAAGACGAAGAATAATCCCCCAGACTGAGTCTGACAGAGATGAGCAGAATTTTTGCGATTTTTTCATAAAAATCGGTATGAAAATGCTGATATACCTTGACTTTTCGACTATTCTGTGTTATACTATAAATGTGGCAGGAGCTTGCGTTCAGGCTCTCGATACGTCTATGGTATGGCGTCAGACTTCGTCTCGGAAAGAGACAAGGAATCGTTACGGATTTGCGCACTGAGCAAGTCCACAATAACGCAGGCAATTGAATATGATAGCCGGAAGGCTGCTTGAATCTATACAGTAATAAATTTGTTCTGTATATTTTAACGCAGTTCTTCCGGCTTCTTGCTTTATATCGGAGGTAATCTTTATCCATGAATAAAAAGAAGAAACGAAAGGGATTTGAACGGGGCAGGATGCGGTGTCCCTACTGCGGCAGTTCTGTTGTATACAGAAGTGCCGACGAGATCTACCGCGACAATTCCAAAGGGACCATGCTTTACGTATGTTCCCGCTATCCCGAATGTGACTCATATGTTCGTGTCCATGCCGGAACTAATATTCCGGTCGGCAGTATGGCCAATCACGAACTGCGCACATTGCGCCGTACAGCGCATCGCTACTTTGACCAGCTTTATGAATCCGGTTATATGAGTAAACAGGACGCATACCAGTGGCTGGCCGATCTGATTATGGCACCGCTTTCCGAAGCTCACATTGGTTATCTCGGCGAGTATTACTGTAAGCAGGTGATTGAAGAAAGCAGAAAACTCTTAGAACAGCAGAAAATCAAAACGCGGGAGCAATATTATACACAGAAAGGAGGCGCACTGGCGTCATGACTTTGACAGCAGAACAGCAGAAGAAAGTGGAACAGAATATCCGGCTGGTCCAGAAAGTGATCAACGATAAAGTTCACGGTCCGTATCAGTTGGGCATCTATACATACGACGATATTTTTCAGATCGGCTGCATTGGTCTCTGTAAGGCTGCGGCAACAGATAAAGGCGGAACCTTTTCTACCTACGCCTACCGCCTGATATGGAACGAAATATGCGATGCGCTGATCTACTCAACCAGACGGCAGGCAACGGAACTTTCCAGTGATATGATTCCCATGGTTGTTGAAGAACCGACCGTATCGATTGCAGATGTTGCAATGCAGTTAGATGTGCAGGCTGCGCTCAAAGCTGCAAAGCATGGAGCTTCTCCATGTGTAGTCAAAGGGATCGATGCGATGATTCAGATGGCCGAGGGACGTTCCAGCAAGGAAATCGGAAATGAGCTTGGCGTATCTGCCAATCTTGTTTGTGCCTGGATTTCCAAGGCAAGAAAATATCTGAAGAGCTGTCCGGAGATATTAGCACTAACAGGGACGTAATAAAGTAATGGGGCGCTGAGAAGAAATATCTCAGTGCCCCGCTTATTGTTTTCAGAGGTGTATATGAGAAACTCAAAAAAGTTATGCCATGTGTTTATTCCGCTTTCCGTAGCTGTTACAGTAATCGTTTTGTTCCGATGCGTGTTTTTACTCGGTTATGTGCCGACATCTTCAATGGAACCGACTTTGAAAACGGGCAGTGTGTTTCTTGGGTTCAGAATTATCGGTTCTATTGAAGTCGGGGACATTATCGTGTTCCGTCATGACGAGAGACTGCTTGTAAAACGAGTTGCGGCTGTCAGCGGTGATATGATTGAACATAACGGTCAAGTGCTGTCGGTACCTGAAGACAGCTTTTATGTACTGGGGGATAATTGCCGGAGTTCATACGATTCGCGTTACTGGGAATATCCTTTTGTGAAAAGCGGAGATATTGTTGCAAAGGTTTTTTTAGGGCACGACACTGAGGTAAGCAGCATCTGTGCTGTCAGCACTGCGGCAATCAGGCGAGTATGGTTCATTTCTTTTTATTCTCTTATATTACCATAGGCGTTTTTTCCGAACTTGGTTTCACCGTATTTGATTTTTTTCAATATCTATTTCAGCTTTCACGATTTTCAATGCACACGCAGTGCATTATAAAATATGCAAACAAAAAATCAGCGCAAACGGCTCCTTATCAAAACAATTTGCGCTGATTTCGTTCATGCAGAATTTGTTTCGTATATGTCTGTCAAAAAGCTAAAACCGTTTGCGTCGTAGACATACATCAGCAGGTGTTCACACTATGACAGTATCTCCTCGCTCAAGCGGCTTGCGTCTCTATAGGTTTCAAAAGCTCCGCAAGCCTTTCATAGCCAAGTTCAACGGCACGATCGTAGGCGGTTTTCCCTGAATCATCAACAACAGACAAATCAGCGCCGTAGTCAATCAGCAGTTCAACTGTTTTATCGCAGTACTCAGAATTTCCATAGATGTAAAACAGCGGTGTTTGACCGTGTATATTCTTATAATTTACCGAGACACCAAGAACTTCTACTGAATACTTTATCAGTTCTATATTGTTGGCCTCAGCCGCCCTATGCAATACTGTTATTCCTATATCGTCAACAGTATTTGCGCCATTCTCCACAAGATAACCAACCATTGAAGTAATTGCTTTCGCAATTTTTTCATCGTAAATTCCCGAATACACCGGGCTTCGATCCCGATTATATTCTTCCGGAAAATTGCTTGCGCAAATCATTATCGGCTCCCACATAGTGCCGTCCGGCTCATTTACATCGGCTCCGGCTTCCACAAGCATTTTAACGATCGCCGGATCATCCTCTTGGAAATATCGCATTGTCTCAACAAGCGGAGAAACCCCAATATTATCTTTGGGAGAAGTTTTAGCCCCTCTTTCAAGAAGAAGCGACACTATTTCGGCATTCCCTTCTTTGCAGGCAGTTATGAGCGCATTGGTCGGAACAATTTCGAACATAACTCCGAGTTTGCTTTCATGGAATGTTGGTGTATTCACATCGTAACCATCAGTCATGATAAGCTCTTTGGCTCTTTCGGTATCGCCGTTCTGAATCGCGCTGACGACTTTTTCGGTTATTCGGTTTTGACGGTTCTGACATGAAATCAGCATAAGTGGCATCATTACAAGTAATATCAACAGTATTTTTCGTTTCATAATGTACCTCCATGATCAGCTGAATGTCTGAAGCAATCTGCCGAGCATTGTCGTTTTATCTTTAATATTGTTACCATATTGAAAATACGGTATCACATCAAAGGTAAAGTGTCCGGCATATGCAAGATACAAATCAAAACCTTCCTTTTTCTTTCCGTTTCTGTACAGGGAAACATAGTTATATGTACCCTCATCTTCGGGTGTCATGTTTATTTCACCTGTACTATAATATACCACCTCTTTTTTTCCGTCAGGAGAGACGAACTTTCTGTTTTTTTTGCCATCAACAGTATTGTTCTGATGATATTTTGATTCACTTTCTGCCATTTCTATATATCCAGCTTCAATGGCAAGTTTCATCGTTTCCGGCAGATCGCTATTTAAGTATGTTCTTACACCGGAATGAATGGTACGATTAACTGTTGTTACAATTAAGCTCGGTCCATCCCTTAGGGCCTCTCCAACCTGCCTTGCAATGTCAAGACCCCTGTCCAGAACTCTGACAGCAGATGTCAAAAATGACTTAAAGCTCAGCCCGTCCGTATCAACATACATTACTGGATTGTTAGAGCAATACGCATAGAGGTTATAACCCAGCAAATCACCATTTCCATTGATTACTCCATCCGCACTAATAAACCTCCCCATCTTAGGATTATAATACCTGCTGTTCAGGTAATACATCCCAGTCTCGGAGTCTCTGTAATATCCGCGATAGGTGAACGGATTGAACCGCGCCGCAGATGTGCCGCCGCCGTTTGAGTAGGTCGTGGAGATTATGTTGCCCCATGCATCGTACACGTAGCTTACGAGTTTGTTCCCGGTGCTATTGTATACATACAGGATATCGCCCTGTATGTTCTTTACGAACAGGTACTCCTCCGTTGCATTTGCAGCCATCGTGGAGTTGCGGTAGACCATCCCGACAGGAGAACCGTTTGCGTCGTAGACGTACATCATAAGGTGCTGCACGCCGTTTTCGGTCCATTCTTCATTGAGAATTGTTGTACCGGACAGGGCATAGGTATGCTTTACGCCGTTTACCGTCTTGGCGGTGCGGATTCCGTCGGCGTTGTAGCTGTAGCTGAACGCTTCCGACCCTGAGGAAAGTCCGGTCAGCCGCCGTCCGTATGACCACATTGCTGCCATTGTGTTCCCGTTCTCTATCATTACGCTGGACGGATTTCCGACAATGTCGTGCGTAGGAGTGAAAGTCTGCCCGTTAGGAAGCGTTATTTTCTTGAGAACATCGCTTCTGCCGTTTCCGTATGTAAAGCTCGTTACACCAATAATGCTAGGTGTACCTGACGTAGTGTAACTGCACTCGGTTTTGGACAGCATATTCCCGTCCTTGTCATAGGAATACAGATACGTCC
>OLGD01001848.1_pt1 | contig 27761 bp, 25 predicted proteins | sample 1605311 | NCBI WGS metagenome assembly OLGD01 (sample SAMEA3888917, study PRJEB22519) | human gut metagenome | biome: human gut; feature: human-associated habitat; material: faeces | place: Denmark | collected 2010
TCTGCTTTCGGATGTGGTGTACGACAATGACCGCCAGAGAGTGCCTGTCGGCAAAGTCTTTGATAAGGGAGATGTCCCCGTAATCGCTTGCATAGGCATTGTCTTTGGAAGCGGTGCGGACTTTCATGACAATGAGCCTGCTGTCGGGATATTCTTTCAAATAGTCCTCTAACTGCACGATAAGACCGTCTGACAGCTTATCGCTTGCCACGGCAAAGTGAAGCCGTCCGCTTGCTTCGTCCGTCAATCGGAATAATCTGTCCTGTATGCGGCAGAACGTGTCCTCAAGGCAGAGGTAAAGCACATCACCCTCCCGTGTCGGCATATCCCACAAGGGGATTCCCTGCGACACGCAGAGGCAGAGCTTTAACATGAGCCAGCTCTTGCCGATTTTCTGTGAGCCGCAAAACAGGATTAAGCCTGTGGGTATCAGACCATCCACCACAAAGGACGGCTTTTCAAGCGGCTCATAAAGGAGCGTGTCGGCGTTGACCGTCTGTAACTTCTGCATAAGATTCCTCCTTTCGGGCGGTGTCTTTGGTTTTGTTGCACATAGGCGTGACCTCCTTAAATAGATTTACTCCCACAAAAAAAGTGAGAGTATGTATTGCCGCCAATCCCACGCTTATAAAAGCGGATTTCTTTTTCGAGCAGTAATAATCACGGTTAGAGATACTTTCTCATTTCTGCCTTAACCTTTTCCCTCACAACTGAAACAGACTTCTGGATAGAGGAAGCGGTGCAATGCTCCATCTTGCCGATTTGATAAAAGTTGAAATCATACTCGTAGTAGAGCAGGAAACGCCGTCTTTGTATCTCTGGCAGTCGGGCAACCGCCTTATAGAACATTTCATTCCGTTCTTTTTCAATCATTCTTTCATCAAGTGTTTTAGGCACTCTTAACGCACGTTTGTAAAGCGTTTCGTCCCATACCTCGTTAAACTCCCTGTGCCGCTGATTCCATTGCTGAAGATTTCTGTTCCTGCGTTCCATCTGCCGAAATTCAAAGAATAGCTGTTCTGATACTTCCAACTCGTGAGCTTCCCCCTGCCCGTCTTTAAAACTGATAGAATACCTTGTGCCGCCCTCGGCGGCTTCTTCTTTCAGCGTATATGTCTTTGCCCCGTATGCCATTTCCTTTCCTCCCGAAAAAATTGAGTGAGAGGATTGCCCTCTCACCCAATAGCCCGTGGGGATGCTTAAATTTCCCCGAAAGGATAAAAAATAGGCTTTAATTTTTTACGGAGCCTTTCAAGGCGTTTGTAGACCGCCCCTTCGGTAAGCCCTGCCATTGCCGCAATTTCCCTTGTGGAATAGCCCTGCATTTTCAGCAGGAGAATGAGCAGGGTATGCTTGTCCACCGTAAGCAATGCTTGATACAATTTCTCGTCCTCAATCTCGTCCAGTAAGTCTGCAACGGTATTTGGCTCTGCCTGCGGTTCTGTATCCGCCATTCCCTCAAGGTATTCCCCGAAATCGCTCGTCCATCGGTAAAACCGCCTGTTGGAATTAAAGTCTGCCCTGTCCTCTATGCGGATTTGCTCAATGACCGCTTCATCAACGCCGCACTCCCGCAGCACCTTTTCCTCGGCTTCTTTCCAGATACGCCACTTCCTGTCCTCTCGTCCGTGGTTATATGCCATTCTTTTTTCCTCCAATCTGAATTTTTGAAAATGTAAAATCCAGATTAGAAAGGCGGCGAACGGCAGCTAACAGCGGAAACAGCCCTGCGGCATATTCCGATAAAAAATGACAAAAGAAAAACCGCAAAGGCTGTCACACCTTTACGGTTATAGGGGATTATACTTCTATTTTGTAGATATTTGACATCTGGTTTGAGGGTAAAAGAGTACCATGCACAAGTGAGAATTTTTTGACAAACTTCCAAACGAAGCCAGAGGGAAATCAAGCCATAACAAAGCTGCCCGCCGAACCTCGTTTTTTTTATTCGTGGGCTTGTCGTATTTAACCAATCACGTCTACAATCTTACCGATTATTTTTGAATATTTCATAAAGATTTGCAAAAATAATGAGCGATGTTTTCCATCACCCATTAAATCCTAATATGGAATTTTTATTGTAACTTGTGCGCCGCCTGTTTGTTTAGAATTTTTAAGAATAAGCTCCCCGTTATGCTGCTTGATAATGCTGTCCGTTATATAAAGCTCCATGCCGAAGTGCATATTAGAGTTTCGGCTGTGGTCGCCCATAAAAAATTGTTCTTGGGCATGGTGCAAATCCTCATTTGTAAAACCATTTCCTTCGTCTGTTACAATAATTTGTAGAAAATTTCCTTTTCTCTGAGTTACCACATATATTGCTCCTCTTTGCGGGGAGTATTCTAAGGCATTATTGATAACATTCATAATAGCCCGTTCCAACAACAATTTATCCGCTTTAAAATATCCTATATCCGTTTCTGTTTCCATGTTTAAACGAATTTCTTTTGTAACACATAATGCACTTGCCTGTGCTTCAATCTGTGCCATATAGTCGGCTATATCAAATTTTTCTAATTGAAGCTGATAGCCCGTAACTGTACGGGATATATCAATCAAAGTCTTTATATACAGTTGTATCTGTTCCGAACTTTCCATAATATACCCTGCATATAATTTTTGCTCATCGTCAAGTTTCGTTTCATTTATTAAATCTATATTCCCTTGAATAACAGTTAAAGGTGTTTTTAAATCATGAGCAAGTGCGGCTATTTGTTCTCTTTGTGATTGCTCTGCCTTCCATTGTTGTTCTAAAGATAATTTTAAGCTGTCCTTCATTCCTGAAATAGAGTTCAGTACTGCATTGTATTCACTTATTTCAGAATTTTCTACCTCAAAGTCGAGATTTTGCTGTTGTATTTGTTCTGTTGCCTTAATCAACGGAGATAACTGAATTTTCAATTTTCGGGAATATCGTATTGTTAGGCAAACGCAAACAACTATGCAATTTATCCCTATCAATAGCAATAACAATATTTCAGGGACAGGCAAGTGTTTCTGCATCCAGTCATTTTTATATTGCGAACCCACATAGTATTTCAGCACGCAATATTCTGTTTCTCTGGGTATGAATTGGTATTGTGTTCTGCTTGTAAGGTCACTGTTTTCTCCAGTTTTCGCAAATCTCAACGCCTTGTCCTGCTCCGTTGTATCCATATTTGTATAGAGGATATTATAATCTGCATCAAGTATCAAATATTCACAATAGGAAGGGATTGCTACTTTTGTAATATCTGGTGCAGCCGCAATTATTGGCGATATTTCCTGTACAGAATGTTCCGCATTATTTGCATAAGTCACATATCCTGCACTTGAAGCAAATGCAAGAAGCAAAAAAGGAACTGCCGCAGATAAGAGCAATCCTAATATGAGAACAATTAAAAATTTCCAGAAAATCATTTGCAATGAAGTCCGTTTTATCCTTCCCATCTATATCCTACCCCCCAGACTGTGTTAATTGGAGTAACACCATATTCTACCAACTTACTGCGAATATTCTTTATATGTGTTGCAATCGTTGAATTGTCGCTGTTACCATCAAATCCAAAAACAGCTTCATAAATCTGTTCTCTTGTAAACACCTGCCCTCTATTTCTGGCTAAATACTCACAAATTTCATACTCGCTTTTGGTTAGTTCAACTTTCTTACCCTTAATAAAAAGTTCCTTTGAAGATAAATCAAACTTGATTTCCTGTTCAAATCCTAATGTATTATGATGCTCCCGTCTTTCCCGACGCAGGTGAGCAGTAACACGGGCTCGTAATTCACCTATTCGGAAAGGCTTTGTAATATAATCATCAGCACCTATGCCTAATCCATAAATGATGTCTGCTTCCATTACTTTTGCTGTAAGGAATAGAATAGGACAGTCTACAATTCCTCGGATTTTTTTACAAAACATAAATCCATCAACATCTGGCATCATAATATCTAATAAAATCAAATCAAAATCTTTTAGAGTATTTATCGTAATATCTGCCACACTTTCACATACAGTAACGATATGACCATCCTTTTCTAAGCCATTCTTAACTAAGTCAAGAATGGCTTTTTCATCATCAATTACTAACAATCGTGCCAATCCAAAGCACCTCCCTTATCAATCTGCTAATTCTGCAATATAGTATTTCTCATTGATATTTACTGCAACATCTGTTGTTTCATCAATATTATAAACATACCCATATCGCAATTTATTTCCCTCAACTGTTGTAATGTTTTGAGAAACCTGCCCAATTTCTTCCCCTAACTCTGAATATGTGATTGTCTTTTCAATAATGATATATGTCTTATTATCAAAACTTATCTCGTTATAATCAGCAACATTCAGTTCGTATTTAGGTAGGGTGTCGTTCAACATATTATTCTTATCCAGTATTTTGTATTCGCAAATATTACACCTAGGATTGAGCCTATTCCTGCGTTTATTACAAACGTCACAAATGCACCAATCTTTTTTGATAACCACAAGCAAATTGCAATTTCCCACATTGAAGCTACGATAATACAAAAAATACCTGTCGCAGCTTGAAATAGTGATATGCTAATTGGGATTTCATAAATAAGGTAAACCGCTATACCGCCAAGCATATTTAATCCTAAAAAATGAAATTCGCTATAATATCCAAAATCAAAATGACGATTGCCTTTGCAACCCACGCATTTTCGAGCTTTATAGGCAGTGGGATAAGACTTCTGTATTTCATCTTTCCTCCATCCCGTTGTTCACACATCGTGCAAAGCAAAGTGAGAAATCCAGGGAAAAGCAAGACATACCACCAGTTAAATGAATTTTGTTGATACCACATTGGTGCAAATACATTCATAAGCAGGGTAATAACAGGAGCAAGAATAATGAGTTTCATTGCAAAAGTCCGCTTGTGCTTTATCCATTCGGAACATATATATTCTTTCATCACATTACCTCCCTGCTTTCTTCAACAACCTTAAGAAACAATTCCTCAAGGTTTTCACTATGCTGCATTTTGCCTTCATACCCAAGCTTGCCGTTTGCAATGATACCTATATCATCTGCAATAAGTTGTACTTCTGAAAGAATGTGGCTTGACAATATAACAGTTATTCCTTGCTGTGGAAATGAACGGATTAAGTTTCGTAGTTCCCCGATGCCTATCGGGTCTAATCCATTTGTCGGCTCATCCAGAATTAGTAAAGACGGATTGTTTAGCAATGCAATCGCGATGCCTAATCGTTGCTTCATTCCCATTGAAAATTGTCCTGCCTTTTTTCTGCCTGTATTCTGCAAATCTACAATTTTCAATACTTCATCGATTCGCTGTTCTGGCAATCCCAACAAAATTGTTCTTACTTTCAAGTTTTCATATGCCGTCAGATTTTCGTATAACGGGGGATTTTCTATCAAAGCTCCGATATGCGTTAAATCCTGTCTGCTCCATGTATGATTGGCAAATTCAACCGTACCATTGGTAGGGTGGAGCATACCTGTTACCATCTTTAGGATTGTAGATTTTCCTGCTCCGTTCGGACCTAATAATCCGTAAACACTTTTTTCCCGTACATGAATTGACACATCTGTTACGGCGGAATGTTTTCCAAAACTCTTACAAAGATTTGTTGTTTTCAATATGAAATCCATAGTGTATCATTTCCTTTCTTGATTTTGATACATAAAGGGTACTGCACATTTTTGAAGATTTCATAAAGATATACCACCTTCTTTCTCCCAAAACACTTTTACATACAAAAAGGGTAAGGAATTCCCTACCCTTTTATCGTCAACATATGTCTTTCAAATCTATTTGTAAATGATTTCCCTCTCCACAATCTCCCTTGCACAAGCCCTTACATTATTGAGCCTTTGCACCCATAAAAGCTGATTTTCAGCCTTTAGCTGTTCCCGTTATGCCCTGTGCCTGTTTCATGCCCTCTATGAGCCTTTCAAAGCGTTCCTGCGCCTGTTTATCAATCTCCGCAAGGTAAGCGTTCAGCCTGCCACTTGTAAGCAGGTTGATATATGCACCTCTGCGGTACTCTTTGAGATAGCGCAGGTGACGCTCTCCCCATACGCCTATCGGCTGTTCTTCCACGGCGGGTAAGGTAAGGCATGGGATTAGGTAATCGCCCTGCCTTTCGTATCTGCCGCCCATTTCCTCAAATAGCGATTTTACCATTGTCTGTTTACCTCCACATTCTTTTTTATTTTGAATGTCCGCAAAATCTGTCCTACATCTTTAAGCCGAACAGTAGCAGGTGTCATTACGCCGCTTCGCTTGATACTATCGACAAGCTGCTCCATATCCTCGTCCATTAAAACCTTGAACGGGTGGTCTGGGAACTCATCAATCTGAGAAATTGGAATATCCCGTATCTTGCTTAACTTCGCTTCCTCACGGCTCTGGTCTGTTTCAAACAGGTCATCGTATGCGGTCAGCTTGATTTCTGTTCTTTTGTTTCCCGCCAAGCTCTGCCACCTCCTTTCCGAACTGCTCATAAGCTGCGGCTACCTTGCCGCCTTTGTCATAGGCAAAAATGCTCTTTCCCTCTGCGGTGGCTTCTACCGCACGGATGGAGTGGGGTATCTGGGTATCAAACACCTTAATTCTCTGTCCGTAGGCATTTCTCACTGTGGCGGTGATTTCCTTTGAGATGTTCGTGCGGGGCATTACCATCGTCATAAGGATGCCGTCAATCCGCAAAGGGGGATTGATTTGCCGTCTGACTTTCGACACGGAGCGAAGCAACAGCTCTAAGCCTTTGGCAGAAAGATAGTGGGGCTGCGTAGGGATAACCACGCTGTCAGCCGCCGCAAGTGCGTTGATAGTGAGCATACCAAGGCTCGGCATACAGTTTATTAAACAATAGTCATCGTTTTTCTTGACCTCGTTCACGCAGGTTTTCAGCACACTTTCACGGCTTATGGCGTTAATCAGCCTTACTTCCAAGCCCGACAGCTCAATATTGGACGGTAACAGGTCAACGCCCTCGCCGTGGTGCAGGATGCTTTTGGAAACATCAACGGATTTATCGTCTATGATGTCCTGCATGATGGTGGAGAGCGTGACGGGTAAATCGTCTGGTCTGTTGTAGCCGAGGGACATGGTTAGATTTGCCTGTGCATCGGCATCAATGAGCAAAACTTTCTTGCCCTGTTGTGCCAGACTTACGCCTAAGTTGACCGCTGTGGCGGTCTTGCCGACACCGCCTTTCTGATTAGTCAGAGCGATTACTTTGCAATTTGACATAGAATGCGTCCTCCTTTCGCATAGATTTAGCCGCTTTGTCAAGGCGACTATGTAACTGTACCAGAGAACGCAAAAAAGCCGCTTACTCTTAAAAATCAATAAGAATAAGCGGCTTCGTGGTGATGTGCCTTAGACATATTCAATTTTCATTCTCTTAACAGGAGCGTTGACAACTTTGAAAATGAGTTCGTCAACGGGGTCGGTATATCTGCCCTGTTGAATAAGCTGATTTTTCAATTCCACAAGGCTATGTAGCAACAGCTTTCTTTCCTCGCTGTCAAAATACAAGTGGGTTTTCTTTTCTCTCATAATCGTCACCGTCCTTTCTTGGCTTTATTATACCGTTATAAGGGAACTCCGTCAAAACTGTAACTTCGCATTTCTTGGTATTCTGGCGTATCAAGGCTCAATCCTCAGTAGTAAATAGGGGTTGCAATCCTCAAGAAATGCGGGGAAATGCTTTATTTTGCAGGGATAATCACCCTTTTACTTGATTTTTATCACAAAAAATCACAGTTTTTCTGACGGAAATAAGAGAATTGCAGCAACGATGTTTTTGTATTTCCTGGACAAAAATGGTGTGTTATTTCAAGATGGAGAAAAGTTAATTCATGATCATACTCTTGTGGCACTTACTATTATGATTGCAGAATCGAAGCCCGAAGAAAAAGAAATGATGATAAGTGTAATCATGAATTGTATAAAAATTGTATAAAGTCAAGAAAAACTCTGAAATACACTATAAATATAGGCTGTCATAAGGATTGTTGAAGAGGTGTGCTTTTTAGAAAAAGCGGTATAACACCGTCATGCTATACCGCTATCCTAAATCTAAAAAGTATCCTTATGAAATTCCTACAAAATTAAGGCTTTCGGGACTTTTTAATGTTTTTAGTATCAAATTCAGGATATTACATCTACTTCGTCAATGCAAGCTTTACTGTTTTTGATACATAGGACGGTTGTACGATCGGATTATATAAGTATCCTCTGCGGTATCCGCTCATGATTTCTTCAAAGAAACCAGGACACTCTAATACCATCGAAATTACATTATCTCCATCTTTATTCAGGTATGCATCCGGAATATAGAACTCCTCCTGCGGTCCGATAATATCATACTGAGCTACTGGTTTTCCATTTACATAGATCAGTAATCTTTCATCTGCCTTGATCGGTATGATCTGTAACGGTGCAGAATATCCTTCACCCGGATTGTATGTGAAATGACGCCTGAACCATACAACATGCCCCATCTCTTTTCCTACTACCATCTTTTCTACATCCGGAGCGGCCTGCCAGTCTGCATCTGAATATTCCAGGGTCTGATATCCCTGATTCATTCCATCCAACTCAAATTTCACTGAGAATGATTCAATTGTAATATCAATCTTCTCACCATTTTTATAGTTACCTGCAATTGTAAACGGATGAAGGATACCGCTGAATTTTACCAATGCTCCCTCGTGAGGATGGGACTTATTATGGAATTCATTTGCATACAAGATTGCCATCGTATTCTTTCCAGGTTTCAAAGCAGCTGTAATATTATGATTATCCATGGATTTATTACGTGCACGGAACACCAATTGACCGTTAATATATAGTAAGAAACGGTCCGTTTCATTAGATTTGAAACTCATATAAGCGCCTTCTACTTCGTCAGCTACTTCAAAGGTCGTTCGATACCAATAATAACCATGTTTGAACATATCAACTTCTTCCAGAGAAATTGGTTTCTCCAGGTATTTCCACTCACTGTCGTCATACTGTTCCTTGATTTCTTCACTGTCTGCACGATATTTCCAATCGGATGTCCATGTTACTTCCGGCCGGTCAGCAAAAGCAGATGTTGCAAAACTTGCTTCCAGCATACCTGATTTTAATTTACGCAATGGAATTTCCGTACCATTCAGCATTGCTTTTGTCAGTGTTTCTTCTGTCATTGGGAAGAATTTAAAACTTGTTTCAACATTTTCTTTTACCTGTAATGTCAGGTCAAGATTTCCTGCATGTTCCGCAGCTTCTTCCAGATAATATGCATTATGGAATAAAATTCCTTCCTCTAATGTTTCGACACGTCCAATCATTTCCTCTGACATAATAAAGATGGTTACACCGTCAGCTTTTACAATAACATCATTTCCATGTCTGTAACATAACAGACTGTTTCCATTTCCGATATCATACTTTTTGACATCTCCGGCAATCACCGTAATGTTTTTCGCATCTACATTTAAGCATAACTCACCCTCTGTATCCGGTGTCCCATACATCATCACTGCCGTAGAATTGTCATACGCTTTACTCATCCAGATCTCTGATGTTGCATAATTAATTTTCACACCTGTATCTGCAATTTTAAATGCAACAGGGAACATACGTGTCTGGTTTGCTTTCACTACAGTATGGAAGATGTACTCACGGTCATTCAGTTCAGCGGGTACTTTCACAACAATCGGCTTATCCGATTCTTCTACGTTACGTACGAAGAAAAATCTTCCGTTTTCATTTCCTTCCTGATATGTAGTAAAATTCTCATATGCTTTATCAATCGAAGAATCTAAGAAGGAACCGTCTTTGTTAAGTACCGCAATATTTTCACCGCCTGAAATAATCTTCATATATTCTTTTCCATCGCTTTCAGCAATGATATGTGAAAATTCTCTGGCAAAACGGATAAACCCTTTAATCCAATAAAATTTATCTTTATTAAGTTCTCCGGTTTCACCTACAGGCGCTCCGCCGAAATCATAACTGGTAATATTACCATAGCCGCCTAATGCTACGTCACCGCGTCCTCCCATAAATGGGAACGTCGTTCCGCCTACCATCATGTAATAATTTACAATCGAAGCTCCTGTAATAAACACACTCTTGGAGACACCTTCAATAACATCTGCACCCGGTACATACGTCGGAGTACCGATCTGGGAGAACCATCCTGCCTGTAATTCCAGAATCATAACCGGTGCATCACTCTGAGTGACTTTTGAACTTAATAACTTTTCTTCAAAACGTTCGTATTCTGACATCCAAAGTCCCGGAATATTCGGATAATAGGTACGGGTATCAATAATTCCTTTGCCGCGCAGAAACTCTGCTTCATTGGCAAATTTAGGAACATCAATTCCATACTCTTCCATAGCATCCTTCAGGAACATAAAATACTTGACAGCATCCTCAACAGTAATTTGTTCTTCACCATATTCCATCAAATGATCGTATTCATTTTCCACCTGTGCCGCAATAATTGTTCCGCCATTGGTAATCAGATGTTTATTAATCTGCTCAGCACATGATTTATACCAATATTTACATAATTCCAGATATTTTTCATCCAACATACGGATACGGAATTCTTTATTCGCCACCTTTTTAATCAGCCAGTCCGGATGTCCGCCGAAATCCAATTCCGCACAAATATATGGACCTGGCTTGATCAATACATAAAATCCATATTTTTCACACAAGGTGAGGAACCGATCCAGATCATAATCGCCGTCCCATCTTTGCTTTCCTTCTTCCGGTTCATGCATATTCCATGCGATATAAACCGAAATCAGATTCGCACCCGTAGCCTTCATTTTCTGAAGTCTGTCTTCCCACATCGCTGCCGGAACTCTGAAATAATGGAATTCTCCACCAATCAGGTATTCACGCCTGCCGTTTATAATAAAGCCATTTTTATCATAATCAATTATGCTCTTGATATCTTTACTCATATTTCATAGCCCCTTTCTTATTTTGATATAACCACTTCTATTTTATCAAATTCGCCTTCACGAACCTGCTTCGCATATGGTGCCGGAACAGTATCACCATCCACACTTTGAACAAGTCTGCCGTCCTTGTACAAATCAATCTTCGTAATCCGGGCATCCGCATCATAAGTATGAACTCTGCTGTCGTTATGATAAATTGTCAGGATAGAACCTAACAGGTTAAATGCAAATGTATTTTCCGGCTGTACAAATGTCATGCTTCCTGTTTCTGTATACGTCATCACTTCTTTTTCTTCCTTCGTAAACAGCCATTCCGGCAGCTGCGGATCAAGCTTCATGACCAAATCACCGTTTTCATCTACTGTGAACGGCTGCGAACCTACCGTCATAAGTCTCCACATATGAAGCATCTCCGCGGAAGCTCCCGTAAGTCTTGAAACATATCCGCCTCCATGAATTCTCTGATCCGGATGTGCCGAGCTCGCAATAAACGAGGAGTTTTCCAGGATGCTTCTTCCATAAACAGCCGGATCCAAAAATGGAATAAAGGAAGTCTGTAAATAATGTGAAAATTCATCATGCAGTTTTGAGCGAAGCAACTCAAGGAAATATTTGTATTCCATATGCAGGAACACCGCTTCGTTTTCCAGCCAGCCCCTTGGAAATACATTCTGTCTTCCAATCTCCTTTGTCTCGTCCATAATGTCTGCATTTACTTTAAACATATCCAGTTTTTCATCGTAAATTCCACTTTTCTTAACCGCTTCGTGCAGGCTCTCTGAAACAGCCGGATTTGCACGCATCATATGCACCTGACCTTCCAGGAACGGCGGAATTGCTCTTGTATGGAACTTTGATACTTCAACCAGCGGAAGTCCTGTCACATTAAGGAGCTGTTCTCCATTTTCTTCCAGTACTTTGTACTCTGCCGCTTCATTAATGAAATAAGTATCATAAACACCTGTTTCCTGATTATATGCCTTCGCAAGACCTTCATCCATTCGAGTGATAATAGCTTCCATAAATGCTTTTGCCTGCTTAACATCAATAACGGCTTCTTCACCATCGATACCAAAGGTCACTGCTTCACGGTATTCTTCCTTTGCATCATTACTTGCCCTCCAGTAATCCATTCCTTTTACATCATTTGTAAGCAACTCCATAATTTTGTCATAGAAGTTCTTTGCCTCAACCGGAAGCTCAATCGTAAGATTTTCATCTGTCTTATCGAAGAAATCCTTCATAAGAGCAGCCAATCTGCGTACTTCTGCACTTTCATTGATCGAAGATCCTATGATACCCGGAAGACCGTTAAGAGCATCGCACCATCCCGGTTTTCCGCCTTCCATCTCAAGACCCATTCCCTCAGGATCTAAGGTGGCAATCTTGTTCGTTAACAATAATACAATTTTGGAAACAAGCGAACAGCGATAGATCTCCCCCATTCCCTTATTCTTTCTTACCTGATTCGGACGAACTTCACGTTCTGAAATCATCTTTGTCTTTGCAGGTACTTTCTGTACCGCGCTGTATTGACGGACACCCAAATCGGTTAATACATAACGTTTCGTACGCGGAACAACCACTTCGTCATTGTCATAATAGGTGTAATCTTTATCATGGAACATAATATCTGTCATCTTATCCGGATATACTTCCATAAATTGCTCTAACAAATCAATATTATATGTCCAATGGTCCACCCAGTAACCTTCTTTGAAGGTAGCAAAATCCTCTTTTACAGAATTTTCCAATAAGTCATTTAAAAATGCATCGAGCGTGCCGCACTTGACACCAACTCCTAATTGTTCAATTTCTAATAACAGAGAACCCGGTGTATATGCCTTTGAAATCACCTTACGAATCTTTTCGGCATCCTCTTCCTCAAAATATTTCCCTGTGATATCAGCCGCAATTGCTTCATCTGCAACTTCAAAACGTGATCCGTTAATCACAAGCGGGTTATATCCATCCAGCTGCAGGATATTAAAGAACGTCTTAATTCCGGTATTTTCCGTATATGGGAAAAAGTAAACATCATTACGTCTGTTCTGGTTCACATCACGGAAGTTTGAATTTCCCTGTGAATAGTTTGTGGAATCCACCTGGAAGAAATTATACTCCCTTTCAAGATCCCCATGCTTACGTGAATAAACATAAAGAACATGTTTGCCGTTTCCAACTTTGATCGGGTAACCGCCACGCAGGTAGTTATCCATAAATGTCTGTCCAAGATACAAATCAAACTGTTTTGAACTGCTTGATGTAAATACGTGCCTCTTTGTTCTCTCAATTAAGTCTTTGTTCTCTTCGATCTTTTCTTCTATATAGACTGGTTTGATTTTTTCTTTCACAAATTCCGTATAGCTTCCGAAGCTTTGAGCACTTCCGATCATTGTATACGTTGTGTCCGCTTCCTTTGGTTTTAATGATATTATTTTGCATCCGAATCCACATGGTGTATAACCTACACTCACCTGTTTTTCAGGAACCGTAAAATCTTTTTCTAAAAATGCCTCCGGATATGTAAAATCGGATACATTTCCAAATATGAGAGAAGGATCTACAATCGATTTGGAAATATTCAATTTATCTCCATCAAAATTAAAATTCAGATAAAAATTTCCGCCCTCCAGTAAGACCGTTTCTGCCGTATCATAGGGTAATGCTTTGATCCGGTAAAAAGGAAGTCCTTCATCCATATCCGCACTCATCCATGCCTGACGCAGATTACTTTCATTTTTCATATCGTTATTAATTAAGTAATATGGAATGATCACAGGCAGTCCGTCTGCAACTTCCACTGTAACAGGTGCATCCCCGATATTCTCAATCATCACCCGGCGAATTAATGCCGGAATATTTTCCCCTGGTAATGTACAGAACATCACTGTTGTCTTGATTCCAAGGTCTTCATTCACATCTTCCAGTTTGAAATCATACGATGTAATCATCATCTTTTGCTTTATCCCGCCTGCTTTAGCCGCCTGCATATCTCTGAAAGGTTCATAAAAACATTCTGTTCCATCCGCCTTTTTCATCTTAAAGAATGTACGGAATCCCTGAAGAGCAGTCTGACGATAAGCTTTATTTGCCGGCAAAAATTCCATAATAGAATAATCTTTATTGTTTACCCCAAATGTAGCCATACATTGTCCGCGATTTACGTAATATGCCCACATCGGTTTTCCATACAGGCCTGAAACAGCCGGTAAAAAACTGGAAAACGGCTTTTTCTGATTATAACCTTCAATGATAAATTCATCGTTCTCATTGATATAATAGTCGCTTCTTTTCATATACCTCTCCTCCATCTTATCAAGATCAACAAGCTCAACGCCTAATCTTCTTTCCTAAGAGGATTATATCATGAGGATTTTTGCATTCACAATGGCACAAATTTCATATTTGGGGGAGAAATTTCATATTTCTGATAAAAGTTCACACAAAAAGCAGGAACAATCGACGAAGCACAAACTCATAAATAAAATGCTGTTCTTGTACTTCGCGGATTGTTCCTGCTGCGTGATAAAAAAACGCTCTTTCTTATAATTCCAGCGCCATATCTCCCTCTTTGATAAGCCCCTTATTTCGCATCAATTCTGAAATTCCAAAGGAAATAACTGCCGGAAGAACAAACTGCATGATGACAATTTTAAAAATAACCGTTGCTGCATCCGATCCTTCAATCATCGTCTGATAGGTCATGATCTGTCCAACAAATCCCGCCGATCCCATTCCGGAACCCGTGGCATTACACTGCATTTTCACAAATACGGTACCCATCGGACCAAGAATGGCACTGGACACGATTGCCGGAACCCAGATCAGCGGACGTCGCATGATATTCGGCACCTGAAGCATTGATGTTCCGATTCCCTGTGCCAACAGCCCTCCGAACTTATTCTCACGGAAGCTTGCAACTGCAAATCCGACCATATTGCAGCAGCATCCGATCACTGCAGCACCGGCAGCAACACCCTGCAGATTCAGGATAACTCCAAGTGCCGCTGAACTGATCGGCAGTGTAAGTATCATCCCCATAAGTACAGAGACTATGATTCCCATCAAAAATGGCTGCTGCTCGGTCCCCCAGTTGATGATATCTCCAAGTCCTGTCATCATGGTAGAAATCGGCGGTCCCACAAGCACTCCAATGGCAGAGCCTGTTACAATGGTTACAAGCGGTGTCAATATAATGTCAAGTTTCGTCTTTCCTGCAACCAGATGCCCGAATGTAATTCCCACAAAAGCTGCTACAAATGCACCCAATGGCTCTCCCGGTCCTGCCAGAATCATCGCTCCATCTGCAAATGCCGTACCTAACAGAATCTTACTGGCATAGCCGCCTACCATACCGGTTACACCGGCTGAAATCGTAACCAGGGAACTTTCCCCATACTTATGTGCTACACCGATACCAATTCCTGCACTGGTACATGCAGCGGCTACCCTCCCAACCTGATTGACACACTCTCCGATCGGGCCCCCGATCACAAGACCAATCTGTTGGATAATCGTACCGATAATCAGCGTAGCAAACAATCCCTGTCCCATACCGCTTAAACCATCGATAAAGATATGGTTACAAACTCTCTTTAACACGTTCATCTTTTCTGCTCCTCATCTTTTGTATCTATTCCTTTCACCACCGGCTCTATGGTCCGCTCCATCAGCATGCGCAAAATATCAATCCCACCTTTGCCCCTGATTGCACTGAACCAGAAAGAATTCTCCAATTCTGCCATAATCGACTGCAGTCCTTCTATAATCAACCTTTTTCCCGGTGTTTCAAGCCATTTGATTTCCACTTCATCTCCTCGGAAATAAAAATGCACCTTTCTTCTTACTGCTTCCTCCAAAAACGCTATATCCAGTTTCAGCACCAGAGTCCCCATCTCATCTTTTGTAAAAACACCCAGTGTTCCGATCAGATAACTTTCTCCATGAATGTTCAGCGAGCTTTCCTTCGCTTTTCCAAATCCAATCCTGATTTTCTGCTGCTCTTCTCCCTCTAAAACCAGAAGATCAAATTCTCCCTGCTTATATTGAAATCCGATGCTTTGAATGCCTTCGGTCATATTATTATGGAACACCTGCATCACCAAAGGAAATAAACCTACACTTTTTGTCTCCAACTCATAGTGTCTTCCATCTAATTGCCGCATACAATCATGGATTCCTGGTACTCCAGACGCTTTCCTTTTGCTCCATCCGTTTCTTTTCTCCCATCCGCCCTGCCGCACTGCAAAGCGCTGCTTGCCAGCCCCCGACTCCATCTCCGCCGTCAAACGCTGCAAAATCATCTGGCTGCAGGGATCTTCCGGCAATACGGCCCCCGGATGATAGGAATCGGGAAAATATTTCCGGATAATATTCAACATGACACAGTTCTGGAATAATTCATCACTCCCCGCGCAAGTCACCAACACCATATTCAGATCCGGATATACGACCACATTCTGTCCCAACATTCCATTGAACTCAAAACTTCCCGGTCTGTTCTCCATCCAGACCTGATACCCATATCCGAAGGTACCTTCCACACTCTCAACCTGCTTTCCGGTGGAAATTTCCACCCAGCCCTCCGGAACAAGCTGCTGTCCTTTCCATATGCCCCTCTGCAGATAAAGCTGCCCCAGTTTTGCCATATCCTCAGGACACAAAAACAACCCCCATCCGCCTTTCGTAATTCCTTTTGGACAGGTTTCCCAAAGATACTTTGTAATTCCAAGAGGTTGAAACAATCTTGGCTCCAGATATTCCGATAATGTCATTCCGGTTCGTTCTGTCACAATTGCCGACAGCACATACGTATTCATACTGTTATATTGAAATGCAGCTCCCGGTTTTCCGGAAACTGGCGCATTCAGAAAACTATTCAGCCAGTCGTTGCCGGAGATCGCACCAATTTCATTGAACTGAACTCCGCTTGTCATGGTAAGCAGATGCTCTACGGTGACTTCAGGACGGAACATCTTTGCAAGGGGGCTCATCCGATGCTCGAAAATTTTATAGATATTCTCATCCAATGACAAGTTTCCATCCCGGACCAACATTCCCACAGCCATACCGGTAATACTTTTGCACAGAGAATGGGTAATATGCCAGATACCGCTGCGGTAAGGAGCAAAATTGCATTCACAGATCACTTTCCCGTTCCTCAATATCATCAGATGATGCATATCTGTCGAAGCTGTATCGCCCAGTTCCCGAACCATCTTTGCCAGATACCCGGATGAAATCCCCTGACTCTCGGGAGAGACTCTCTCAAATGCCTGCTCATATACAGCATCAAAGGGAAACTCTACCTTCTGCGGAAAAAAATCCACCTTACTAAGCCCTTCTGTTTTCCCCTGAATCATGCCCATAATCATCTCAACCGCTGCAAGCTGCTCTTTTGCCATCCCGTAACCTCCTGTCTTTTTCCATTCGTCAAACTCCGTGTCCGTCCCATCGGCATACACTGTCAATCAGAAAAAAGTGGTGTGCTGAAATATCGTTCCGCTGTATCCGGCAATACGGTAACAACCGTCTTTCCCTTCCCCAGCTTTCGTGCCAGTGCCTTTGCCGCCGCAACATTGGTTCCGCTGGAGATTCCGCACATCAACCCTTCCAGCCGGGCCAGATCCTTTGCAGTCTGCAGTGCCTCTTCATCACTTACAATATAAATTTCCTGATAAATCTTCTGATTCAGGATCTCCGGAATCAGACCGTCTCCAATCCCCATCTGAATGTGGGTTCCTATTGTTCCTCCTGCCAGAATCGCTGCATTTTCCGGTTCTACCGCCCAGATTTCCATCTCCGGATTTGCTTCCTTCAGAATTTCTCCGATTCCCGTTATGGTTCCTCCGGTTCCTATTCCGGAACAGAAGCCATGAATCGGTCCGTCCACCTGCTCTAAAATCTCTCTGGCCGTGTGAAGACGATGTACCGCAGGATTTGCCGGATTCTCAAACTGCTGTGGAACAAAGACTCTTGCATCCTCCCGTGCCATCTCTAACGCCTGTCTTAAACACTCTGCGATACATGCACCGATATCACCGGCGTCATGAACAAGGCGTACCTCCGCACCGTAATGGCGCACCAGCTTTCTCCGCTCTTCACTGACTGAATCCGGCATAATGATAATCGTCTTATAGCCCTTTACCGCACCAATCAACGCCAGTCCTATCCCCTGATTTCCGCTTGTAGGCTCCACAATGATCGAATCCCTGCGAAGCAGCCCTTTTTCCTCCGCCGTCTGCAGCATATGAAATGCAGTTCTCGTCTTAATCGATCCGCCCACATTCAAACCTTCAAACTTTACCAGAATCTGTGCGCCATCGGGATCGCCCATATGATTCAGACGAATCAAAGGAGTATCTCCCATGGCCTCCAAAACATTATTATATATCATAACGTTCTCCTTTTCTCATCCCCTGTATCAGGCAATTGCGAAACGCCCCGGACATCGGCCCAGACTTCGCTCATGCCTTATGTCAGCACTTCTCTCATTTTATGTTATCATCCTTAAATAATCAACCATATTTTTCCTGTATTCGTATCAATTTTTCTTCAACTTTTCTTCATTCTGTCAAAATCTAAATCATCACACGGAATGGATGCAATACAATTCCAAGCAATATCCACAATATCCGCTTTCCAAAAGGCACCTCTGCAACCTGGATATGATCAGGCGTATCATACGTATTTTTATCAATGACCGTCCGGCAGTCCCTCTCCATCTCCGTCATCGCTTCTTTTAATTCTGCTGTAAATTCTTTACTGTTGATTACCAACATCAGTTCCGTATCCACATAGGTGCTTCTCAAGTCCAGATTATAAGAACCAACCACTGCCAGGTCATCATCAATGACGATCGATTTTCCATGGTAAGATTCCCCGCCGTCATATTCCAGAATCCGGATCCCCGTATCCAGAAGTTTTCCTTTGTATTTCAGATAGTCACTGGAAGCTACTATATTATCTCCATTCTCTACCGAATTTACCAACATATGCACATCCGGCACCGTTTCACAGATTTTTTCCAGTGTCTCATACATATAGCCATTACAAACTGCATAAGGGGTGTGGATCGTTACCTGCTCTTTTGCCTGTTTCATCAACTCCGAAAGCGAATAAAACACTACCGGTTCTTTTCCATAAATACCAGTAGGATTGGAAATCAGACGGACCTGATTTGTCGGAACTGTCTGTTCTCTATAATCCGTCTCTTCGAACAAATCCGGATGCTCCCTTTTTATCTTATCGTACCGCTCTTCCAACAACGTAATCTGTGTCTGCACGCTTTCCCTTTCTCTCAGTGATTCTTCATTATGAAAATACGTACACACATCCAGATTCCATACTTTCTCAAAATATGTTTCCACCTGCCACAGAGAACTGCTCCTGTCTTCTTTCTCTCCCTGCTTTGTGTTATAGATCAACACTTCTCTGTCCCTGCTTCTGTTTTTGGTGCTGTAGTCCCCGATAAAATAATCAAAGGTATTCCTTCCGCCCAAAATATAAGCCAGATCATCCACAATCATATATTTATCATGCATTCTCCCCTGACTTGTCCACGGTGTCAGAACATTCAGCCTGTTATAAATCTTGATTTCCGCATTCGGATGTGAAGACAGTGCATAGAACAATTCTTCTCCTTCCATACGAATCAATCCGCTGACACCATCCACCAGGACCTGCACCTTTACTCCTTCCTCTGCCTTATGAAGAAGCATGGCGAGAACATCCTGTGCACTCTGTCCGGGCCGGATATCAAAGGTACTCATAATAATCCGTTCCTCTGCCCGGTTGAACAACCGAATCCTCTCCTCCCAGGCACTGGTATTTGTCTCCAACAGCTGCGCACGATCCGGACCCACCTGATCGCTTCTAAAATCCTCTATGTGAAAATTCGCTTCCGTTTCCTTCGTTATTTTCTTATAACGCATAAAAGGCCCTACGATTGCCGCAATCAGAACGATCACCAACACAATCAGGACCAAAAGGATCTTTTTCCCCACTCTATACTTCATCAAATCACCGTCTCTTTACCTTACAGCTACCATATACTGCTCAGAACCCTCATAATTATTACCATATTTTTCTTATTTTATACCAGAACCAGATACACTGCAACACTTTCTACAAAATCCCCTCTAATACGACAAAAAATTATAATGCAGACAGTACACTAGAGCGGGTGTTTTCGTCCCCACTATACAAAAATATTCGCAAACACTACAATCAGCGGAATTGCAATCAATGTCCGTTCCATAAAAACCAAAAACAGCTTCCAGAGATTCATCGGAATCTCGCTCTTTATAATAATGGTTCCCACCTCTGTCAGATAGATAATCTGGACCAGAGACAGCACACCTATGATAAATTTCGTCTTTACAGACTGAATTCCTGTGATCAAAAGTGCCGGAATAAACATATCCGTAAAGCCTGCCAATGTTGCCGGGGCCACGGCAAATGCCTCCTCCACGCCGAAAAGCTTCAGATACATCCCCATCGGATAAGAAATCCACCTGAACACCGGCGTATAAGTGGCGATCATCAGTGCAATAGTTCCCCATGCCACAACAATAGGAATCAGGTCAAAAAACATTCCCATCACCACTTCAAATCCGCCGGAAAGCACAGACTTCAGGTTAAACTTTTCCGCCCGCTGACAGCTCACTTCCAGTGCATAAGCAAATGTTCCTTTTTCCTGCGGAACGTCTTCATTGATCTGTTTTCCCGCCTTTTCCTGATAAGTATCCGGAAGGGTGCGGATTGGAGGAATCCTGGCGATGATCACAGCCAGTACCACACCTACGATACAGATACAAAGATAGAAAGGCGGAAACAAATTAGAAATTCCCACCGTATTTGCAATCATCAGACAAAAAGGAATCGATACCAGAGAAAAGTTGGTCATAATATATCCAGCCTCCCTTTTCGTATAGAACCCTCTCATGTACTGCTCTCTCGTTAGAATGACAGCTGCATTGGATGCACCAAACCAGGAAGCAATCAGATCCACAGATGCCCGTCCCGGCACATGAAACAACGGTCGTACCACTGGTTTTGCCAGTACACCCAGAAACTCCATGATTCCGCAATCTGTTAAAAAGGGCATGATAAAACTAAATGCCAGTACGATGCAGAATAAAGTTCCGCACAGATCAATAATCGTTGCTCCTGTATCCGCTGAGATAACTACCTCAGGTCCAAATCCCAGAATAACCATGATTCCGAATATCGCCCCAAATACTTTGGACACCAGATAAAGCGGTGTCGTGGAAAATGCCCTCTTCAGGTAGTGGTTGTTTCGGATAAAATCTGGCTTTGCAAAATAATCAATCAGACTGACCACCGCCGAAACAATCAGCAATACCAGAAGGATATAGTTCAGACTGCCTCCAAATAAGTTTTTCAGTCCGGTTTTCAGAAAATCCAACAATGTGGTAAAAGAATCCCCCTGGGGAATCGGCACCAGAAACATTAAAACCCCAAATGCTGAAAACAGAAGAAATTTCAGCACATTTTTCCCATTCACACTCGAACGTTGTTCCATCTTCTCTTCTCCTTGTACTTTTTATAAAGCTTCCACTTTCCGCATGGCATCAAAAATCATATCCTCCGTAACCGCATAGGGAATATGTTCCATATCTGGGCCTGTGACCGTCTCAGTCAGTACCTCCTTCAGATATGAGCGCTCCAGTTTCACTCCCATCTCCCCAAGTGTTGTAGGAATTCCAAGCTCCGTCAGGAATGATTTTAACCTCTGCATTTCTTCTGCCTGTCCGTCCACAGCCAGTTGCACCAATACCCCATAAGCTACCACATCCCCATGCAGGAACGTTTCCTCAAATCCCGGCAGTAATACCAAACCATAATAAACGGAATGGGCGATCGCGCAGTTATAATCATCCAACACCATCAGGGAAACCAGTCCCGTACTGATAATGTTCGCTAAAACTGTCTGCTCCAACTCATACGTTGCCTTTCCCTCCATGCAATCGTTAAGTGCCTGAACACCGTGTACCAGAAGCGGCCTGTAACACAGATTGCTGATTTCTCTTCCAAGAGCGGAACTGTGTGCCAGTTGATCCCCTCTCGCCGCAAAATGACATTCGAAATATTTGCCGATAGTATCCCCCATCCCGGCTCTTAAGTATTTGGCAGGGGCATCTGCAATCACCGGAAGCTGAATAAAACAATGTCTTGCCGGACGATCATAGAAGTAAAAACTGTCAAAATTACCGTCCTCCTTATAAACCACCGACAAAGCCGTCGCAGCCGCACAGGTTGCTGCTATGGTTGGAAAAGTAAATACCGGAAGTTCCGCCTTATATGCAGCCCCTTTTGCTGTATCCAAGGCTTTTCCGCCTCCCATGCCAAAAATCATATCTGCTTTACATTGAAGCGCACATTCCGCCAAGTGCGCAATCCCGGCATAGGTACACTCTTCTCCAAAAAGCACCGTATCCACGATTTCCAGATCACTTCCCGCAATCGCTTCCTCCAACACACCCCTGGCCGCCTGAAGTGCCTTCGCACCACCAATCAGGAATACTCGCTTTCCAACACTTCGGCAGATCTTTGGCACCTTCTCATAAGCATCTGTACCGATTGTATAATCAACAAAATATACGGAATAAGAATTCATTCCTTCCTCCTCATCCTTTCAACAACGCTGTCATTTTTTCCAGACGGGCAAGTGCCTCATCTATTGTTTCCTTTTCCCTTGCAAAATGAAGCCGAATCAGATGATTCACTTCTTCTTTGAAGAAACTGGACCCCGGCACAGCCGCCACACCGATATTCTGAATCATCCACTCGCAAAATTCCAGATCCGTATAACCCTCAAACTGCGGCAGATCCAAAAACTCCTGAATGTCGATCAGGACAAAATAAGTTCCCTGAGGGACATTGTGCTTCAAACCAATTCGGTCCAGACCCTCCAGAAAAACATTCCGTTTTTTCGTATAGGTTTTCAACAATTCTTCATAATAAGATTCCGGAAAGTTCAGCCCTGCCACTGCTGCTTCCTGCAGAGGTGCCGCTGCTCCGACTGTCAGAAAATCATGTACCTTCTTTGCCGCCTCGATCACTTCCTCCGGTCCGATCAGATAACCCAGGCGCCATCCGGTAATCGAATACGTCTTCGACAAAGAATTACAGGTAATCGTGTGTTCATACATCCCCGGCAGAGAAGCCATACAGGTGTGATGATATGGTGCATACACCATATGCTCATAAACTTCATCCGTCACCACAAAGGCGTCATACCTGACAGCCAATGCTCCAATCTGCATCAGTTCTTCTCTCGAAAATACCTTTCCGCAGGGATTGGACGGATTGCAGACAATAATTGCCTTGGCACCCTCCCGGAATCCTTTCTCTACAAGGCGGATATCAAACTGATATTCCGGCGGAACCAGTGGAATATAGATTGGTTCTGCCCCGGATAAAATCGCATCTGCCCCGTAGTTTTCATAAAACGGCGAAAATACCATAACCTTGTCTCCCGGATTGCAGATAGTCATCATCGCACACATCATAGCCTCTGTACCGCCGCAAGTCACCACAATTTCTTTTTCTGGATCAATCGTCCTTTGGATGGCTTTTCCCTGCTTCCTTGCCAATGCCTCCCTGAAATTCTCCGCTCCAAATGTCACCGAATACTGATGAGGACCTGCATAAGCCGCCTTTGCCAGTGCCTCCATGATCTCTTTCGGCGGATCAAAATCAGGAAACCCCTGAGATAAATTAATCGCTCCATACTCATCACTGATTCTGGTCATTCTGCGAATTACAGAATCAGTAAATGTTCCAACTCTTTCACTTAATTTCGGCATATCTTCTTTCTGCCCTCAAACGGCAGCCTCCTTTCTCTGGCGATTCCGCCTGGTGTACTGACATGTTCACTGATTTGACGAAACTCTGTAATAGGAATATAATAAAGTATACCGTAACGGTATAGTCAAGGAGGGAATGTATATTTATGCAGAAATTACACAATCCATGTATAAAAACCGGTGAATTTGCCAGATTATGTAATACCAATAAACGCACCCTTTTTCACTACGATGAGATCGGACTCTTTTCTCCTGCCTATACAGATGAAAAGGGCTACCGATTTTACAGCGAAAGCCAGTGTGACGTCTTCTTTACCATCACCTGTCTTCGTGAAATCGGTATGCCCTTAAAAGAAATCAAGCAATATATTGACCACCGGAATCCGGAAGCTTTAAAAATACTTCTGGAAGAGCAGTATATAAAAGTTCTCGCAGAACAAGAGCGGCTCAGAAAAATCGAACGGGTAATCCGAACAAAACTGCATCTCGTTTCTCTAAGCGAATCCCCGGAAGTATCCGACCGCAGTCAGGATATCCAGCTTGAGAAAGTCCCGGAAGAATATCTGGTTACCAGTCCGCGTCTGGATACTTCCGACCATGACATCATTATCCGCAAACTCTGTGAACACATCGGATACTGCAATCACAATCACTTGAACGCCGGACACCCCTATGGGGCCATGATCAGCACTCAGTCTCTTCTTACTCAGAACTGGGATACATATGCCTACTTTTTTACAAAAGTTCTCGACAAACCATCGGGACACCCCTTCCATCTGAAACCAGCCGGACTTTACGCTGTTACCTACCTGAAAGGAAATTATTATAATGCTTCAGACGCCTATGCCAAACTTCTTCATTTTCTTCGGCAGCATCCGTACCATCCCGGTGAATTCCTTTATAAAGAAGCAATTCTGGATGAAATTGCAGTTGACAATGAAGCTGATTACATAACTAAAATCTCGATCCCTGTACATCCTTCTGATTAATTTTACAAACATGCTCCAGAAGCGGAATGACCTCCGGAAGATTCCCGCAAACCTTTACGCGCAAATTCATCTGTTTTCTTCCTTGTATTTCCTCGGAGACACCCCTACATTTTTCTTAAAGATACGGCTGAAATAACTGGAATCCGCATATCCCACTTCCAAACAAATTTCCTTAATACTCTTAGATGAATTGCGAAGCAGTTCTTTTGCCTTTTCCATACGGACATCGGTCAGATACTCAATAAAATTCTTTCCCACTTTTTTCTTAAATACTTTACTGAAATAATAAGGACTGATATTCAATTGCCGGGAAACATCATCCAAGAAAATATCTTTCTGATAGTTTTCTTCGATATAAATCTGACCCTTTGCTACAACAGCAGCCATATTCTCCTCTTTTTTGATGGAAATGCAGCAGCATACATTCTCGATCTTTGTTTCGAGCCAGGCTTCCAACTGTTGATATTCTTTTATCTCCATAATATTCTGCAGATATTCACTTCTTCCGGCAAAACGATAAAACATTCCGCCGCTTTCATAACCAATATGCTCTGCCTGCAATACAAATTCCAACACCTTTAGTTTAATATCTATCATATTGGAACTATAATTTTCAATCATCCATTCAAAAAAACATTTCGCATAATACACAGACTTGTTCAGATTCCCTTCCTGAATATATTTGAAAAGCTTTTTTTCCACATCAATGGGGTAATCCGTCTCATAATTGCAGCGCAGCGGCAAATCATTCACATGAACCACAGAATCTGTACTGTCATAGGTCAAGGATTTCATCGCTTCATGATAGGATAAAGTCATATCATCATCATGATATACAGAACCAATCCCTACACGGAACCTTGCACGGAAGGAAGAACGAAGATCACGCACCATCTTCCTTGCCAGATCAATGATTTGAATACGAAACTCATATTCGTCCATTTGATCCGGAATTTCCAGGGGTACAAAAACAAGAATCAGATTGCCCAACATGTTGCTGACACAACATTCAAAATAAGATTTCACCTTCTCCCGAATCTTATGATATTCCTTCTGCAGACGTACGCTGACATCGGCAATATTCCCCATGCGTTCTTCATCTGTCAACACTCCGAACTGTACTGCCAACATATAACCGCTGCACGTTTCTATCCCCAGAAGCGTCTTGAAATTCTCCAATTCTTCCTTCTCACGATTCTGATAAAGAAACGCGTGTATAAACCCATTTTCAATAATCGGTGTTACAGTCTCCAACTTTTCTTTGTTGGCAAGATCACTACTCCTTTTTTCTTTTACATCATCTACCTGATTTATCGCCTGATTCAGAACTTCTACAATGACATTTTTATCAATTGGTTTCTTGATATACTTTAACACATCGATTCCGATAGCTTCTTTTGCATAATCAAATTTGTCAAATGTACTTGCCACTATAAATATCACATTAGAATTACCCTTACGTATCTCCTTCATTGCTTCGATCCCATTGATTCCCGGCATCTGAATATCCATAAATGCAATGTCCGGACAAAAATACTCTGCCAGTTCCATCACTTTCCTTCCGGTTTTTGCAGATTTTATGATACACTGATCCCCCAAATTTTTCTCAATGATAAACTTCAATGTATCTATCACAATCCCCTCATCATCCGCAATCATAATCTTATACATTTTTGCCCTCCTTGTATTTGGCAGGAATAAAAACTGCCACTTCTGTTCCCATATTTTTTCTGTTCGATTTCATCAAACCCATGCTTGATACAGTTTTCCACAATCGGCTGTAAGATCATACCTGGAACACTGATATTAATTTTCCGTATCATACTCAGGAAATGATTCACCCATCAAGAACTCTACATATACCCCTCTTGTCTCTCCATATTCTTGTGTTCACTCCTGCTTGTCTGCCTGACAGCAAAACAACCCGTTATAACGCTCAACAGGAGTACGATCACTGCAATTATATATTTTTTACATTTATTAATTGTTTTTCTATCCATCTTTTTCATGCAAGCACGAAAAGCATAACCTTTTGACCCTGGTATCATACTATAATTTTATTATAAAAAATCTGGAACGTCAATTTCTCGATTTTGTCAATATGCTCCTACCCAAAACTCACTTATCGTTTCATCACAGTTCTCCATTCTCCAACTCCTTAATTACACCCCATGCCTCCGCATCAAATTTTTTCCCTTTGAAGTAAAATTCCTTATCTGCATTTGTAATTTCCCGAATCACTTTACATGGATTTCCAGCCGCAATCACCCATTCCGGAATATCTTTTGTGACAACGCTCCCTGCGCCGATTACCGTATTGCTCCCGATATGAACACCCGGAAGGATAACCGTATTCCCGCCGATCCACACATTATCCCCAATGGATACTTCGATTCCATACTCATACATGGAATTTCTGGATACCGGATGCACAGGATGTCCTGCCGTATAGATTGCCACGTTTGGCGCCATCTGACAATTATCCCCAATCGTTACTTTTGCCACATCGATAATTGTACAATTATAATTAGCAAAAAAATTCTTCCCCACTTCAATATGGAAACCATAATCACAATAAAACGGCGGATTTAAAAAAGCCCCCTCTGATTTTCCAAATAATTCCTTAACAATTCTTCCGATTTCATCAAAATCAGAACGGTCCGCCGTATTCAGCCTCTGTAAAATCTTCCTGCACCGCTTTTGTTCCTCCATAACAGATGCATCTGAAATATATGCCATTCCCAAATCTCTTCGTTCCCTGTTATTCATAGAAACTTCCTCCAACTCTGATTTTTTATAAAAGACCCGAAACCAAACGGTCATGACCTCGATCTACTGCATCAAGCAGCCCGTTATATTGGTTTTTCTTTCAAACATTGTTATAATTATATTGTATTTTTTTCGTTTCATCTACCATCATTATATTTTTTATTATGATACAAGCGTCAAAAGGTCATGCTTTTCATGCTTGCATGAAAAGGCATGAC
>OLGD01001851.1_pt1 | contig 27742 bp, 25 predicted proteins | sample 1605311 | NCBI WGS metagenome assembly OLGD01 (sample SAMEA3888917, study PRJEB22519) | human gut metagenome | biome: human gut; feature: human-associated habitat; material: faeces | place: Denmark | collected 2010
ATACGCGAGCGGTCTTGGCGGCTTCCCTAACGCAGCTATTCGCCAAAAGCATTCGTCAAACCATGGGAGTCCAAGCCGCGAAGTTTTTATTGCTCTCGAGGCAAGCGTCGATGAACACGAGGCCCATGCGTCCGTCGAGAACCGTGGCGTAGCGCGTATGGTCGTAGGAGAACGGCTTGCCTTCCTTCCACGCGCGTATGTCCTTTTCAAACTCGCGGTGCAGGCGCGCGTAGGCGTCGTGGAAGCCTTCGGCGTGGCCGGCGGGAATTTTGGGCTCTTTGAGAAGCTCCTCGGGGATATCTTTGAAGAAGCCGTCGTTGGGCATGACATTGCCGCGCCAGTAGACTCTGTCGGGCTGTCCTGGAAGCATGATTTTCACCTTTTCGGACTCTTCCTGACGCCATACGAGCGTGCCTTCGGAGCCGACAACTTCGAGCGCGAGGTCGTTTCTATGTCCAATGCTGATTTGAGAAGCTCTTACCATCGCCTTGGCGCCGTTGGAAAGTTCGCAGTAGACGGTAGAATGGTCGTCGAGGTTGTTTACAACGGACTCCATGTGAGCCGAAACTTTCACGACATCGAGGCCTGTGACAAAGCGCAGTTGCATGAGCGCGTGGGTGCCGATGTCGCCGAGGCAGAGGGAACCGCCGGAGAATTTCGGGTCGGTGCGCCAATTCGCGCTCTTTTCACTCTTTTTGGCGAGCCATCCCTGGATGTAGGAGGCGTCCGCCCAGCGGATTTCGCCGAGAAGGCCGCTGGTGACTATAAAGCGAGAAAGCCAGGAAGTCCAGTGACCGAGGTATGTGTGGGCGACGGCGAAAGGCAGGCCGCGCTTCACGGCTTCGTCGGCGAGGATGTCTGCCTGCTCGCGGTTCACGGTGAGCGGCTTTTCGCACATGACGGGAATTCCGGCCTCTATTGCCTTGATGGCCGGGTCGAAGTGGACGAAATTGGGGGTGACGATAAGGATATAGTCGAGCTTCTGGTCGTCGGGCAGATTTTTCTGGTCGTTGATCATGTCGACGTAAGAGGGGTATCCCTTGATGGGATAGGGCCATTTTGCCGCCTCGTCCATGGCGATCTTCGGGTCGGGGTGGAGGGCCGCCGCCGTCACGCGGCGCGTGCCGTCCGAAAAAATCGCCTTCTGATGGGGCTGGGCGATAAACGCCCCGCAGCCGCCGCCTACGAGTCCTACATTTAGAGGTCTGGGTGATGCCATTTTTATATCCTTTTTTTGCGTTAAAAAAATCTTCGGCGGGCTTCCTTCTGAAGCCGCGCGGGAGCTTAGAACCCCCGCGCCCATAACGCCGCCGCATTTGAAACAACGCTAACCAAACGCCGCCGCGTTTCAACAATTTTTTTGAGAAACGTTTTTGAGCGCCCCAAAGGCGGGCTGATTTTCAGGTTTATTGTAAAAAATCCAACTATGCCGCGGGCGAAAACCAGATTAACCTCCCCAATAGCGGAGATTCAGCCCCCGCGACTTTTGCCCAACATCCGAAAAAGCGGCGATTTCCTGCGGGCGCAATATCCAAAACCCCAAGACGTCAAGGGCGGCTCTTCCCGCGCAATCGGGCAACCGGCGCCTCTGCCGCGCCCGCGCTATTTGCGCGCGGCTTTCAAAAAAAATCCGGCAAAAAAAAAGCGCAAAATCAGCCGCGCTTCCAATATCCGAAATTTATTCTCGATTTTTGACCGCCGCATGAAATATTAAGCGGATATGTATTGCGCATTCGTATCTTTCCTCGGATCCCCCGTGTTGGCGTCGTCGCTAACAGACTACTTTTTCCAATCGAACTTCGCGGGACAGGTCATAGTCGTCATATTGCTCGGATTCAGCCTTCTGGCGTGGGGAGCGATGTTCTGCAAAAAAGCGGATCTCTCGGAAATGAAAAAGCAAAACGCCGCGGCCGCCCGCGCCCTCGCGCGCTCCGATTCGGTCGCCGAAGCCGCCGCCGCCAGGGGATTGGCCGGCCCGTACGCGGCCATTATCCGCGACGCAGCGGCAGCCCTCGAACAGTCCGGAGCGAAAAACGCAGCGTCAAGCGACGACAAAAACTCCGCCATGACTTTTGTCGACAACGCGCTCCAACGCTCGCTGTCCCGCCAGCTGATGAAATACGAATCGAACATGATTCTGCTTGGAACCGTGATCAGCGGCGCGCCGTTTCTCGGGCTTCTCGGGACTGCGTGGGGCGTTATGGACTGTTTCGGCTCTATGAGCGCGCAGGCGTCGGTGACGCTGCAACAGCTCGCCCCGGGCGTTGCGGGCGCGCTGCTGACGACGGTCGCGGGGCTGTTCGTCGCAATCCCCGCGGTATTCGGCTACAACTATTTGACAAGCAAATCGCGCGAGCTCATTACGGAAACCGAAAACTTCGCGAGCCTGGTTTCGGACATAATCGAAATGCAGATGCGCACGTCCGCAGCATACGCGGGGGCGGCATACGCGCCCGCCGCGCAACGGCCTCCGGAGCCGGAGCGCCGGCAATTCGCGCCGCCGCCCGAACCCGCGCGCCGCGCGCCGGCTTTCCAGAATCAAGCAGAAAGCGCGGAGCGCGCGGAGACGATAGACTTTTCGCTCGACGACGACCCTGACTCCCCCACCCCACCCCGCGACTTCGACGATTAGGGAAGCCATGAAAATCAGACGCCATATACCGCCGCCAGCCGCAATGACGGAGCTCAACGTCACGCCCCTGATGGACTTGGCGTTTTCGCTTCTCATAATATTTATGATAAGCACCCCGCTATTGGAGCAGACCATACCGGTCAACCTTCCCCGGCAGGACTCCAACAGCGCGAGCGCGCGCCCCGACATCGACTTCCAGCTCATAACGATAAAGGAGGACGGCAGCGTCTACTGGGGCAGGCAGCGCGTGGACTTTCCGGAGCTCAACTCGCTGTTGGGTTCGCTATCGAAAATGCCCGAGCCGCCCGCTATCAGCCTGAGGGCGGACAGAAACCTGCGCTACCAGCAGGTGGTGGACGTCATAGACGCCATAAAGCGCAACAACCTCACCAAGCTGCACCTCGACACCGAAGTCAAATAAATGGAAGAGAGAAGCCATACGAAACTCGGGGCGTACTGCTCGATTGCGCTGCACGCGACTGTCGCGCTCGCCGCGGTCGTATCGGTGTTCGCAAAGGCGGTATTCAAATCCGACGAGCCCCCTCCGCCGCCCGTGGTATTCGAAATGGTAGAGCCCCTCCCTGAACCCGCGCCCGCCGCGCCCGCGCCTGCGGCGACCGAAATAGAGCAGCCGAAAATAGAAAATATAGAAAAGCCGAAACTTCCGGAGCCGGAACCTGAACCCGAGCCGGAGCCTGAACCCGAGCCGACGCCGACGCCCGCGCCCGCGCCGAAACCGAAACCCGCGCCGAAGCCGAAGCCAAAGCCGCAAAAAAAAGTCTCATACGAAGAATTTTTGAAAAGAAACCCCGGCAAGCGAAACGCCAAGCCCTCCAAGCCGCGCCCGACAACGCGCAAAATCACAGTGGGAAAAGTCTACGCGAATTCTTCCAACCTCGAAAGCCTCGTGAATATATCGGCGTCCGCAACCACTGGAGCCGCGATGAAAAATGAGCTCGCCGCCTACACGCAATACATAAATCTGACGGCAAAGCGCAACTGGGTCTCCCCGCAGGATATCTACGACCCCCTTGAAGCGGAGATTTCGTTTAAAATTTCAAAACACGGCGCGATATCCGACGTTCGGATTTTGAAGAGCAGCGGCAACGCCGCGTTTGACAATTCCGTCGTTGCGACGTTCAAGACTATATCGCTAATGCCGCCGCCCGACAAACAGCCCCACACGGTGACGCTAACCTTCCGGGCCGATTAGCGCGCAACCACAATTCTCCCGCCTTAATCGGCACAACAAGGGGAAACCGCTGCATAAAAGAAAAGCCGCTTTACGCCCCCATATCGCAAAAACCCCCCCCGCCCCAAAGGCCATTTAATCCGCGCTCCGCAGACTTTGGGGCCTATGAACCCCAACCCAACGCGGCTGCGCCGTTGCGGAAGAGAAAGCCGTTTGTTTGATTTTATGCCGCGCGCAAATAAATAAACGGCAAATGGAACTCGGGCTTCGGTTTTTACCCAATATCCAGCCAATCCCCCGTCAAACACGCTTTTCTTTGCCAAACCTTCCGGCAACCTCAATGGTGACAGGCGCATTGCAAATTCAATCGCCGCGAGGGGCACGCTTTCAACGGCGGGCGCGCCGCAGTGCTATTTGCCGAATTGCGGAAGGAAAGGTTTCAGTATCTGCACCTGGGAGGACAGCGGCAGGCCGGAATTTGCCACATTCCATGCCAATATAACGGCGTCCTCCCCGAGGCTCGCTGCGATTTCAAAACCCTTTTTGGCGGCTTGCGGATTCGACTTTGCCACCTCCGCAGAAAGCGCGCAAAGCCTGTCGCAAGGGAAACTCGCGGCGCGGTAAATGTTCTCAGCAACGAAGTCTATCGCCGCCGCCGCGTTGCCCGCCTTGGCGAAATTGCGCGCAATCGCTATCGCCACGGGGGAAATCTCCCTGGCGTCTTTGAGCTCGGCGATTGCGGCGCCGTTTATCTTTTCGCACAGCGCCTTGTCGGCGGAGGCGGCGATATACGCGAAATCCGCGAGGGCCGCGGCGCGGTATAGTTCGAGGTTTTCGGAGCGTTGGCAGCTTGTCTTCGCAAGGCGCGAGCATGTCGGCGAAATTTTCTCGAGAACCTCCGGATAGGCGAGCGAAACTTTCGACGCCGCCCGCGCGAGAGCCTTGGTATTTTTTCCGAAAGCCGCGGCGGCGATCCTCGCGTGGGAATAGTCGCGCGACGCCGGGTCTTTTATGGTTTCGGCGATGGAAAATGCGGCCTCGAAATACCCGCGCCGCGCGATGCCGGCGGCTAGGTCGGAAAGGAAGTCGTTTTTCTGGCGGCCGTCCGGCATTCTGGAGGCGAGCGCAATTGCGTCCATGTAGTTTTCGGAATTGCCGGCGGTGCTTGCAATTTTCGCGAACGTGCCCTCAAAGAGCCTGGCTTCGGCGACTTTCCTCGCGACTTCTATGGCCTTGTTTTCCATTCCGACATCGGCGAACAGCACGGACATGTCCGCGTAGGCTTTGTCGCGTATCTGCGGGGCGTTTATTTTAGAAATGTTTTCGAGCGCGCCTTCGAGAATTTTCACGAACTCCGCAAAAAGTTCGGGCGAGTCCGCCCTGGCGGAAAGCGCCTTTGCGCGCAGCGCCGGAACGGCGCTTATGTCGTAGGCGACCATCGCCGCCTGCGTCCTTGCCTCGGAGATGAAGAGCTTTTTGTCGGCGATTTTCTTGGCGCGCGGCGCGGGCTTCGGCCTGGGGGGCGATAAAACCTTCGCTATGTCGGCGGCAGCGTCCGACTGCGAGCCGAGCCGCGCGGCGAAGTCGGAGAAATCCCCGCGCTCTATCCTGCTTTTGTCAAACACGTCCGAGACGGATTTCGCGAGCTCGGCCGAAATCCGCTTTTGGGCCTCTTCGGAAATTTTCCCGTCGGCGGCCGCCGCCTGCACGAGAGCCGCGAGAACGCAAACGTCCTCTCCGCTGAGCCCTCCGTTTACGACTACCGGCCACGCGATGCCAACTTCCGCGAGGTTCGGGTTGTAAAGCAGAGCGAGCTTGGGAATAATTTTAGAGACGAGCTCGGAATACGCGACGGGGCCGATACGGGTGGCGGAATCTGTCATGACTTTGAGCGCTATCGTCGATTCCGGATATCTTTCGACGATTTTCCTGACGGACGCAACCGCGTCGTCGCAAAGATTTTTTGCCGTCTTGTAGTCGGCCTCTCCAAACGCCTTTGCGGCGCGCTCGACGTTTGCGGACGCCCCGACATACTCCCGGTTTGCGCCCTTTTCGGAGGACGCCGAACACGCCGAAACGAACGCGGCGCTCGCCGCTACAATCGCTGTAAAAATTTTCTGCATACGCGCTAAATTAACACCGCTTTCGCCGTTGTAAAGCCTATCTTTAACGCCGCCGAACCGCGGCGGAAAGCAGGGGAAAGCTCGAAAAAAAACGCGGCGGGCGCAAGGCGCCGAGCCGCGGTTCGCAATCAGAAAGGAACGAAAATATCAGTCGAACCTCGCCTTGCGCATGTCCTTTTCGCGCAGGAAAGCCTCATGGAGCGCGTAGGCCTTCGAGAGCGTGAGCGGCGTGTGGCCGCACGGCACCGCTTTGAGAAAGTCGCGCAGAATCGGCTTATAGTCCTCGTGGGCGCAGTTTTCGATGATGATGTGCGCGCGCTCCAGCGGGGTTTTCCCGCGCAGGTCCGCAACGCCGTTTTCCGTGGCGATGACGTTTACGCTGTGCTCGGTGTGGTCGCAGTGCGAGACGTTGGGGACTATCGCGCTTATCAATCCGCCCTTGGCGACGGACGGGCAGGTGTATATGGAAAGATACGCCGCCCTCGTGAAGTCGCCGCTGCCGCCAATGCCGTTCATTATGTTTTTGCCCATAATGTGCGAGCTGTTGACGTTGCCGGAGAGATCAACCTCGATGGCGGTGTTCATCGAAATCACGCCTATCCTGCGCGCGACCTCCGGACTGTTGGAAATCTCCTGCGGGCGGAGAACGAGCTTGTCCTTAAAGAATTTGATGTTTTGGTACACTTCGTCGATTTTTCCGGCCGTGCACGTCAGCGACGTTGCGGAAGCGCACTTGATGTGGCCGTGCTCGATGAGGTCGATGACGGAGTCCTGCAAAACCTCGGAGTACATGGAGAACTGCGGAATGTCGGGGTTGTCGCCGAGAGCCCCGAGAACCGCGTTTGCTATGTTGCCGACGCCGCTTTGTATCGGCAAAAACTGCGGGGGTATTCTGCCCGCCTTCATTTCGGCGGCGAGGAAGTCGGCGACATTGTGGCCTATTTTCTGCGTGACGGGGTCGCCTGGCTTGAACGGAGCCACCTGGTCGGGCATATCGGTGTTGACGATGCCGACGATTTTCCCGGGGTCCACCTTTACGACGGGGCTGCCTATGCGGTCGCCCGCGGAGTAAATGGGAATCTCGCGGCGGAACGGGGGATTGGCGGTCTCGTAGATGTCGTGGATGCCGTAGAGCTCCCTGGACTGGTGCGCGTTGAGCTCTATCAGGATTTTGTCGGCGAGCTTCAGCCCCGTGGGCGATATGCCGACGGAAGTGGTGAGGAGAATCTCGCCGCTGTCGCTGACGTCGGCGGCCTCGACTATCGCCCAGTCAAACTTGCCCATGAAGCCGTAGTTCATGTACTGGGGGGTCATCGAGAGGTGGAGGTCGGTGTAGCGTATCTCGCCCGAATTCGCGCCGGCGCGGATGTCGGCGTTGGTCTGGTACGGCGCGCGGTAGCTTATCGCCTTGGCGCGCGCCAGAACGCCCTCGCACAGGTCGCCGGAAGAGGCGCCCGTGACGACGGCGACTTTGAATTCCCTGCCTTCGGCGTGCTCCTTTTCGGCCTTGGCCGCTATGGCCGAAGGAATCGCCTTTGTCGCGCCCGCGGGGGTAAATCCGCTGAACGCGATCTGTTGACCGTCTTGAATGAGGCTCGCGGCCTCTTCGGGTGTGAGATGTTGGTAGCTCATTTTTCGATTGCGTAATTAGTTGAAATAACTGCACAAAAAAGGACGGCGCGCGGGGCTCCATCCGATTTTGCGGCAAGCCCCGCTAATGGCTTGCGAGAGTCGCTATGAAAAATCCCGCGACCATCGCCGTGCCTATGACGCCCGCGACGTTCGGCCCCATCGCGTGCATCAGCAGGAAGTTTGCGGGATCGGCCTTCGCGCCCTCGACCTGCGATACGCGCGCGGCCATCGGAACGGCCGAGACGCCCGCAGACCCTATGAGCGGGTTGATTTTTTCCCTCAGAAACAGGTTCATGCCCTTTGCCATCAAAACGCCCGCCGCGGTCGAGAATCCGAATGCGACCACCCCGAGCGCGAGGATGGAAAGCGTGTCCACGCGGATAAACCTGTCGCCCGTCATCGTTATGCCCACCGAAGTGCCGAGGAATACGGTGACGATGTTTATGGTCTCGTTCTGGGCCGCCTTGCTGAGGCGCTCGCAGACGCCGCACTCGCGTATGAAATTGCCGAGCATGAGCATTCCGATGAGCGCCGAGACGTCCGGGACGAGCAGTATGCAGAATATCGTGACGACCAGCGCGAAAATAAGCTTTTCGAGCCGGCCAACCTTGCGGAGGCTTTTCATGCGGATTTTGCGCTCGGCTTCCGTCGTTAGCGCGCGCATGATGGGTGGCTGGATTATCGGCACGAGCGCCATGTAGCTGTACGCCGCAACCGCAATCGGCGCGAGAATATGGGGCGCAAGCTTGTTTGAAATGAATATGGAAGTCGGGCCGTCCGCGCCGCCGATGATGCCGATTGAGGCGGCCTCCTGCGAGGTGAAGCCGAGCCATATTGCGCCTATGAAAGTCGCGAACACTCCGAACTGCGCCGCTCCCCCCAGAAGGAGCATTTTGGGGTTGGCGATGAGCGGGCCGAAGTCTGTGAGAGCCCCGACGCCGAGGAAGATGAGCGGCGGGAAGATTTCGAGCAGTACGCCCATCTGTATGTAATAATACAGCCCGCCCGTGCGCGCGCTGTACACGTCCACGAGCTTCTGCCCGTTGGCGACGGCATCTCCGGGCCTGGCGAGCACGGCGTCAACATCGCCGGTTGCGGAAGCCCAGACGAGCCTGTCCTCGCCTTTGAGGGAAAGCTCCCTGCCCTTGTAGCGCACGTTGAATACAACGCCGGCTTCGGCGGCTTCGAGCTCCGTCTGCGGATTGCCCTTTGCGGGGCGGACGACGCAGACCAAATCCGGAATGCCCTTCGACTTTTTAAACGTGTCCTTACGCGCTTCCGCCGATGTGACGTCCTCGAGCATGGCGAAATACTCCGCCACGTCCGACTGCGCGGTTTCCTTTGAAAGCGCTATGTCCGAAACTTTCGCGGGAACCTGGCGGACGACGCGCGGGGCGAAAACTTTCCCGCCCTTCTCGGCGAACACCGAAACAACCGCGCCCTTTGCGGGCGAAACCAAATAGGAGGCCGGCTTGTTTACAACCCCCTCCGTGGGAAGGTTTGCGAGCAGCGCGCCGAAAGCTATGGGAACGAGCAAAAGGGGCTCGAACTGCTTGAAAACCGCCAGATACAGGAGAACGCACACGACCGCCCACATGACTATCATGCGCCAGTCGACGTAAAAGAATCCCGTATCGAGAACCAAGTCGATTAAACTTTGCAACATAGGAAAGAAATTTGGCAATAAAAGTTATGAAACGGACATTGGCGGGACGAAAAGCCGCCCGCCAATGCCACGAAATTTGCGAATTCTTAGCTGAGGCTCAGAAGGACTTCGCCCTCGTTCACGCTCTGGCCCGCGCTCACGCAAATCTTTGCCACAGTGCCGTCGGCGGGGGAGTTGACGGGGGTGTTCATCTTCATGGCCTCGAGCGTGACGAGCAAATCGCCCGCCTTGACCTGCTGGCCTTCCTTGACGTTTACAGCCACCACGACCGCCGCGAGGGGGCAGGCGACGTCGTTGGCGCCGGCCGGCGCGGGAGCCGCCTTCTTGGGGGCGGGAGCCGCGGGAGCGGCAGCGGGCGCCGAAACCACGGGAGCGGCAGCCGCGGGAGCGGGGGCCGCCGCGGGAGCGACGGACGCGATTCTCGAGCCGAGAATTTCAACTTCGACTTCGTACGTTTTGCCTTCTACTGTTATGCGCAACTTTTTCATAAAAACGGTTCCTTTTAATTGAATTTAACGGGTGTGTAATTTTTTGACGCAAAAATCTGCATTCTGCCCTGGCGCGCGAAAGACATGTCAGGGGCGGCGAGCTTCACGGATACGACCCTGCACTCCTCCTCGATAGCGACTGCCGCCGCCGCGGAAAGAACCGCGATCAGCTCGGCCCGCTCGTCGCGGAGCTCGGGGAGCACGGAGGCGACTGCCGCGGAAATAGCGAACGCGTGGCCTTCAGGAATCTCGGGCTTGGAAGCTGCCGCGGGTTTCGCTGCGGCGGGCTTGGAAGCCCCCCCCTGGGCGAGGGAGAAAAACTTTCCGATGAACGACGTCATTAGCGACAGGAACATCAGAACAAAAAGCACTACCAGAAATCCGACAGCGGAAAACATTACCATCTGCTCGAAGTTCGGGTGCGCCGGAATCAATGTGGCGATTGTCTGCATAAGCTTTCCTTATTTTGCCCTCCCGCAACTCCACCCGCTGCCGCCGGCGCCCGTGCGGCGCGGCCGGCGGATGCGGCGGCGGATTCGGGGGCGGGCGGTCTTACATGGGAATGTTGCCGTGCTTTTTGGGCATGCGGGTTTGGCGCTTTCCTATCGTGGCCCTGAGCGCGTGCGCGATGACGCCGCGCGTTTCGGCGGGCTCTATGACGTCGGTTATCATTCCCTTTTCCGCGGCCTGGTAGGGGCTTTCAAACTTCTCGCTGTACTCGGCGCGCAATTTGGCGGCGAGCTCCTGCGGGTTTTCGGCGGTTTTGAGCTCCTTGCCGTAGAGCACGTTCACGGCGCCCTTTGCGCCCATGACGGCGATTTCGGCGGTCGGCCATGCGAACACCATGTCGGCGCCCATGTCGACGCAGCACATAGCAAGATACGCGCCGCCGTAGGCCTTGCGCATGATGAGGGTAATCTTGGGAACCGTCGCCGAGGCGTAGGCAAACAGCATCTTGGCGCCGTGGCGGATAATGCCGCCCCTCTCCTGCGCGAGCCCCGGCATGAACCCGGGAACGTCCACGAGGTTGACGATCGGCACGTTGAAGGCGTTGCAGGTGCGGATGAAGCGCGAAGCCTTGTCGGAGGCGTCGATGTCGAGGCACCCCGCCTTGTATGCGGGCTGGTTGGCGATAATGCCGGCGACTATCCCCTGGAAGCGCGCAAACCCCACAACTATGTTGCGGGCAAAAGAGCCCTGTATCTCGAAAAATTCGCCGTTGTCCACAATTCTGTTGATTACCTTGTAGACGTCGAGGGCCTCTTTGGAAGTCTCGGGGACGATTTCGTTGAGCTCGGGGTCGTAGGTCTTTTCGAGCGGCACGGAGAAGTCGTGCGGGGGCTCCTGCATATTGTTGGACGGCAGGTAAGACAGCAGCTTGGCGGCGAGCTCGAGCGCGTGGCGGTCGTCGTTGGCAACCAAATGTATGTTGCCGGAAACCGTCGCGTGGGCGTCGGCGGTGGCGAACATTTCAAGGGCCGCCTCCTCGCCCGTGGCGGCCTTGATGACCTGCGGGCCGCATATGAAGAGGTTGGAGTTCTTCTTCGTCATTATGATGAAGTCCATCAGCGCGGGGCTGTACGCCGCTCCGCCCGCGCAGGGGCCGGCGATAATCGAAACCTGCGGCACCACGCCCGAAAGGTTGACGTTCTGCCAGAAGATTTTTCCGTAGCCGGAGAGGGATTCAACGCCCTCCTGAATGCGCGCGCCGCCCGAGTCGTTGACGCCGATTACGGGCATTCCGTTTTCGCCGGCAAACTTCATGAGGTCGCAGATTTTCTTGGCGTGGTTGGAGCCGAGCGACCCGCCGGCGACCGTGAAGTCCTGGCTGAACGCCGCGACCTGCCTGCCGTTGACGGTTCCGATGCCGCACACTATGCCGTCGGTGGGGAGGACTTTCTTCTCCATGCCAAAGTTGTGGCAGTTGTGCTGGACGTGCATTCCGAACTCCATGAAAGAGCCCGCGTCGAACAGGGCTTCAATCCTGTCGCGGGCCGTCATGAGGCCCTTCTGGCGGCGGGCTTCAAGTTTAGCCTTTCCGCCCGCATTGTACGCCTCTTCGCGGCGCCTTGCGAGCTCTTCCATCAATTTTTTTGCTATGGCCATTTTAAATTAAGGTTTCGATGAGTGTTGTTTAAAAAATCCCGGGGTTTGCCGCGCGGCAAACCCGCGCTTCCCGCAAAAACGGGGCTATTTGCAACCGCAGTCGCCGTCCTGGCAGAATTCGGTGAGAACCCCCTTGGTGAACTTGGGGTGCAGGAACGCTATTTTCTTGGCGTGGGCGCCGATTTTGGGCTCCTCGTTTATGAGGCCGACCCCCTGGGCCTTGGCGTGGGCGAGGTCGGAGACGATATCGTCGGTGTTGAAAGCGACGTGGTGAACTCCGCCGTGGGGGTTCTTTTCCAGAAACTTGGCTATTGGGCTGTCGGGCGAAGTGGGCTCGAGCAGCTCGATGTGAACCCCGCCGATGGAGAAGAAAGCCGTCTTGACTTTCTGGTCGGCGACTTCCTCGACGCCCTCGCACTTGAGTCCGAGAACGTTTTCGTAATAGGGAACCGCATCGTCAATCGATTTAACGGCGATGCCGAGATGGTCAATTTTCTTCAGCATAATAATAACCTTTTTTTTAAAAAATTGCGCCGATTACCTCACTTGCGGCAAATTTTGTCAACACTTTTATGACGCGCCGCGCATGCGGGCGGAAAACGGATCGGCGGGAATTTTCGCTCGCGCTTGCAGCGGGCGCCCGCGCCCCGCCTCTCCACTCCGAAACGAAAAAAATCCGGAGCGGAGGCGTGCGCTCCGCTCCGGAAAAGGCGCCGCGCCCGAAAGCTTCGGGCGCGCGGGGGAAAAGCCGGAAAAAACCGCCCGTCAGGAGAGCAAAATTCCTCTGAATCCCGCGCCTCCCCCGCAATCCGAAGCCCGCCGGCCGCGGCCGGCGGGCTCGAGGGACGAGTCGAACTCGTAAAGAATCGGGACGCCCGTCGGTATTTCAAATCCGGCGATTTCGTCGTCGCCCATGCCGTCGAGAAATTTGACGAGCCCCCTAAGGCTGTTGCCGTGGGCTGACACTATGGCGTCCGCGCCTCCGGCTAGCGCCGGCGCTATGCGGTCGAACCAAAACGGCAGAACGCGCGCGACGGCGTCTTGCAGGGACTCGCCTAACGGCAGCGCCCTGCAATCAATGCCTGCGTACTTTTCCTCAAAGCGGGGGTTTCGCGGGTCGTCGCTCCGCAGGAGGGGCGGCCTTGCGGCGTAGCTCCTGCGCCATATCCTGACCTGCTCCTCGCCGTGCTTCGCAACGGTTTCCGCCTTGTCGAGGCCCTGCAAGGCCCCGTAATGGCGCTCGTTGAGCCTCCAGCTCTTCTCGAGCGGAACCCACATCCTGCCCGAAACGCGCGAGACTATGTTCCAAGTCTCGACGGCGCGCCTTAAAACCGACGTGAACGCGGCCGTGGGGCGCAAGCCCTCGCGGCTCAAAATTCTGCCGGCGTTTTCGGCCTCAGCCATTCCCGCGTCGGACAAGCCGACGTCGGTCCAGCCGGTAAACCGGTTTTCCAGATTCCACTCGCTCTGGCCGTGCCTCAAAAGTATAAGTTTGGACATGCGGCTTTCGACAGCGTAAAAAGCGTTTTGTTCGGAACTCAAACGCCGGCCGCAAGTGCGGCGAGCGAAAACAGGGCCGCGGCAATCAGCGCATTGCGCCCAAAATGCGGGTATTCCTCGCGCACCGACCTGCGGAGAATCCCGAAAAACTCCGCGCGGGAAAGCTCGTCGCGCCACAGCCCCTCCCCCTTTGGGGGATTGTCCGAAAACGAACGCACCGCGAGCGTCCAGAAGAGAAAAAACAGCGCCGCGTTTATAGCCGCCGCCCCCAATCCGTACGGTGAAAACCCGCCTGAAAAAACCTTAACCGCAAATTGGAAAATCGGGGGCAGAAAGGCGGCCGCCACCGCAATCTTCCAGACCGCGCAATACTGCGGGGCGCCCATGGGGGCGTTGCGCACCGCGCGCGCGAAAATATATATTAAGAGCCACTCGGCGGCAAACGCCGCGCACGAGAGCGCTGCGGAATTGAAGGCGAAAACGAACGCCCCCGCGACGCTCCGCAGGGCGTGGGACGCCGCCGCCGCCCGCGATTCAAAAACAAATCCCGAACCGTTCAAAATGGTTTCCGCCGCTGCGCAGGCCAACCTCCACGCCCCGAACGCGAACCCAGAAAATGCGCCCGCTAGCAACCCCAAAAAGAGCGTCCGCCCAACGAGCGATTTCGGCAGGGCGCATATCCGGGGCAATCCTTTTGGATTCGCATTTTCCACGCATCAAATATCGCTCCCTTACCCTCAAAAGGCAAGCGTATTTTGAAGTTTAATGTCAAAATATTCCAAATAAAAATTACTTGCGTGCATTGCAATTTTGGAATACTTCCCCTAACATATAAAGCGATTCAACGCATATCGCACAAAAGGAATACATATGACAAGAAACGACTTTATAAAAACGGCGGCCCTCGCGGGGGCGGCGGGGCTTGCCATGCCGAAATTCTCGTTCGGCGCGGCAAAGGGTTCGGACAGGATAAAAATAGCAATCGTCGGCTGCGGCGGGCGCGGAACGGACGCGCTCAGAAACATGATCTCCGCCGACAAGAACATCGAGATCGTCGCCGCGGCAGACCTCTATTCGGAAAGGATCGCCGCGTGCGCCGAAAGCGTCAAAAAATTCGCCAAAGGCGCGGGGCTCAATCCGGACGAAATCTGGAAAGTATCGCCCGACACCTCCTTTACCGGCCTCGACGCGATAGACAAGGCATTGCAGACCGACGCCGACGTCGTCGCCCTCGTCACCCCTCCGGTATTCCGCACTTCTCACATAGAAAAGGCGCTCAACGCCAACAAGCACGTGTTCGCCGAAAAGCCGATATGCATCGACTGCGTGCAGCTCAGAAAAATCTACGACGAGCTTATTCCGCTCGCCGACAAGAAGGGCCTGAATGTGCTCTGCGGAACACAAATGCGCTACCAGACCGCCATCAGGGAGGCCGTTGACCGCGTCCGCGACGGGCAGATAGGCGACATCACCTCCGTCATATGCCTGCGCTACGAACCCACCTACCTCACGGGCTGGTACGAAGTCCCCGACAGCCTCGAGCCCGAAGACGTGCGATACCAGCTGCTAAGGTGGCTCGCGTTTACGTGGACTTCCGGAGACCAGTTTGTGGAGCAGTACATCCACAACCTCGACCTCGCCCTGTGGGCGATCGGCAAGCTCCCCGTCGAAGTGGTGGGCAGCGGCGGCAGGCAGACGGACATACCCTACCCGAAATTCGGCGACAGGCAGTCAAACACGCACGCGCACTTCGAGTTCGACGGCGGAATTTCCCTCACGGCGGCTTGCCGCCAGGAAAACGGAACCTCGCCCTTCAGCCCTCTAAAAGTGTACGGCACGAAGGGTGTTTTGGACATGACTTTCGGAAGGCAGACCATCACGGGCGAAAAGCCGTGGAAATCCGAAATGCCCAAAAAGCAGGCGCTCGTCTGCGAGCACGAAGCGCTCTTCGGCGCGCTCAGAAGCGGCGGGCATCTCAACACGATGAAGCAGTGCGCGGATTCGTGCTTTGTCGCAATAGCGGGGCGCGAAGCCTCCTATGCGGGCAAGAGGGTGAAAACCGCGTGGTTTAGGGAAAAATCCCGCCTGAGCCTGCTGCCCGAAAACCTTTCCCTCGACGCGAAAAAGCCTGTCGCGCCGATACCGAACCCGACAAACTACAAGCTCGTATAAGCCTATGCCGGGCTTGACCGAAAACGCCGCAACTCCAAAGGAACGGCGTTTTTTTTCAGCGCGAGACGGGAAGATCCGCCCCGGCCGCCGCGAACCCAAGCATGCGGAAAATCTCCGGCCGCCTCCCCGCGCGCCGGTCTCGCGCGGCGCCGCCCCAAAAGCGCGCGGCGCGGCAAACGGAGCGGGCGCGGCGCGCGGAATGCGGCGGCCACAATAGTGTTGAAAACGGGAAAAAATTCCTGCAATCTCGTCTCATTATGACATTAAATGTACTGATAGATATCTTGGTATTCGCCGCGTTCGTCGTGGCGGTCGTGGCTCTCGGCCTCTACAAGAGCCGCGGCGAAAACGGCAGCGAAGGATACTTCCTCGCAGGCCGCGGCCTCACGTGGTGGCTGATAGGCATATCGCTCATAGCGGCCAACATTTCCACAGAACAGTTCGTGGGAATGAGCGGCAGCGCGTCGGGGCTCTCGGGGCTGGCGATAGCAAGCTACGAATGGATGGCGGCTATCACGCTCGTGTTCGTCGCGTTCCTATTCCTGCCGAAATTCCTCAAAAGCGGCATGTACACGGTTCCGCAGTTTCTGGAATACCGCTTCGACGCGCTTTCGCGCTCCGTCATGTCTTTCATGATGGTGGTTGTGCTGGTGCTCGTGAACATCACGGCCGTCATATACTCCGGCGCGACCGTCGCCGACACGGTGTTCGGCCACAGCGCGGATTTGCCGATCGACCTCGACGTCGCCACGTGCTGCTGGGCGATAGGCCTGATCGCCGCAGTCTACGTCTGCGCGGGCGGCCTCAAAGCCTGCGCATGGGCGGACCTTCTGCAGGGCACGGCCCTCATAGCGGGCGGCGCGCTGATTGCGTACTTTGCGTTCGACGCTTTTGCGGCGCGGCCCGTGGCGGAAATCGCGACGACCGCCGCGGTCTCCCCCGAAACGCTCTCCTCGCTCTCCGACGCGGGCGTCTTTGAAAAGTTCTTCAAGCTCAATACAGACAAGCTCACGATGTTCCTGCCCGCCGACCATCCGGAAGTCCCGTGGACGGCGCTTATCATAGGGCTCTGGATTCCCAATTTCTACTACTGGGGCTTCAACCAGTACATAATCCAGAGAACGCTCGGCGCATCGAGCCTCGCGGAGGGGCAGAAGGGCGTCATATTCGCCGCGAGCCTCAAGCTCATAATCCCGTTCATCATCGTAATCCCCGGAATCATCGCTTTCAACCTCTTCGCAGCAGACCAGGCGAAATCCGCGATGAACGACCAGAAAATTCTCGCGACAAATGCGGGAAGCTATTCCATAGTTTACTTCGACATGATGGAGGCGATGAAAAAGCCCGTGACCGCCAAGGACACCGTCGCCCGCTTCACCTACACCATACAGAAGTCGGAAGCCCCGTCAAAAGTTGCCGTAATCAGCGAGGCGGAAGCCGGCGCGCTCTACGACTCCTACAAGGCGGCAAAAGCCGACGGGTCGCTCGCCAAAGTGCGCTTCGAATACGATGACGGATGGGCTAAAACCCACGGCGGCGAAAACGGCCCCAAGGTTCTCGTTGACCGCTGGAACCAAAAGCACGCCGCCACAAACGGAGGCGGCGACGCCGTTGTCAAAAAGCTCTACGGCTATAAGTACGACTCCGCATTCGGGCTTCTCATCAGCAAGGTTCTCCCCGAGGGATTCGGGATGAGGGGCTTCATATTTGCCGCCCTCCTCGGCGCGGTGGTGAGCTCTCTGGCCGCCATGCTCAACGCCGCGAGCACGATATTTACGATAGACATATACAAGAAGTTCATCGTCCCGAGCGCGGGCGACAAGCACCAGGTGCTCGTCGGCAGAATCGCCGTGATAGTGTTCGCAATCATAGGCTGCATCGTGGCCCCGATGCTCGCCAATCCGAAACTCGGCGGCGTGTTCACCTTCATACAGGAATTCCAGGGGTACCTCTCGCCGGGCATTCTGGCGGTGTTCATCTTCGGGATGTTCTCCAAGAGGGCGCCGCGCTTCTCGGGCGCAATCGGCATATTGACGAGCCCCATAGTCTACGGCTTCCTGCAATGGCAGTTCGGCGACATCGCCTTCCTGAACAGAATGGCAATCACCTTCGCGTGCTCGCTCGGCATAATGGCGGTGCTCACGCTGGCAAAGCCGCTCAAACAGGACATCGAAATGCCCGTAAACACCTCGATGGACCTATCCTCCTCAACGGGGGCGAAAATCGGCGGAGCCGCGGTGCTCGCGATAAGCGCGCTGCTTTACTTCATATTCTCCGGCCTCTGGTTCTAATAGCGAAAACGGAGGCAAACAAAAGGGCGCGGACGTTGTCCGCGCTTTTTTTTTGCAAACCGGACATTCGTTTTTTTTAAAACGCGGGCGCAGAAAGCCGCCTTTGTGCGGGTATTGCGGCCCGTCTTGGAGTGACGCCGCGCTGCGCGCCGACCGCGCGCGGAGAAAAGCCTCCGCGCATCGAAAAAACGGCGCGCATCTGGCGGAAACATTTTATTTTAAGCGCGCGCGGAATGAAATCCGGAAAAATTTCGGGCGGTAAAATCCGCCCGAAAAACAATCTCAAAATGTCCGAAATCCCCCGCGGGACTGCCGTGATTCCGCCGCGGGCATTCGGAAAATTTCGCGCGCGCGGAAAAATTTTCGCAACCGCCGCAGACCATTTTAAAAGAGGCGCGCCGCTATTTTCCACGGCCGCCGCGAGAAAAAAAACGCTCCCGCGCGGATTGCCGCTGGCGAGCGTAATACAAAAACCCGCGCTCCGGCAAACGCGAAAGCCCCCGTCAGGCTCTGCGCGATTTGGCGAAATATGCGCGCGCGGCGGCGCGGTCTTCGGCGATTTGCGCTTTCAGCGCGCCCAGGCTTTCAAACTTTTTTTCGGGCCTCAAAAACTTTAGAAATTCCGCGCGGATTTTCGCGCCCGTCCCGAAATCGGGAGTCTCGAAGAGGTTTGCCTCGACGACGGGCCGCGCTAGCTCGCCCGCCGACGGAGCCACTCCGTAGTTTGCGACCCCCTCAAAGGCGCGCCCCCCTTCCAGAACGCGCGCGGCGTAGACGCCGTAGGGCGGACGGCACTCCGGCTCCCACGGCAAATTCAGCGTCGGGAATCCGATTTCCCTGCCGAGCCGCTTTCCGCCCTCTACCGCGCCCTCCGCGGCGTAGCTTCCTCCGGCGAGCCGCGCGTATTCGGGCATATCGCCCTCCGAGAGGCAGCGGCGCAGCCGCGTGGAGCTCACGCGCTCGCCGTCGCGGAAGAGCCCCCCGACGGCCCTGTATTTCCAGCCGCTTTCGCGGCATATCCTGCGCAGCAGGGCGGAATCGCCAGCGGCTCCCCTTCCGAAAAGAAAGTTTTCGCCGGTGACGATTCCGCGCAGATTCGGAAATTTCTCCCCCAGAAAACCCGCGAATCCCTCCGGCGGCAAATCCGCAAAATCGCGGTCGAAGCGCTTGAAGAAAACCGCGCCGAGCCCCGCTTCCAGAAAATGTCCGGCGCGCTGTTCGGGCGGGAATATCATGTCCACGGGCGGGCGGCCTGTCGAAATCACCCGCGAAGGGTGGGGGTCGAAAGTCAGCGCGCCCGCGAGCGCGCCCGCCGCGCGCGCCGTCTTTTTCGCGCACTCCAAAACCTTGCGGTGGCCGAGGTGCAGCCCGTCGAATATTCCGACCGCCAGAACGCACGGCTCCGCAAAGCCGGCCATTTCGTCGATCCGCCAAACGCCGCGCATGGGACGCTAAAACGCAAAGCTCGGAACCGCCGAGCGCACGGGTATTAAAATTTTCTTTACGGCGCTCGGATTCATCCGGGCGAGCTCGTCTAACGTGACGGCGTCGGCGACGTCGAACTTGTCGCTCGAAACCCTGCGGAGGGCGGTCATGCGCGCCCCGCAGCCTATGCGCCTGCCGAGGTCGTGGCAGAGCGTGCGCACGTACGTGCCCTTGCTGCACGAGAGAGCAAACCTCCCCTTCGGCCTGTTCCACGACAGAAGCTCGAAGCGCGAAACCCTGATGAAGCGCGGCTCGCGCGCGACCTCCTGCCCCTGGCGCGCGAGCTTGTATAGGGGGATTCCGCCGATTTTTTTGGCGGAAAACATCGGGGGCGTCTGGTATTGGTCGCCGATAAAGCGCGCCATGTGTTCCCGAAGGGAATCCTCCGTCAGCCCTTCGGGGACGGGGGATTCGGCGACGACCTCGCCGTCGGAGTCGTGCGAGTCGGTCTCCACGCCGAGCTCGAACTCGCCCTCGTAGGTCTTGTCGAGGCTCATGAGGTACTGCGACGCCTTTGTCGCCTTTCCGACGAGCAGCACGAGCAACCCCGTCGCGTTTGGGTCGAGCGTGCCCGCGTGGCCTATCGAGCGCATTTTCAGTATGCGGCGCGCCCTGTCCACCACGTCGTGCGACGTGCAACCCGCCTCCTTGTCTATCAGCAGAATGCCCTCGAAGTCTGAAAGCTGTTGTTTTTGCATCTTTTATTTCTTTCGTGAATCGTATTCGCGCAGATGTTCGCCAACAATCCGGACGATTTTCTCCCTGAACGTTTCGAGCCTCTCGCCCTCGGCGGTAAAGCCCGCCGCCGCGAGGTGCCCGCCGCCGCCGAAGCGCGCGGCGATTTCGTTGACGCGCATCTCGGGGGTCTTGGCGCGCAGGCTGCCCTTGACCCCGTCCGGCATCTGTTCGAGAAGCAGGGCGATTTCCACGCCGTCTATCGAGCGCGCGTAGTCCACGAGCCCGTCGCTGTCGGCCTTTTCGGAGCCGGTTTCCGCAAATATTCCCGCCTTCAAAACGCCCATGCACGCGCGGGAGTTTTCAAAGAGCTCGAGCGTCTCCAAAAACCTGCCGAGCAATTTCAGCTTGCCCATCGTCTCGCGCTGGTAGAGCTCCACAGCCACACCAGCGGCTTCCGCGCCGCATTCAAGCAGGCGGGCGGCGATTTCAAAAGTTGTCGGGCGCGTAGACGGGGTCGTGAATTGCCGCGTGTCGGTGGCTATCCCCATGTAGAGGCGGCCGGCGTTTTCGGGGGAAATTTCAAGGCCGGCGTCGAACGCCATTCCGGCGATGAGCTCCGCAGTCGCGCTCGCCGAGGGGTCTATTGCGTTTATGCGCGCGGACGAATGGTTTGAAAAGTGGTGGTCTATGCATCCGAGCGGCGACGGAAACCTTTCGCAAAGGCGCAGGTTTGTGCGCGCGTAGTCGGCGCAATCGACCGTCACGACCTCGAACGACCGGTCGTCAAACGCCCCGGCGTCGAGAAATTCGCGGCCGCGCGCGAAGTTTTCGTAGAGGCGCGGAAGAGGGTTTTGGTTGACGCATACAACCTCGGCCGCGCCCGCGCCGGACAGTATGTCCGCGAGCGCAAACTGAGAGGCCGCGCAGTCTCCGTCGGGGCGCATGTGACCCGCCACCGCGATTTTTTTGCCGCGGCAGGCTGCGAGAAGTTCGGAAAATGCCCCTTCGAGTTCCGGAAAAAATTTCTTCATTTGCGCCATCTGTTTTTTGTGCAAATCCGCGCGGCAAAACCGCGAAGGCTAACCCCGCCCGCCGCCCTCCCGATGCCCTTCGGCGTCGAGCCCGTCGATTACGGAAAGGATTTTCATGCCGCGCTCTATGGACGGGTCGTAGGCGAATTCGAGCTCCGGAGTGTACTTCAGCACCACGTTTTTGCCGAGCATTTTCCGCAGCTCGCCGCGCTTTGACATCAGGAATTTCGCGGCCTTCGCCGCCTCATCGCGCCCGCCGAGGACGGAATAATATATGCGCGCCCTCTTCAAGTCGGGCGACACGTCGGCCTCGGTGAGCGTGATGCGCACCGCCTCCGAGCGCCACCTGCCGTGTATTATCCCGCTGAGCTCCCTCTTGACGAGCTCGCCGACCCTTATCTTGCGTTCGCCCATTTTTTCAATTCCGTAAAGCCGAATTCGCGCCGTATGCGACGATACCGCGTCAGAGCTCCGGCCTGATCTCGAGTATCTCGAAGCATTCTATCACGTCTCCGGGCTCGAAATCCGAGAAGTTGTTGAGCGTTATGCCGCACTCGTAGCCGGCGCGAACCTCCGAGACGTCGTCCTTGAACCTCTTGATTTCGGCGACCCTGCCCTTGGAAATCTCCCTGCCCTTGCGGAACACGCGCGCAAACTTGCCGTTCTTGACGATTCCCTCGGTGACCATGCAGCCGGCGACCTTTCCGCCCTTGGAGATGTTGAAGAGCTGCCTGACCTCCGCCGCGCCGAGCTTGTTTTCGCGCAGTTCGGGGTCGAGAAGGTTTTTCATGGCGTCCTTGACGGTGTTTATGAGCTCGTAAATTATGTTGTGGGAGACGATTTCCACTCCCTTGTGCTTGGCCAGCCCCGCCACGCCGTTTTCCTGCTTGACGTTGAACGCCACTATCGACGCCCCCGCCGTCGCCGCCAAATCGACGTCGTTCTTGGTTATCTGGCCGACCGAATCCGCGATGACCTCGAGGCCCACCTTGTCGCTCTTGATGTCTTTGAGGCAGGCGACGAGCGCCTCGACCGTTCCGGAAACGTCGCTTTTTACGACGCATTTATATACTTTGTGGTCTTTATTCTCAATGGCTGCCATGAGCTCCTCGATGCTCGCGGGCGGCGCTTCGACCTCGGCGGACTCGCGCAGCTTGCGCTGGCGCAAGGCCTCCTCTGTTATGCGCTTCGCCTCCCTGTCGTTCTCGGCGCGCTCGAACGCGTCCCCCGCTTCGGGGGCGCCCGTCCAGCCCATGACGAGCGCGGGGGTGGACGGGGAAGCCTCTTTCATGCGCCCGCCCCTGTCGTCCATCAGCGCGCGCACCTTGCACCAGTTTTCGCCGCAGACTATGACGTCGCCCGTCTTGAGCGTGCCCTGCCTTACTATGACGGTGGAAGTCGCGCCCCTGCCCTGCTCGAGCTGGCTTTCTATGATGACGCCCTCCACGGAGGCCTTCGGATTGGCTTTAAGCTCCATTATTTCCGCCTGCAACAGGACGAGCTCCAAAAGCTTGTCGATATTTTCGCCTTTTAGGGCGGAAATCGGCGTGCACAAAACTTCGCCGCCCCAGTCCTCGGATGTTATGCCGCGCTTCTGCATCTGCTGCTTCACGCGGTCTACATTCGCGCCCTTGGCGTCCATTTTGTTTATCGCCACAACTATCGGCACGCCCGCCTTCTGCGCGAAGCTCAGGGCCTCGTCGGTCTGCGGCATGAAGCCGTCGTCCGCCGCCACCACGAGAATCGCGATGTCGGTGACGTTGGCGCCCCTCTCGCGCATCTTGGAGAACGCCGCGTGCCCGGGCGTGTCGAGAAAAGTGATTTTTTTGCCGTTGCAGGACACCTGGTACGCCGCCGTGTGCTGCGTGATTCCGCCGGCCTCGCCCGCCACGACGTTAGTGTTGCGGATGGTGTCGAGCAAAGTGGTCTTGCCGTGGTCTACGTGGCCGAGTATGCAGACGATGGGCGGGCGCGGAACGTAGTTTTTAATGTCGTCCTCGGGCTTTTTGGCGGCCTCCTTTTTCTTGGGCTGCTGCTGTTCGCCCCTGTGCCTGATGTCGAGGTCAAAGCCGTGCTTCCTGGCGATTACTATCGCCGTGGCGTCCTCGAGCGACTGGTTCATGGAGGCGAATATGCCCATGTCCATGAGCTCGGAAATGAGCCTGAACGGCTTCAAGTCCATCGCCTTTGCAAACTCGCGCACTATGATGGGAGCCTTGAGCTGGATTGTTTTAAATTCCTTCTTTTCCGCATGCTGCTGCCGCGCGTCGGCGGGCTGCGGCGGGACGAGGGGGGCGGGAGACCTGCCCGGCATCGGCGGGACGAGCGGCGCCGCCTTGGAGACCGACGGAGGAACGAGCGGCGCGGGCGCCCTGCCTCCCGGAACGGGGGGCGTCGAAGGCGCGGGCTTTCGCGGAGCCTCCTTCTGCGCATCGGACTTCTGGCCGAACTTTATCACGACTTCCGGCTGGACTTCCCGCTTGGGCGGCTGGGGCGGCCTGACCTCCGGCATCGCGATTTTCGGGCGCGAAACGGGAGGCGGCGTGACGGCGGGAGCAGCTTTGGAAAGCGGGGGAGGAACGAGCGGCGCGGGCGCCCTGCCCGCGGGCGGAGGAACCGCCGGAGCTTTTCCAACGGTGGGCGGGACGAGCGGCGCGGGCCTCTTGGCAAAAGGCGGCGGCGCGAGCGGCTCCGGCTTCTTTTCAGACTTGGCGGGCGCGGGCTTGGACTCCTGCGCGGGCTTTTCCGCAGGCTGGGCGGGTTTTTCAACCGGCTTTTCCGCAGGCTGGGCGGGCTTGGACTCCTGCGCGCTGGCTGCGGATTCCGCCTTTTCCGGAGCAGCCGCCTCCGGAGATCCCGAAGCGTCCTGAGCCTCTTTCGCGCCCGCCGCGTGCGCGGCGAAATCCTTGCCAATCGCCTCGGCCGTGAACGGGTCGATTGCGTTGGAGGGAGTTTTTATTTCCAGATGGTATATGTCCTGGCGCTTATTGATGAAATCAATCAGCTCCTTGCTCTGGACGTTGAGCTCTTTTGCCAATGCGTGAATTCTAATGCTCATGAAAACGCGGTTGCTTGTTGTGAAAACTTGTCGCGCCGCCGTTGCGCGGGGAGCCTACTGCCTGTACTCGCCGATCTGCGCGAGTATAGACGCGGCCTCGTCCTCGGAAAATCCCATGCCGACGAGGTCGGAGAGCTCGACGCCCTCGAAGGCGTCGGAACTGTTGATGCCGTTGTTCGCCAAAATCGCGGCCTGCTGTTCGGTGAGGTTGGGGAGAATCTGCCCGAGGCTTCCGGCGGCTTGCGCGACCTTTTCGCGCAGTCCAACCTCGCCGGATTCCTCCTTGGCGATTTCGAGCTTCCAGCCCAAAAGGCGGGAAGTGAGCTTGGCGTTGGAGCCGCGCTTGCCTATGACGATTGAGAGGTCGGCTTCGGAGACCTCGAAAGAAATTTTCCTCTCGCGGGCGTCCACTTTGACGTTTTTGGCGACGGCGGGCTTTATGCACTCTTCGAGGAGCGACTGCGGATCGGGCGAGAATTTTATCACGTCGATTTTCTCGCCGCCGAGCTCGCGCACTATGCTCTTGACGCGCGAGCCGCCCGCGCCCACGCACGCGCCCACGGGGTCGATGCGCGGGTCGGAGCTGGAAACCGCGATCTTCGTGCGGTACCCGGGCTCGCGCGCCATGGCCTCGATCTTCACCGAGCCCTCGGCGATTTCAGACACCTCGAGCTCAAAAAGCTTTTTGACGAACTTGTAGCTGGCGCGGCTGAGTATGATTTCCGGGCCGCGCGGCGTGGTCTCGATTTCGAGCAGCAGGCAGCGTATGCGCTCGCCCTGGGCGTAATCCTCGCCCGGGACGGACTCGCGGCGCGGCAGGAGGGCTTCCGCCTTGCCGAGATCGACTATGGTTGTCCCCTTTTCGCGGCGGCGGACCACGCCGGTGACGATGTTGCCGACATCCCCCTTGTACTCGTCGAAAATCCTGTCCTTCTCAAACTGGCGGACTTTCTGGATTATGCTCTGGTAGACGTTTTTTGCGGCGATTCGACCGAGGTTGGAGAGGTCGATTTCGCGCTCGACGACATCGCCGACATGCGGGTTGTCGAGATAGAGCCTTGCCTTGTCGAGGTGGATTTCGGTGGCGGGGTCGGCGACGCTGTCGGTGACCGTCAGCAGCGCCCACGACTTCAAAGCCCCCGTCTTGGGGTTTATGTCTATCTTCAGATTGTAGCCCGCCTGCGCGCCCTTGGAGGCCGCGTTGCGAATCGCCGAAGCGATGGATTCTATCATGTCGGCGCGGCTTATCTGCTTCTCTTTTTCCATGTATTCGAGAATCGCCAATATTTCGCTGCTGTTGCTCATAATTTTTTCCTTTAAATAGATGGTGCGGGCGTGCTCCGCGCTCCTTTGCGCACTGACAAAAAAAGCGGGCAAAAGCCCACCGACACGGAGAGTCCCATTTTTCTTATTCTTAATATTGTGCGGAGGATGGATTCTGTCAACCCCTTTTTCGCCGCCAAAAACCGCGCGCCCGCACGGGGAAATTCAGGGGAAAACCCGCGCGGCGAATATTGTTGAGCGGCGCGGAAAAATTTCCGACAATACGGAGCATGAAAAGAATATTGTCTTGCGCAATCGCAGCCTTCGCCCTCATGCCCGCCGCCCGCGCGGGCGGGGAAGCCGCGAATCCGCCGCCCGCCGAACTGCGCCTCGACGCCTCCGACGCAAAAAAGATGCAGGACAGCTTCATGAAAATGCTGTCGTCGCTCGACGGGGCAACGCAGCAGAAATTCGCGGCGGCCATGGCAACCATCGGCGTATACTACATGCAGAACGCCGGCAGGGGCGGAAACGCGGAAATGGGAAAGGCCATAGACGGAAAGACTGCCGACGAAATAATAGCCCTGTCGCGCAGGCTTTTTCCTGGAATCAAACAGAACACTAAAATCATAGACGGCTCTAGCCGCGACTCGTTCGGCAGGAGCATCGCGGAAATACTCGTGTCGTTGCCCCCCGAAAAGCAGACGGCCTTTTCGGAGGCCGTCGCAAAGGTGATGTACGACAACCAGAAGGCGGAAAAAAAAGAGGAGGAAACGATGAAGCGCCTCGACGGAAAGACAGCCGATGAGGTCATAGAGCTCGCCACCGGAATTTCCACGCCATTCGACAACCCGTCGATATCCACCCCCAAAAACTATACCCTGCGCGAAATGACGAAAGAGGAAATCGGCAGGCTGAAGCGGCCCGACGCCGGCAAAACCCTCCCGGACTACGAATCGAACCTCTCGCCGTCGTCCATAATAAAAAAATAGGCGGGCGCAAAAACCGCGCCGCCCGACCCAAAAAACCAACGGGCGGAAAAGCTTATTTCATGCAAATAAGGGCCTCGCGCCCCGACATTCCAACGCGGACGCCGAGAGCCGCCGCCGCGGAGCTCGCCGCCGCGACAGGCTTTTCGAGCATCTGTTCAAAATCGCCCACGCCGGTCACTATCGCGAGGGCGTCGCCGAGCTTTTCAGCCGTCTCGATTTTCAGATACCCGCACGCGAGCATTCCCGAACCCGCGCGAATGGCGAGAAGCGAGGCGTTGGGAGTCGGTATTTCATAGGCGTCGCAGGCCATCGCGTCCACAAAAATTTTTTTCATATACGGTTTTCTCCATTATTGCCGATTAAAAAGAAGTTTGAACATTATGCTGAAAATATCGTTCTAAAAAAAGAAATTTATGAAAATATTAAATTGCGCAATATCTATAGCGGCCATCGCGTGCGCGGGCTGCACGAGCTGTGAAACCGGCACTCAATCCGCCCAATGCGCCGCCGCGCCCGCACGGGCCTCCGCCGCCGACGCCGCAACCGGTTTGGATAAGCGGCTCGAAGGCACATTTTGGACGCCGACTTTCCTAAAAGACCAGGGCAACGCGAAATGCCCCGCCGCCTCCGACGACGGATGGGGACCGGTATTCATCGCCTTCGGGGCCGACGGCAAGGTAAACGGCATGTCGGGCGTAAACTTCTTCGGGGGCTCATGTAAAATAAGCGGCGACGGGGCGGCGAAATTCTCGCAGATGATCTCGACGCGCCGCATGGGGCCTTTCATTGACTACGAAGGCAAATTCCTCTCCGCCCTCTCCCAGACCGACAGGATGTCCCTGTCCGGCGGCGAGCTCGTGTTTTTCAAGGGAACGGACGCTATTGTAAAATTCAGGCAAATAGAAAATCCGAAGAAGAAATGACGACCGCAAAACCCGTAATAGTGCACGCCGGCCTGCGCGTCAAAGACGGAACGGCCGACGAATTCATAAAGCTGGCCTCTTCCGTAGTGGAGGAGACGAGAAAGGAGCCCGGTTGCGTCAGGTACCAACTTCTCCAAGACGTTTTCGACAGGCAGACATTTTACTTTTTTGAAGAATACGCCGACGAAAACGCCTACCAGGAGCACCGGACAAAGCCTTACATGACCGCTTTCCGCCCCGAAAGGGAAAGGCTTTTGGACAAATATCTCGGCGTGAGAATAATGTCCGAGAGATTCATTTCATAGAGCAAAATGTGCGCCGGCGAATGGCGCGCTTCCATTGAAACGTGCGGCGGTATCGTTTCCATTGAAGAGAGCGACAGCGCCGCTTCCATTGAAGGAGGCGGCAATACCGCTTCCATTGAAGGAGACGGCAATACCGCTTCCATTGAAGGGGACGGCAGTGCCGCTTCCATTGAAGGGGGCGGCAGGGCCGCTTCCATTGAAGGGG
>OLGD01001852.1_pt1 | contig 27740 bp, 19 predicted proteins | sample 1605311 | NCBI WGS metagenome assembly OLGD01 (sample SAMEA3888917, study PRJEB22519) | human gut metagenome | biome: human gut; feature: human-associated habitat; material: faeces | place: Denmark | collected 2010
TTCGTTTGAGTTTCTTTTTCTCCTCTTCTCTTCCTTCTTTTCGGTTGGAGATGAATTTTTGTGATGATTGCTTGGTAGTTTGGAAGTTTAAAAGTTTGGATTGAAGGCGCGTGAGCGTCTTTTTTGCTTTTTTGAGGTTTGTTTGCGGTGTCGGCTTGTTCTGCCATTGTTCTGCCGGTGGTGTCCGGCTGGTGGGTGTGCTTTCCTTATCTCCGGTTGCCACTGCCTTTAACTGGTTTTCCTGCCCCCTATCCCCCCAGCCCCCTTCCCCCGGCGGGGAAGGGGGGGATTTTTAGTTTATTTTGCCGGGGGCTCCGCCCCCGGCACCCCGGTCTGAACCCGCGCGGCACTGGTTTGTCCCGGTGTAGCGATTGCTTAGGGTGGCATTTTCCTTGGAACCGGCACAAACGCCGTCCCAACAACAGATTTATTCGAGAAAAGTTCTGGGGGGTCTGGGGGACTCTTTCAAGAGTCCCCCAGCGTTTCCCCCGTTCCCCCGCTTCCCTCGCTTCCGCGATTCGCAGGGACTTTTTCTTGAAAACATCTTGCTTTTTTAATGCGGATGGGGTATAATAGACCCGATTGCGGCGGCGGGGTGCAGGTCGTGCGGATTGTGCCCGGGCAGTCGCTGTACAACGGGATCCGGGGATGTCCGGATCGGCACAAAAAGAAAGGAAGAATTCAGATATGGAAAAGAAGAATGCCGCCATTATCGGCTATGGCGGGATGGGGTCATGGCACGGCGAATATCTGCGGCACAGTGATGTCGTGAATCTGATGGGCGTCTATGACATCAAGCCGGAACGCTGCGAGGCAGCGGAGAAAAACGGGATCCACGCGTACTCGTCTCTCAAGGCGCTGCTGAGCGACCCGGCGGTGGATTTTGTGACCATCGCGGTGCCCAACGATATGCACAAGCCGCTTGCCATTGAGGCAATGAAGGCGGGAAAGCACGTCATCAGCGAGAAGCCCGTGACGCTTTCCTCTGCCGATCTGCAGGAAATGTTTGATGCGTCCGACAAGTACCACAGATTGTTCACGGTTCACCAGAACCGCCGCTGGGACGGCGAATTCCTGCTCATGCGCGACATTTATCACAGCGGTGATCTGGGGCAGGTGTACCGCATGGAGTCCCGTGTACACGGATCCCGGGGCATTCCCGGTGACTGGCGCGGCACGCCGGAGCATGGCGGCGGCATGATCCTGGACTGGGGCATTCACCTCATCGACCAGATCATGGGCATCGTGGACGACAAAACGTTGCGGAAGGTCTTCTGCCACTGCGACCATATCACCAATGAGCTGGTGGATGACGGCTTCCAGCTGGATATGTTCTTTGATGATGACCTGGTCGCGCGCGTGGAGGTCGGAACCTCAAACTTCATCAGCATGCCCCGGTTCTACATGACCGGCGCGAACGGCTCCGCGATCATCCCCGACTGGTGCCAGCCCGCGCACGTTGTCTGGTGCCATAACTACAACGAAAAGGACGTTGTCCCCGTCAAGACGGCGGCGGGCATCACCAAGACCATGGCGCCCCGCGACGAAAAATCCATTGCGTCCAAGGATATTCCCCAGCCCGCTTCGGATGTGCACGATTTCTACCGCAACTTTGTCCGTGCCATCTGCGGCGAGGAGGAGCAGATCGTGACGCACCACCAGATGATGGTGGATATGAAGATCATGGAGGCGGCGTTTGAATCCGACCGCACGGGTCTTCCTGTTGCCGTGGAGCTGAAATTCTGATACCATAAGGCGCCTCTGATTATTCGCTGTGCGGTGAATTTTCAGAGGCGCCATAAAAAAGCCGAGGGGCTGCCGGAACGGTACCGGTAGCCCCTCGATTTTATCTTTGGGTAAAATTAAACTGTAAACCTGCTGTCGTCCCCGTTGCCGTCATTTTCACTGTCTTTGTCGCTGTCGGCGTCACTGTCACCGTCTGCCTCGCCCATTGCCTCGGCGCGGGCTTTGGCGGCAGCCTCGGCGCGGGCGCGCGCCTCGTTGGCTTCCTTGCTCTGGCGCTCACGCTCGGCGACGATGGCGTCCAGCATCTCGTTCGTGGGCGTCTCGGCGTCCATGGCAGCCTTGAACAGGTCGCCGTCCATATCCTCGTGATCCAGCAGGTACCGGGCAACAAAGTGCAGCTTGTCGATGTGAGAGTTCAGCAGCTCCTTGGCGCGGGCATATGCCTCGGTGATGAGGACGTGTATCTCGCGGTCAATCTGCGCCGCCGTGTCCTCGGAGTAGTCCGCATTGGAGGAGAAGTCACGCCCCAGGAACACCTCGTTCTGATCCGTGCCGAAGCGGCGCGGTCCCAGCAGCTCGGACATACCGAACATCGTGACCATGCGCTTGGCGGTATCCGTCGCGCTCTTGATGTCCGAGTAGGCGCCGCTGGTCACGTCCCCGAAGATGATCTCCTCGGCGGCGCGTCCTGCCAGAGCCATGGCGATCTCCGCCTGATACTCGTGCTTGTACATCTGATTCCGGTCGGCGTCGGGACGGAAGCTGGTGAAGCCCAGCGCGCCCTTGCCGGTCGGCACGATGGTAATCATGTGGACGGGAACAAGATGCAAGAGGTAGCCGACGATCGCGTGTCCCGCCTCGTGGTAAGCGGTGTTTTTCTTTTCCGCATCGCTCATAACCCAAGACTTCTTCTTGGGACCCATGAGGATCTTGTTCAGGGAATCCTCGATTTCCTCCATCCCGATCAGGCTCTTGCTGCGGCGGGCAGCCAGCAGAGCCGCCTCGTTGAGCAGGTTGGCAAGATCCGCGCCGGTGAACCCGACCGTCGCCTTGGCGACAGTGGACAGATCCACGCCCGGCTCCAGCGGCTTGTTGCGCGCATGAACCTTGAGGATGTCCTCGCGTCCCTTGAGGTTGGGGCGGTTGACCGTAATCTGACGGTCAAAGCGTCCGGGACGAAGCAGGGCAGGGTCAAGCACGTCCGACCGGTTGGTCGCGGCAATGACCACAATGCCGTCGTGCGAGCCGAAGCCGTCCATCTCGACCAGCAGCTGGTTGAGAGTCTGCTCGCGCTCGTCGTGACCGCCGCCCAGACCGGTGCCGCGCTGGCGACCGACCGCGTCGATCTCATCAATGAATATGATGGCATTGCCCGCCTTGCGTGCGGTGTCGAACAGGTCGCGGACGCGCGAGGCACCCACGCCGACGTACAGCTCCACGAAGTCCGAGCCGGACATGGAGAAGAAGGGAACGCCCGCCTCCCCGGCGACCGCCTTGGCAAGCAGAGTCTTACCGGTTCCGGGAGGGCCCATCAGCAGGACGCCGTGGGGGATTTTGGCGCCCAGCCGTGCAAACTTCTGGGGCGCCTTCAGGTACTCGACGATCTCGACCAGCTCCGCTTTTTCCTCATCGGCGCCGGCAACATCGCGGAAGGTGACGCGGTTCTTGTCGTCCGGCAGCCGGACGTGCGACTTGCCGAAGCTGTTCATCTTGCCGGCAGGGCCCGCGCCGCTCATCATGGTTTTCATGGCGCGCCAGTACAGGAAAATCAGAACGACGACCAGAAGGATGCCGGGCAGGTAGGACAGCCAGAACGGGATGCTCTCCGCCGGCTCGTACTCCGCACCGACCAGAACGCCGGAGGCGATCTGCTCCTTGATAAGCTCGCCCAGATCCTCGTGGAAATAATCCACGCGTGCCAGCTTGTAGGTTTTCCTGATAGTGTCCGGGCTTCCGTCCGCGCGCTTCTTGAAGACGCGGTTGCCGTTCTCGTCGGTGACCGGCTGCCCGTTTTCGTCCAGCTCGTATTGGTAGAGCAGCATGGTCAGGTTATTTTTGTTGTCGATTTCAAATTCACGCACCTCTTCCTTCTGGAAGTAGGCGACGACCTTGTCGTATGTGATGACTTCGGTCTTGCTGGATGTGCTCCGGTAGATCATGGCGATTACGCCGACAATGACGACGATAGCCAGGACATACCCGATGATGACCTTCAGATTATTCTTCATTAGACTCCTCCGATCCTTCTGTGGTCTTGCCGGGGACAAGGGGCAGCGGGGGTGCGGCGACATGCCGTGCGACGACAGCGCCGTCCGGCGACATGCCGTGTGCCGACTGCCGTGCGTGCATGGTGGCACGGTATGCAGTATACCACAGCTGTATGAATATTCTATGAAATTGCGTGAAAGAGCTTGTGAAAGTTTTCGGGCAACGGCGTGCGGCGGTTCACACGATGTCGGAATACACCGCGCGCCGGAGCACGCCGACAAACGGCAGGTTGCGGTAGGTCTCGTTGTAGTCCAGCCCGTAGCCCACCACGAACTCGTCCGGAACCTCGGCACCGCAGAAATCCGGCTGGAAGGGAACCTCCCGGCGGGAGGGCTTGTCCAGCAGGGTGACGGCGCGGACGCTGTGCGCGTTGCGGTGGCGGAGCAGCTCGGACAGACGCGACAGGGTGCGCCCGGAATCCACGATGTCCTCCACGATCAGAAGGTCGGTGTCGGGCAGATCCTCGCGGTTGAGATCCAGCGAGACGCGGATCTCGCCGGAGGTCTTGGTGCCGGCGCCGTAGGAGGATACCTTCATGAACTCAATCTGCAGCGGCAGACGGATCTTGCGCATCAGGTCGGCGGCGAAGGGCATGGAGCCCTTCAGGATGATGACCAGCACCAGCCGTTTGTCGCTGTCGCGGTAGGTGTCCTCGATCTCGCGAGCCAGCCGGTCGGTGATGGTGTCCAGTTCCTCGCGCGTGAGCAGGACTTTTTCGCAGTCGCGGCAGAGGGAGCAGTTGTCGTCAAAAATTTGTGTGGTCATGGTGTGGTCAGCCTTTCTTGTTCTGAATCGGATTCGGAGGGTTCTGCTGCCCGGACGGTCAGCCGCAGGCAGGCGCCGGCGGTCGGCGGCTTCCAGCCGTCCCGAAAGACGGCGGTCGGAAACCAGAGCGGGCACGGCGGCGCGTCCGGGGTATTGCCCGGCAGGCATACGAGCGGCAGGGCGTCCCGCAGCGCGGACGGAACCTGCTTCTCGCACAGGATTTTTTTGAGTTTTTTCGTCATGCCGTGTGAGAGGAAGGTGTCCCCGGGGCGGCGGCGGCGCAGGGACAGGGGCTGGGGCAGGTCGGGCGGGAACACCGCCGATGCCACCACGTCAGCCCCGGTGTCGGGGCGGAGCGGCTGTTCTGCCGACTCCAGCCGGACCGTGAAGGATAAGCCGCCCGCGCACCAGCGCGTATCGCCCGGTGCCAGCTGTACGCCGTCCGGCGTTTCAGCAGGGATGCATCCGTCCTTCGCGCCCTGCGGTGTACCGTCTTGCGGTGTGCCGTCCGGCGGAAGGAATACCAGCCGCGCGGCACGGACGGTACCGCGCCAGCCGCCGGGAAGCGATACGGCAGAGCCTTCCCGCCCCGCCGCGACTATGGCGGTGAGCGCCTGCATATGCACGTACTCCGGCGAGCGGTCGGCGGGAACGGCGTCCCCCGCGCCGCCCTGTGCGGCGCAGACCTGCGCGGTAAAAGCGCGTGCCATACAGCGCTTGGCGAGCGCGGGGTGCATCGCCCGGAGTGCCGCGACCGACAGCGTGCCGTCCCCCCTGTCATCGGCGGTCGGGAACACCCGCTCCGTCTCGGCGCACAGGAAGCTGTCATCCTCGCGCACCGCCGCGCACAGCCGCGCGGCAGTGCGCTGGGGGATCCCGCTGCCCGCCGTCTCCTCCAGAAGCGGCACCACCCGGTGACGCAGGCAGTTGCGGGTGCAGTCATCGGTCAGGTTGGTGCTGTCGGTGACGTAGGTCAGCCCCCGCGCCCGGCAGGCATCCAGAATATCCTGCCGCGTTGCGGTCAGCAGGGGGCGGAGCAGGAGCCCGCCCGGCACGGGGCGCACCGGCGGGATGCCGGCAAGTCCGTGCGTCCCGCTCCCGCGCAGAAGACGCAGGAGCAGTGTTTCCAGTTGGTCGTCCGCGTGGTGCGCCGTCAGCAGGAGCGGGATGCCGCGTGCCTGCATGACGCGGGAGAAGAACGCATACCGCGCCAACCGCGCCTCCAGCTCAAGACTGCGCCCGGAGCGGGCGGCGCGCGCCGGGATGTCCGCCCGCTCGCAGACATACGCAATGCCGTGCGCGGCGGCAACCCCGCGGCAGAATGCCTCGTCCCGGTCGGCTTCCGCGCCGCGGATGCCGTGGTGCAGGTGCGCCGCCGTGACGGGTGCGCCGTTTGCCCGCGCCCAGTCAACCGTCAGCTCCAGCAGGAGGCGTGAATCCGCCCCGCCGGAGAAGGCGACCAGCAGCGGCGTTGCGGGCGGAAGTCCGCTGAGCGTCGCGGGGGAAGTGAACAGGGTGGGCATGGAATCCTCCTTACTTGGCAGAGTCGGCGTCCTCGATGGTGCGGAATTTGGTGTACTTGCCGATCCAGCCCATCTGCACGGTTCCGGTGGAGCCGTGGCGGTTCTTGGCGATGATGACCTCGGCGATGCTGGAGGCGGGAGCGCTGTTCGGGTCGGAGGATTCGTTGGTCTTGTAGTATTCGTCGCGGTACAGGAACATGACCACGTCGGCATCCTGCTCGATGGCACCCGAGTCACGCAGGTCGGACAGCATGGGCTTCTTGTCGGTACGGGATTCCGGACCGCGCGAGAGCTGTGCGCAGCAGATGACGGGCACCATCAGATCCTTTGCCATGATCTTCATGGCGCGGGAGATCTCGGCGACCTCCTGCACGCGGTTGTCCACCCGGCGGTCGGACTGCATGAGCTGCAGGTAGTCGATGACCACCATGCCGAGATCCGGCACCCGGCGGAGTTTCGCCTTCATGCCGGTCACGGTGATGCCGGAGGTATCGTCGATGAGGATATTGCAGGAGGAGAGCCGCGAGGCGGCGATGGCGAGACTGTCCCAGTCCTCCTCGCTCAGCGAACCCTTGCGCAGGGAGTAGCTGTCCACCAGCGCCTCGGAGGAAATCATGCGGTTGACCAGCTGCTCGGCGGACATTTCCAGCGAGAAAATGCACACCGCCTTGCCGGTTTTTGCCGCGACATTGGAGGCGATATTCAGTACGAAGGAGGTTTTTCCCATACCGGGGCGGGCGCCGACCAGGATCAGGTCGGATTTTCCCATACCGGCAAGCACTCTGTCCAGCCCGCCGAAGCCGGTGGACAGCCCCTGCGATGCCTCGCCCTTCCTCTGCAGGGCGTTCAGCTGTTCGTATACACTGCCGATAATCTCCCGGATGCTTCGGAAATTGCGGGTATCGCGCCCCTGCGCGATGGCGAAAATCCGGTTCTCTGCATCGTCCAGAATATGTACGACCGAGTCCTGCTCGGAGTAGGCGATATCGGAAATGTCGCCGCACACCTCGATCAGCTGGCGCAGGACGCTCTTGTCCTTGACAATGCGGGCGTAGTCCTTTATGTTGAGGGCGCTCGGCACTACGTCCACCAGCGAGCGCAGGTACTGCGCGGCAAGGTTGCGGTCCTTGAAATCGCCGTGCCGGATCAGGGTGTCCAGCAACGTGACCGCATCGATTTCCACGTTGGAGACGAACAGCTCCTGCATGGCGGAGAATATCTGCTGGTGATCCGGCAGGTAGAAGTCGGTGGATGTCACAAGGTCCGCGACATGGCTGAAGGAACCCGGATCGATCAGCACCGAGCCGAGCAGGGACTGCTCTGCAATGAGGCTGAAGGGAACCTTACGCTGCAGGGCAACCTCCCCGCTGTCCCCGCCCCCGGTGAAGGTCTGCTGTCTGTCCATGACCGGCAGCCGGCTCAGTTGCAGACCAGCACGTGGATTTTGCCTGCCACGTCGGTGTACAGCTTGACGTCCAGATCATACTGCCCGTAGGCGCGGATGGGGTCGCTCAGCTGGATCTTGCGCTTGTCCACGCTGATGCCGTGGTCCTTTTCCAGCCGCTCGGCAATCTCCTTGGAGGTGATGGAGCCGTAGAGACGCCCATCGGCGCCGCAGCTGGCATGGATCTTGACCAGCAGGGACTCCAGCCGGGCGGCGGTTGCCTTCGCCTCGGCGGTTTCGGTTTCGATCCTGTGCCGGAGTGCCTCCTCCTTGCCCTTGATGGCGTTGAGCACACTGCTGTCCGCCTCCACGGCGAGCTTGCGGGGAATGAGGTAGTTGCGGGCGTAGCCGTCCGACACCTCAATGACATCATTCTTCTTTCCCTGCGACTTGACATCTGTCAGCAATACAACTTTCATACTGTTTTCATCCTTTCTGTATCTGTATAAGAGAGTGGTTACTTTGCTTTCCCGAACAGCTCGGGGTACTGCAGGCGGTACTCGTCGATGGCGGCGCGGAGCTGATCCAGCGCCTCCTCCACGGTGCCGCTGACCTGTGCGCCTGCCATGTCGAAGTGACCGCCGCCGTCCAGCTTTTCCAGGATCAGCTGCACATTGATGCGCCCCTTGGAGCGCCCGGAGATGGCAACGCCCGAGCCGACGACAGCCAGCGCGAAGGATGCCTCCACTCCCCGGAGGGAGAGCAGCTTGTCTGCCGCCTTGGAGGCGGCGATGCGGTCATCCGGCGAGGGAGCGCGATCCGCGCTCAGCCACGTGATGGCGAACACGCCGGCATAGATGCGGGCGTGCGCGTCGAAATCGCTTGCCACCTGCAGCTCGTCCATGCGTTCGTTGAAGAATTCGCGGGCAGTGCCCGTGTGCGCCCCGCGGCTGTACAGGTAGTAGGCGACCTCAAAGGTCTGCGCGCCGGCGGAGCGGGTGAAGTTGTGCGTATCCAGCATGACGCCCGCCAGCATGACGTTGGCTTCCTCCTTGCAGAGGGTGTCCGCGTAGGGGGACTGCTCCAGCATTTCCGCCACGATCTCGCTGGCGGAGGACTTGGTAGTCTCAATGTAATGGAGGAAGGGCGTAAAGGGCAGTTTTCCGACCAGCCGGTGGTGGTCGATGACGGCGATCGAATGGATGCCGTCCACCGCCGGGATGCAGGTGTACAGGTCGGGCGCCTCGAAAATGACGGGGTTGTTGACGTCCACCAGAATCAGCACGGTCTCGGTGCAGACAAGCTGGCGGGCGGTGGCGGCGTCCACGAATATATGCCCGTACAGCCCCAGCGGCGCGAGGTGCCCGGCGCAGATGCGGAAGGTGTCGCAGGTCTTGTCGGTCACGATGTTGACGGGCACGTCCGTGCGCCCCTGCGCGTCCAGGATGCTGCGGCAGAGGCGGCTTGCGCCGACCGCCGCCCCGATGGCGTCAAAGTCCGGGTTGCTGTGTCCCATGACCAGCACGTTCCGGCATCCGGCAAGCCGCCGCTCCAGCAGGTGGACGGACACGCGGGAGGAGATGGAGGTATTGCCCTCCAGCGTCTTGTGCGTGCCGCCGTAGTAGGTCAGCCCGGTGACGCCCCGGCGCTGGAGCGCGACCTGATTGCCGCCGCGCTGGAGCGCCATGTCCAGGGCGGCGTTGGCTGCGCGGTCGCGCTCCTCCATGCTGCCGTCGATGTCGGCGATTCCCATGGATACCGACAGCGGGAAGGTGTTGTCCCCCACGCGGATATTCATGATCTTTCCGAGAATCGAGAAATTGTCCTGCACGCACCGATCCAGCATCTCCTCCGAGAACAGGGCGAGGTACTTGTCCCGGTCGTATTCCCGGATCATGCCGTGCATTGAGGCGACCCAGCCGGTCAGCGTTTCCTCGATGATGTTGGCGGTCGCGCGGTAGTTGGCGCGGACGAACTGCGTCAGCTCCTGGAGGTTATCCAGCACGATATACGCCAGCACGACGCGGTTCCGGTCCGTCTCCTCCACGAAGTTCAGGTAATCGTTGACATCGCGGAAGAGCAGGAGGTAGTAGGTGTCCGCCTGCTGACGGAGCAGGTACGGCTCCACGCGGTAGCGGCGGCCGTCCGCCAGCGTGACCGTGACCGAGCCGGTGCCGTCCTCCGCGCCCGCCGGGAGCGGGACGCTGTGCAGATCCGGCAGTTCCCCGTCTCCGGGGTTGCGCAGGGCGGCGAGCAGCTGTTCCCGCGTGACGGCGGGGCATATTTCCGAGAGCGGCAGGTCGCACACCGGTGACCGCGCGCCGAGGATGCTCTGCATGGCGGCATTGATGACGCGCACGCGGTTGTCCCCGTTGATGACGGCGTAGGGAATATCCATGACCGAGCGGAACATCCGGTAGATGTCGGCGGTCAGCAGCTCCGCCGTCCGGATGTTCCGCCGGGAGCGGGACAGCCGCCACGCGAACGCCGTGAAGGTCACGCCGACGGACAGCGCGTATACGCCGAGAAAGACCAGTCCGAGCAGGGTGAGCCGGGGGAGCTTCAGGTAGGTGAGCAGGGTGTACAGACCCAGCAGCAGGAAGCCCTCCACCGCGCAGGCGGCAAAGGGGATGCGCAGATCGACCCGCAGGGGGGCGTCCGGGTCCTGCCGCGCCGCGCGCGTCGGGACTTGATGGGAGGGAGAACTCATACCGCAACTCCTTTCGGATGGAATGGAAAAAGCATAGCTGCTCCGGCTGAACCCGGCGGCTCTGCCGCTCAGCTGTCGGAGAAGGGATTGTCCGGGGTGTCTCCGCCCTGCCCGGCGTCGCCGTCACTGCCGCTGTCACTGCCGCCGTCACTGTCACTGTCCCCGTCGTTGCCGTCGCCGTGCGGCGGGCGCACGCGGGCAAGGATTGCACCGAGGATGGAGGAGATTGCCTCATAGACAGCCAGCAGGGTGGAGGCATACACCAGCAGGCAGGGGATGAACAGGACTAAGAATATCGGGAAGCAGCCCGCCTGCCGCCGCCTTGCGTTGCGCAGGATGCGCAGGATGCCCGCCAGGGACAGCCCGGGGTGCAGGATGATGACGATATTCTGCGCGACGGTGCCCGCGAGGGAGGAGTCACTGCTGGCAAGCGATGTGACCATCCAGAGGATGCCCGCGACCAGAAAGACGCAGGAGGACATCAGGCTCATGCGGAACAGGCGCACCCTGCCCCTGACCGAGTCGGCGTACCCGAATGCGCAGAGACTGCCCTGCAGGATGACCTGCATGAGCGCGGCGCAGAGGTTGCACAGCATGACTGCCGTGCCGGGGAACAGATTGATGGCGGAATTGATGATATTCAGTGCCTGCTCCTCTGTCAGGGCAGACAGCTGCGGGATCTGCTCGGCAAGCTGTTGCGTCAGCGTCACCAGCCGGAGACTCAGCTCCGTGCGCAGGTTGTCCAGAAGCGCGCCGAGATGCGCGGGGGACAGGGAGCCGATCCGGCGGCTCAGCAGCAGGGCGGCTATGCCGAGCGTGGTCACGCCCAGGCAGAGCGAGGTCAGGCAGATGACGCCGACCCGCCCGGGACCGTCCTCCCGCTCCGCCGAGGCGCGGGTGCCGAACGCCAGCGCGGCGGCGGCAGGGAAGGGCATCAGCGCCGCCAGCGAGAGCATCGGATCGCGGCAGAGCGCCAGCGAAAGCCCGTAGGCGGCGAGGGGGATGAAGGCGAGCCGTGTCAGCGTGGCTTTGTCCGCCACTGCCAGCAGCAGGGACGAGAAGCCGGTCGCGCACAGCAGAGCCATCAGCATGGCGGGGGCCGCAAGCGTACCGGTGGTGTACAGCAGTCCCGTGCTGACGAATAGCAGCAGGATCGGCGTCCAGCGCATCGTGCGCAGTACCCGGAACAGGTAGAAGAGCAGGATCAGGCATACCGTTCCCGCGACCGCCTGCACGGCGGTGGCAGGGACCGTGACGACACCCGTCCCACACGCAAGTCCGCAGGCGAGTGCGGCGGCGGACAGTACGCTCAGGACGGAAAGCAGCCACAGCGGCTGCACAGGCAGTCCCTTCCGATTTATCGGAACAGGGAACTCCTTCATTGGCGGAACCGGGTTCCGGTCCGGACGGGTCATAGAGAATCCTCCTTTTGAGGTTTTAAGTTGTATCCATAGATATAGATTATAGCATACTCTGCCCTGCTTGTAAACATGGAAATCGTTACTTTTTTCTGAAATGTGGTATATTTGCCGCTTTCCCGCGCATTGCCGCCGTCCGGACAGCGGGGAAGGGGAGCGGCGCGGGGGGAACGCTGGCAGGAATCCCCCGGCGCTTCAAAAACTTTTGCCCCGCAAAATTGCAATTTCCGCTTGATTTTCCTGCAGGGATGTGGTATACTACGATAAATATGCGTAAGCAGATAAGCTGTCCGCGCCAAGCGGCGGGATACGGAAAAGGAGCAGAACACCATGCATTGGTCAGACGAGATCGCACAGAGAGTCATTGAAAAGAATCCCGACAAGGAGGTCTATACCTGCGCGGCGGGCTACAGTCCTTCCGGATCGGGGCACATAGGCAATTTCCGGGACATCGCCACCTCCCTGTTCGTGGCGAAAGCGCTGGAGCGCAAGGGCAAGCGGGCGCGCCTCCTGCTGTCGTGGGACGAGTTTGACCGGATGCGTAAGGTGCCTGCCAATGTCGCCGCCCTGCCGGATACCGCCGACCTGGAGGACTGCATCGGCAAGCCCTACGTGGACGTGCGCAACCCCTTCCGCACCGACGCCCCGACCTACGCCGCCTACTTTGAGCGCGAGTTTCAGGCGTCCATTGAGCGGTTCGGCATCCGGATGGAGTACCGGCATCAGGCGGAGCTGTACCGCAGCGGCGCTTACCGGAAGGAGATCCGGACGGCGCTGGAAAAGCGCCATGCCATCTTCGATATTCTGGATTCCATGCGCACGCAGGACGCCGCCGAGGGCGAGCGCGAGGCGTACTATCCCGTGAGCATCTACTGCCCCGTCTGCGGGAAGGATTCCACCAGGATCCTGACGCTGGATGACGACTGCCGCATGGCGACGTATTCGTGCGCCTGCGGCTACCACGGCAGCTTTGACTTTGACACCGACACCAACTGCAAGCTGGGCTGGAAGATCGACTGGGCAATGCGCTGGATGTACGAGGGCGTGGATTTTGAGCCGGGCGGAAAGGATCACGCTTCCCCCACCGGCTCCTATCAGACCAGCCGCCGGATTTCCAAGCTGGTGTACGGCTACGAAGCGCCGGTGTTCCAGGGCTACGAGTTCATCGGTATCAAGGGGCTGACCGGCAAGATGTCCGGCTCCTCCGGACTGAACCTGACTCCGGACGCCATGCTGAAGCTGTACGAGCCGGAGGTCATCCTGTGGCTGTACTCCAAGACAGAGCCGACCAAGGCGTTCGACTTCTGCTTTGACGACGGCATCCTGCGGCAGTATTTCGAGTTTGACCGGATGCTGGAGGAGTACCGCTCCGGCAAGGCGTCCGAGTATACCGTGTCGGTGATGGATAATTGCCTCATCCCCGGACGGACGGTGCAGACCGTGCCGATGTCCCTGCTGGTTCAGCTCGGCTCCATCGTGGACTTCAACCCCGCCATGCTGGAGACCGTGTTTGCCAAGATCGGCACGCCCTATACAAGGGAGCAGTTTGCCGACCGGCTGGCGCGCGCACGCTACTGGCTGGAGCAGTGCGCCCCGGAGCAGGTCAACCGCCTGCGCACGACGCGGAATTTCGAGGTGTACGACACGCTGTCGGACGAGGAGAAGGCGGAGATCGCCCGCCTGCACGACTACCTGGCTGCCGGCGGCTACACGCTGGACGAGCTGAACACCGCGCTGTACGCCATCCCGAAGCAGGTGTTCGGGGAGGATAAGTCGGAGAAGGAGCTCAAGACGCTGCAGGGCAGCTTTTTCCGGACGGTTTACCGCCTGCTCATCGACCGCGAGCGCGGACCGCGCCTGTACCTGTTCCTGTATGCCATTGATCCCGCCCGGTACGTGGGACTGCTGGATTTCTCCACGCCGCGCACCGAGGAGGAGGCAGCCGCCGACCGTGCCGCTGTCGAGCAGGCGGCAGCCGCCGCCGAGCCGGAGAAGACCGAGAAGGTGTTCGGTGATCCCGATCCGGTCGAGCCGGTTTCGACCGAGCAGGTGTCGATTGATGAGTTCCACCGGATGGATATGCGCGTGTGCAGGATTCTCAAGTGCCAGGAAATCCGCAAGTCGCACAACTGCTACAAGCTCACGCTGGCGGACGGTATCGGCGAGCGCGTGATCGTGTCCTCCATCAAGCATGACTATACACCGGAGGAGCTGGTGGGCAGGAAAATCATCGTGCTTGCCAACCTGACGCCTGCCCGCATCACGGGCGTGACGTCCGACGGTATGCTGCTGGCGGCGACCAACAACGCCTGCGGGTGCCAGGTGATTTTTGTGGATGACAGCGTCCCCGAGGGCACGAAGATTCATTGACAGCAGGCACCCCCCCTTTTGTTCCGAACCCGGAGCCGACACGAAAAAATTTCGCAAGGCTCCGGGATTTTTGTCACATTCCGGATGTTCCGCCTGTCTTTACGGGTGAGAACGCGTTAAGGAGGTTGTCTATGAGGGATGACAGCACCGATACGATCCGCCTGACCGAGCTGTTCTTTGCCCGGGACGAGGAGGCGCTGCGGGAGACGGCGCGGCTGTATGAGCCGCTGTGTATGCACATTGCGCTGAACATTCTGGCGGATCGGCAGGATGCCGAGGAATGCGTCAACGACACGTGGCTCCGCGCCTGGAACCACATCCCGCCCGACCGCCCGCGCTCGATGGCGGCGTACCTTGGCACGATAGTGCGCAATCTTGCCATCAACCGCTGGCGTGCCCGGCGGAACCGGGCGCTCACGGTTGATCTGGACGAGCTGCGGGAGACGATCCCGATGACCGAGGAGGACGCGGGCGAGCTGCCCGGACTGCTGGGTGCGTTTCTCGCGCGCTGTGACTCGCTGGATCGGCGGCTGTTCGTGGGGCGCTACTGGTACGCGCGCCCGGTGCGGGATATGGCGCTGGCGTACGGGCTGACGCCCAACACGGTGTCCCCGCGTCTGCGGCGCACGCGGCTGGAGCTGAAACAATTTTTGGAGGAAAGGGGTTATCGGATATGAGAGCAAAACGACGCATCAGCAGGGAGACACTGCTCCGACAGCTGGGGGACATCCCGGAGATTTACATTCTGGAGGCGACTGACGCGCTTGCGGTGTCTGCTCCCGCATCGGACAGCCGGACCGGGGCGGAAAACCCGGCGCGGCGGGGGCGCGATCTGTGGTGGCGCATACGCACAAGTCCCGCCTTTGCCATCTGTATCGGATTTATCGTGGCGCTGGCGGCAATCGTTGCCATCCTGCGTGCGGGGCGGGGCGGCACAACGCCGGACTACGGCTTTAATCCTGCCGGGGCGCCTTCCGGCTCCCTGTGGGGCGAGACCGACGCCATGTTCACCCGGCAGGAAAAGCCGGAGGATACCCGCGCGGCGGTTCCGCCGGAGTACAGTCCGTGCCTCGGGCGCGTGGTCGTGACCGATGGCGGCAGGATGCTCTTTGTGCCGGAGGACGAACCGGCTCTGAAAGGCTGTTGGTATTACGTGCTGGAGAGCGGCTTCGGTCAGTCGGATGCCATTCCGGAGGGGCTGCACAGCGGCGATCTTGTGCGGGTGTACTGGCAGTATGTGCGGGAGGTTTATCCGCCGCAGATGCCTGTCTATCGTGTAGAGCTGATTGAGCGGGGCAGATATCAGGACATCAGCAGGGAAGCGCGGGATGCGATAGCGAGCGGGGAAGTGATCGTTCGTGAGGAAGAGACGTGGACTGCAGAACCGATCAACAGTGAGGCGGAGACGGAACCCACGGAGCCGACCGCTCCCGAGGCGGAGACATATCCCACGGAGCCGGAACCGATTGTCCGTGAGGAAGGCAGTATGATGACCGGGCGTATCTGGCGCGCCGGGGATGCGGTATTTTTCATCCCGGAGGATGAAAACGGGCAGTTGAGCATGACAGAGTTTTGCCTTCTGCGTGACGGAGCCAGCGGTGTCATTCTGTTGCCCGGGACTTTGCAGACCGGTGACCGTGTGCGTGTTCCGCGCGGTGCGTTCCTGTACAGTGATCCGCCGATTCTGGTGCTGAAGCGGGCTCCTGTGCTCGTGGAGCACGGCACGGTGGACAGCATTGATCCGGCGATCCGGCAGCAGGTGACCGATCGCCTGAGCGCTACCGGGCTGACGGTCAACAACTGACGTTGGCGGTGCCCGGTGGGGGGCACAGGGGGGGCAGTCGCCCACCAACCCTGCCTTTAACTTGCTTTCCTGCCCCCATCCCCCCGCCCGCGCTCGCAGAGCGCTCTTCCCGGCGGCACTGGCTCGACCTGCCCCGGGGGAGAGGACCATCTCAAACGCCGAAGTTCCTCTCCCCCGGTCCCCCCTCTCCTTGGCTGCCGGCACTGCTCAAGGGAAAGACTTTCTGTCGGTGTTGCGGCGAACCGCTGGCTCCCTTGCGCGGGGTGCCCGCATAGCAGAAGCTGTAAGTGCCGCGAACGGTCTAATGCAGGGGTGCCGGGGGCGAAGCCCCCGGCGAAATAAACTTTTGGACACCCCCTTCCCCGCTGGGGAAGGGGGCTGGGGGGATAGGGGCAAGAAAGAAAACAAAAGGCAAGGTCAGCCGGCGACAAAGCGGGCAAGCCACCCCAATGGATTCCGGAACGGCAAGGTCAGCCGGCGACAAAGCGGGTAAGCCACCCCAACGGATTCCGGAACGGCAAGGTCAACCGGCGACCAGCCGGGTAAGCCCTCCCAACGGGTACCTACATCGCAGGTTCAGCCCGTGCCGCCTCCGGCTCAGACGCGGGGATGCAAGGGGCGAAGCCCCTTGCATGAAATAACCTTGGTCACCCCCTTCCCCGGAGGGGAAGGGGGCTGGGGGGATAGGGGGCATAAAAGTAAACTAAAGGCAGGGTGAGCCGGCGACAAAGCGGGCAAGCCATCCCTCCGGGCACCACCGACATCCGCCGCACCGAGCATTCCGCGCAATCCCCCGGATAAGCCGCCCCCGCCTTGGGCAATAGTCACCAAAAAGGCACCTGCCAATGCAAGAAAATTCTTCGTGCATAACAAAGAAAAGGGCTTGCAATCCGGCATAAAATGTGGTATACTTTACAGGAAGTAGAGAAGGAGAGTGGGTTTTGAGCGAATCCACTCTTAACTTTTGCCGGGGATGTGACGCGAACGTGACAGCCGGCGGGCAAATAGCTGAAGTCCTGCCGGACGGAGGCGCGAAAGGAGAGCCCCGTACAAGTATGGATGATAAGAATAAGCAGGCGGAGAAAGCCCCCCGCGCGGTGGCGCGGAAACTGCCGAACACAGGCGGCTCCCGGGTTGCCGAAACCGTCCGGATCCTGCTGGAACCGGTCGCGGAAACACTGGGCTACCGACTCTGGGACGTCGCATATGTCCGGGAGGGCGCCGACTATGTCCTGCGCCTGACCATAGACAAGCCGGACGTGTCGGGCAGTATCACCGTGGAGGACTGCGAGGCAATGTCCCACGCCGCAGACCCGGTGCTGGATGAGGCAGATCCCATCGGGCAGGGCTACCTGCTGGAGGTCTCGTCGCCCGGCCTGGAACGCGACCTGACAAGGGAGGAGCATTTCACCCTGTGCGCAGGCGAAAAGGTCGAGCTGAGACTGTTCGCCCCGCTGGACGGACGGCGGAGCTTTACCGGTATCCTGCGCGGCATGGACGGGGACGGATGCGTCCTGCTGGAAATGCCGGAGGGCGTCCGGCGGTTCCCCCGCACGGCGGTTTCCCGCGCGCACGTCGTGTTTGACTTCGGCTCGTGACGAATGACGAATCAAGATGAAAAATTCCGGAAAGGATGATACACCATGAACGCAGAGTTCTTCAGTGCCCTGGAGCAGTTGGAAAAGGAAAAGGGCATTTCCCAGAAGTATATGCTGGAAAAAATCGAGCTGGCACTCCAGTCCGCCTTCAAAAGGGAGTACGGAGCCACCGCGCTGATGCGCGTGGATATCGACGCCGATAAAAAGAAAATGCGGGCGTTCCTGCAGAAGGAAGTGGTCGAGGAGGTCGAGGACCCCATCTGCCAGATATCGCTGGAGGATGCACGCGCAATAAACCGCGGATACGAGCTGGGAAGCATGGTGGAGAAGGAAGTCAAAACCGACAGCATGCACCGGCTGAGCGCCGCCGCCGCCAAGTCCGTTATCATTCAGGGCATCCGCGAGGGAGAGCGGCAGGCGATGCAGGAGGCTTACGAGAACAAGAAGGAAGAACTGATGACCGCTACGGTCAGCAAGATCAATCCCGATACGGGCGACGTCCTGCTGGAGATGGATCGCGGCGTGAACCCGCTCCCCAAGGCGGAGCAGATCCCCGGCGAGACATTCACGGTCGGGCAGAAGATCAAGGTCTACCTGACCGAGATCAACCGCGAGGCGCGCGGACCTGTGGTCACGCTGTCCCGCACGCACCCCAAGCTGGTCTGGCGGCTGTTTGAACTGGAGGTGCCGGAAATCCAGGAGGGCACCGTCCTCATCAAGGGCGTTGCCCGCGAGGCAGGCTCCCGCACCAAGATCGCCATCTGGTCCCGCGACCCGGATGTGGATGCCGTCGGCGCCTGCATCGGTACGCACAATATGCGTATCGACGCCATCCTGTCCGAGCTGTCCGGCGAGAAGATAGACATTGTGCGCTTCAGTGAGGATACGGCGGAGTACGTCGCCGCCGCGCTGGCACCGGCAACGGTGCAGGATGTGGTCATGACCGCCGAGCGCGCCTGCCGCGTCACGGTATCCCCCGACCAGCTCTCACTTGCCATCGGGCGCGAGGGACAGAACGTCCGGCTGGCGGCACGGCTGACCGGGTGCAAGATCGACATCAAGACCGACTGACGGCACGCACGGTACTTACCGCAAGAAAAAATCAGGGAGGCAGTCCGGTATGGCAGACAAGCAGAAACCCGCACCGCAAAGCGGCGTGAAGCCGCGGAAGATACCCATGCGCCAGTGTCTGGGCTGCAACGAGCACAGACCGAAGGCGGAGCTGCTCCGCGTCCTGCGCGCCCCGGACGGCAGTGTCGGGCTGGACTTCACCGGGAAGAAATCCGGGCGCGGCGCCTATATCTGCCGGAACGCCGCGTGCCTGCGTAAGGCGCGCAAGAGTCGGCGGCTGGAGCGGACGCTTGCCTGCGTGATTCCGGATGAAGTGTATGATCGCATGGAGGCGGAGATCCCCGGTTCCCCGCCCCCGGCAGGTACGAACCATGCAGGATAAGGAACATCTGCTCTCCACACTGGGGCTGTGCGCACGGGCGCGGGCGCTGGTGGTGGGGACGCCCCTGCTCTGCGAGACACTGCGGGCGGGGAACGGGCGGATACTCTGCGTGCTGGAGGCATCGGACACGTCCGCCAACACGCACAAGCGCCTGACCGACAAATGCACCTACTACCGCGTGCCGCTCCACAGGCTGGAGGCGGACGCCGGGACGTTGGGGCGTGCGGTCGGCAAAACCGGAGCCGTTGCCGCCGTAGGGGTGACGGATCCGGGGCTTCTGCGGGCACTGCACCTGCCGGAGGCAGGCGCGGGGAGCGCGGACGCCGAATCGAAATCAACATAGCCGGAGGCGGCGGTGCCCGGGAGGCAGGCCGCGCCGGTGAGAAGTTTAGGAGGAAATATGGCGGTATTCAATCCACAGTTCAAGATCAACCAGATGGCAAAGGACATGGGGCTGAAAAGCAAGGAGATGACGGACATTCTGACCGAGAAGGGGCAGGAGAACGTCAGGAGCCAGCGTGCCCTGACCGAGCAGGAGTTCAATATCCTGATGCAGACGCTCACGGAGAAGCATCAGGTGGAGGACATTGCCGGGTACATGGACGGGCAGACCTGTATTCCCTCCGTAAAGGCGGCAGAGGCGAAGGCAGCCGCCGAGAAAGCAGCTGCCGAGAAGGCAGCCGCCGAGAAGGCAGCGGCAGAAAAGGCGGCGGCAGAAAAGGCAGCCGCCGAGAAGGCAGCCGCCGAAAAGGCAGCCGCTGAGAAGGCAGCCGCCGAAAAAGCAGCCGCTGAAAAGGCAGCCGCTGAGAAGGCAGCCGCAGAGAAAGCAGCCGCCGAAAAGGCAGCTGCAGAAAAGGCGGCGGCAGAGAAAGCAGCCGCCGAGCGGGCGGCAGCGTCCGCGCGCAGACCGGCTCCCGGCGGTGCTGCGGCGGCAAGCCAGACGCAGAGGACGGATGCCGGCGTAAGACCCGGCAGCCGCGATGCACGCACGGACGCAAGACCTCCCCGCCAGGACGGTCGCCCGGCGCCGGACGGCAGACCTGCCCCCGGCGCGCGTCCCGCCGCGCCCGGCGCCGCCGGTCAGCGTCCCTTTGGGGATCGTCCTGCCGCGCCCGGTCAGCGTCCCTTTGGGGATCGCCCCGCCGCATCCGGTCAGAAGCCCTTCGGGGATCGTCCCGCCAACCGCGGCGGGCAGGGACCCCGCACCGGCGGACGTCCCGGCGAACGCGACAGAGGCGACTTCAATCAGAACGCTCCGCGTGAGCATTTTCAGGTGCAGGCGATCGTCCGCGGGCAGACGCCCAAGGGCGGCGACGCGCAGAAGGCACCCCGCGGCGCCACGCGCGTGGTCGATACCCGCATGACAACGGTCGATCTGTCCAAGTACGACGATAAGCTGAACACCTTTGTGTCCGAGCGGATGCAGGACGCACGCGGCGGAAGCCAGAAGGTCGGCAAGAGCCGGAATGCCGCGCCCGCCCCGCGCAGACCGCTGGGCAAGGCAGGCGCACGCAAACAGCCGCCCGTCAAGAAGGCGCCGCTGCAGGTCAAGATCCCGGATGAAATCGTGGTCAGCGATCTCGCCGCACGCCTGAAGGTCACGGCGGCGGAGGTCATCAAGCGCCTGATGCTCATGGGCGTCATGGCGACCGTCAACCAGACCGTGGACTACGACACCGCCGCCCTGGTGGCGGAGGAGCTGGGCGCCATCCCCTCCAAGGAGGTCGTGGTGTCCATTGAGGAACAGCTGTTCGATACGACGGAGGACGCCGCCGACGAGCTCAAGCCGCGCGCGCCTGTCGTGTGCGTCATGGGGCACGTTGACCACGGCAAGACCTCCCTGCTGGACGCCATCCGCAATACGCACGTCACCGCCGGCGAGGCGGGCGGTATCACCCAGCATATCGGTGCCTACCGCGTAAAGGTCAACGGGCAGGACATCACGTTCCTGGATACCCCCGGACATGAGGCGTTTACCGCCATGCGTGCGCGCGGCGCACAGGCGACGGATATCGCCATTCTGGTGGTCGCGGCGGATGACGGCATCATGCCCCAGACCGTGGAGGCTATCAACCATGCCAAGGCGGCGGGCGTGGACATCATCGTCGCCATCAACAAGATGGATAAGCCGGGCGCCAACCCCGAAAACGTAAAGCAGGAGCTGACCAAGTACGACCTGGTTCCCGAGGAGTGGGGCGGCGACGTCATGTGCGTGCCGGTGTCCGCGCTGACGCATCAGGGCATTGAGGAGCTGCTGGAGGATGTCCTGCTGGTCGCAGAGGTCAAGGAACTGAAGGCGAACCCGAACCGCCGCGCCAAGGGCGTGGTCATCGAGGCGAAGCTGGACAAGGGCAGAGGTCCCGTTGCCACCGTGCTGGTGCAGAACGGTACGCTCAGACCGGGCGATATCGTGATCGCCGGAACGTCGGTCGGCCGCGTGCGCAGCATGACGGATCATACCGGCAGGGCAGTGAAGGCAGCCGAGCCTTCCGTGCCGGTCGAGATCACCGGTCTTGCCGACGTGCCGGAGGCGGGTGACGAGTTTGAGGCAGTCGTGGATGAGCGCATGGCGCGTGAGCTGGCAGACCGCCGTCGCACCAAGGCGAAGGAGGAGGCGTTCAAGGCGAACGCCCGCGCCAACCTCAATACGCTGTTCGATCAGCTCAGCTCCGGTGTCAAGGATCTGAATATCATCGTCAAGGCGGACGTGGACGGCACGGTGGAGGCAGTCCGGGCATCGCTCCAGAAGCTGACCAACGAGGAAGTGCGTGTCTGCGTCATCCATGCCGCCTGCGGCGGTATCACCGAGGGCGATGTGACGCTTGCCGCCGCATCCAATGCCATCATCGTCGGATTCAACGTCCGTCCCGACCGGCAGGCGCTGGACAGTGCCGAGCGGCAGGGCGTGGAGATCCGCACCTACCGCGTCATTTACGAGTGCATCGAGGAGATCGAGGCTGCCATGAAGGGTATGCTGGCTCCCAAGTTCCGGGAGAAGCTGCTGGGGCACGCCGAGGTGCGCCAGACCATCCGGGTGCCCAGCGTCGGCACCATCGCCGGATGCTATATCACCGACGGAAAGATCGCCCGTTCCGCGCAGATACGCATTGTGCGTGACGGCGTGGTCATCCAGGAGGATAAGATCGCGTCCCTCCGCCGCTTCAAGGATGACGTCAAGGAAGTCGCCGAGGGGTACGAGTGCGGCGTCGGACTGGAGCGCTTCAACGATATCAAGGAGGGCGACGTCCTGGAGGCGTTCGTCATGGAGGAAATCAAGGACTGATCCCGCGTGACCGCACGCGGCGCGGACAGACCGCGTTCCGGATCGGGAAGAAAGGAGAGGTACGCTGTGAGATACGAGAAATCATGCGGGGCACTGGTGTTTCGCCAGGATCCGCGGACCGGACGCCGGTATGTGCTGATGATCCGGCATAAGCACGGCGGGCACCGCTCCTTCCCGAAGGGACACGTGGAGGCGGGCGAGACCGAACACGAGACCGCCATCCGCGAGGTCGAGGAGGAGACGGCGGTGCGCATCCGCATCACCTCCGACTTCTGCGAGAAGGTGCATTACAGCCCGATGCCGGGCGTATCCAAGGAGGTCGTGTACTTCCTGTCCGTGACCGACCAGAAGGCAACGCATCCGCATGACGGCGAGATAGCCGATGTCGAGTGGGTGCCGCTGGAGAACGCAGAGCGCAGCCTGACGCACGAGAACGACAAGATCGTCCTGCGCGCCGCGCTCCGGTCGCTGGATCTCTGAGACTGCCCGGTATTTCCGGAACCCGGTTGTGCTGTTTTCTTGGCGGCAAAACGGCGGCTGAAAGCCGCCGGGACAAATGCCGTCGGGGGTGTTAAAAAACCAAAATGAGTTTTTTAAGGCATTACCGCGCAATTCCGATGGTGCAATTGCGCAGTCGGATTTTTCGTCAGACAATACAAAAATTCGCAGGCTGTAGTAGAGCTACTGACAAGGATTTTTGTGAAGTATGACGGAAAAGACGCAAGCAAGTGTGCCATGCGTGGATTGCGCGGTAATGCCTTAACACCCCCTCTTTGTAAAGGGCACCTCAAAAATTCATCGCACGGCGAAAAAACGCCGTGCTGCCTGATCCGTGCATCCCGGAAGGAGGAATTTCCGTGAAAGGTATTGCCTTGAAAATGACGGCTTTGCCGTGGCTGTCCGTTGCGGCATCGCTGACCATGCTGCTGCTCGCGTCCTGCGGGGGGAACGCCGGCGGTGTCCTGCCCGGCACCGGGACGGACTGCCCGGCATCCGTCACCGATACGGGGACGGGCACCGAAAGCCGGACGGAAGCCGTAAGCCGGACGGACACCGGCACCGTCCCGACTCCGGAAACCGATACATCCGCCGCCGAGCCGGAGACGCAGCCCGACCCCCGCACGGCGGAGGAGATACTCTGGGACAGTCTGGCTGGGGACGGCTTCCTGCGCGGACGCGGGCGACGGGTTGCCGGGCTGGCGGCGCCCGACGGCTGCCCCACGCCGCAGGGCGGCTGGTTTGACGGGCGCTACTGGTACCAGCTGTTCATCGGCAAGGACACGGAGCACAACGAGCGGGACAACACGGTGCGACTTGTCCGGTACGACACCCAAACAGGCAAAACCGTGCGCATCAGCGACCCGCTCCCGCTCAATCACGCCAACGACCTGACCTATAACAGCCGCCGGGGACTGCTGGTGGCTGTCCACAACAACCCCAACCGCAAGCTGGTTTCCTTTATCGACCCGGAGACGCTGACCGTCACGGAAACCGTCACGCTTCCCTGCAGGATATACAGCCTTGCCTACTCTCCGGAGCGGGATATGTACGTGGCAGGCATCGCGGGCGGGCAGAGCTTCTGCCTGCTGGATGCGGCATTCCGGCAGGTGGGCGGGCCATTCAGCCCCACGCCGGACACCGCGGGCTATATAACGCAGGGGTGCGCCTGTGACGCGCGGTACATTTATTTCGTGCTGTACCGGCAGAATGTCATCACGGTCTATGACTGGGAGGGGCGTCACATCCGCACGCTTCCGATTACGGTATCCGGCGAGCCGGAAAATCTCTCGCAGGTCGGCGGCAGTCTGTATGTTGCCTCGGCGGCGGGCGGGGCACAGCTGACCCGGATAGAGCTTCGGAGCCGCTGACCGGAGCCGGCAGGCATCGGCTGCACTGCCTTGCCCGGATCCGCGTTCCCCCTTTGCCGTGCGCCGCCCGACCGCGCCGGGGAAGCCCCGCGCCGTTCTTTCGGGGTGCCTTTTACAGGAACTGCTTCATGTTCTGGATGTTCCTGTCCTCGAATTCCGCAATGTCGTTCGCCAGCGTGACCAACTCGCCGCAACCGGGGCGGTCGCGGTACTGATTGCGCAGCTTGACCGCCTCCGTGATGGACATGGTGGAGCCTTCGATCACCATCTGCGCGATGTGGCTGTCTGTGGCGTCTATCGCGGTATTCATGACGATACCCATATGCGCCGCCATCTTGGACATCGGGTTTTCCTGCTTTGCCTCTATGCCGCGGTCGGTCAGAATGTTCCTGACCTTCCCGGCTGTTTTTTCGTAGAAGCACAGGGCGGCGCTCATCCCTGTCTTTATGCGCTCGTCGTGAACGCGCGGCATGAGGTGGATGACTGCGTCACTGCTCATATTCAGATCCCTGTACATCTGAAGTCCCATGGTTGCCGCCGGGTCAGTTTCCTCTGTTCCGGCGGTGCTTTTTTTGTTCTCGGACACGGTTCCGGTTCCTCCTTGGTAAGCATTGCCTGCAGCTCAGCCGGCTGTCTCCGCGCTGAGCTGTAGCATCAGTATGCCCGCCGCGCGGAATTTTTATGAGCCTGCATTTTTTCAGGGGCTTGCCTTATTTGCCCCCGCCGGGAACCATAGCAGCAAGGCGAACCGGCGACCAAGAGGGCACGCCCCCCACGGGGCACCGCCAACGCTAACCGAGCCAGTGCCGCGCCCCGTCCAGCCCCCGGGGATGCAAGGGGCGAAGCCCCTTGCATAAAAAAGCTAAAAATCTCCCCCTTCCCGTTGGGAAGGGGGTTGGGGGGATGGGGGCGAGAAAGCAAGCTAAAGGCAGCGTTGGCAGGCGACAAAGACGGCAAGCCCCCCGCCGGGTACCGCGGTGGCAGGGCGAACCAGCGACCAAAAAGGCAAGCCCCCCGCCGGGTACCGCTACCACTTGCCGATCCAGTGCCGTGCCCCGTCCAGCCCCCGGGGATGCAAGGGGCGCAGCCCCTTGCATAAAAAAAAACAAAAAATCTCCCCCTTCCCGCTGGGAAGGGGGTAGGGGGGATGGGGGCAGACAAATAAGCTAAAGGCAGGATAGGCAGGCGACAAAGAAGGTAAGCCTCCCGCCGGGTACCATAGTGGCAGTGGCTGTCAGTGCCGTAAGCGGTCTGATGCCGGGGTGCCGGGGGCGAAGCCCCCCATATCCCTTACCCCTGCCCGCTGTCAGCTCCGTCCGACCGCAGGGCGCTCTCCAATTCCTCAATCTCCTCGTACACCGCCAGCAGACGATCCTCTTTCTGCGTCTTTTCGGTGTCGAGCGCGGCGACACGCAGAAAATCGGTGGCGGCATCGCCGTTGATTTCGGCGGTGAGACGGTCGATGTCGGCTTCAAGCGTAGCGGATTCGGCGCGTAGACGCTCCAGACGGTGACGGCGCTTGCGTTGCTCGGCGGCAGACTGCCGCGCCTGGAGATAGGCTTCCCTGGACGAGGACGGCTCGTCGGCGGCGGCATCCGGGACACCCGCAGAGGGAATCCCCATGCGCGAGGGAGCAACCGAGCCAGATTGCCGCGCCTCCATGAACTGCCGGTACTCGGTGTAGGCGGTGCCGGGATGGGTGACGCGATAGTCGGTGAAGTCACTGCCGGAGCCGGAAACAGTGCCGGAAATGCCGTGCCCCGGCGCAATCTCCAGAATGCGTGTCGCCAGCTTTTCGATGAAGTAGCGGTCGTGCGACACGGCAATGACGGTGCCGTCAAAGGCAGACAGCGCCCCCTCCAGCGCCTCGCGCGAGTCAATGTCCAGATGGTTGGTCGGCTCGTCCAGAATCAAAAGGTTCATGCGGGACAGAATCAGCTTGCACAGCGTCAGCCGGGCACGCTCCCCGCCGCTCAACACAGACACTGTCTTGTAGACGTCCTCGCCGACAAAGCGGAACTGCCCCAGTGCGTTCCGGATCTCGGTCTCGGTCAGGCGCGGATAGGCGTCCCACAGCTCGTCCAGCACGGTCTTGGACGGATCAAGGTTCTGATTCTCCTGGTCATAGTAACCGATCGTCACGTTGTAGCCCGCCTCAATGATGCCGGAAACAGGCTCCAGCTTCCCGATCAGGAGCTTGATGAGCGTGGATTTCCCGCACCCGTTCTGCCCCAGTATCAGCACCCGGTCGTCCTTCCTGACCAGATATTCCAGATGGGAGAACAGCATCCGCCCGTCAAAGCCCATGGAGACATCCCGCAGAGACAGCACCTCCCCGCCGCTTGCCCGCGATGCGGTGAAGCGCAGGCGGATGGGCTTCGGTGCATTCTCCGGCTTTTCCAGCCGCTCCATGCGATCCAGCATCTTCTGCCGGCTCTCGGCGGCGACGATGTTGCGTTCCCGGTTCCAGGCGCGCTGCTGCGCAATGTACGCCTCCTGCCGCGCGATCTCTTTCTGCTGCTCGCGGTAGTGCTTTTCCGCTATCGCGCGGTCGGTTTCGCGCTGCTGCATGCAGGCGGTGTAGCCGCCGGTGTACAGCTTGGCGTGCCGGTTCCGGATGCACAGCGTCCGGTTCGTCACGCGGTCGAGGAAGTAGCGGTCGTGGGAGACCACCATCACGCTGCCGGGGTAGTCGGACAGGTACTTCTCCAGCCATGCCAGTGTGTCGATGTCCAGATGGTTGGTCGGCTCGTCCAGGAGCAGCAGATCCGGACGGCGCGACAGCTGGATGCCCAGCGCCAGCCGCGTTTTCTGTCCGCCGCTCAAAAGGCGCACGGGCATATGGCTCAGCTCCTCGTCAAAGCCCAGTCTCCGCAGAATACCCGCGCAGCGCGACCGGAATTCCAGTCCGCCGTCGCGCAGAAATCGGTCATGCTGTTCGGAATACGCTCTTGTCAGCCGGTCATACGCTTCCGTGCCGCCGGCTGCCTCCGCGCCCGCGTCCAGCGCCTTCTGCATCTCGTCCAATCTTGTTTCGGCGGCAAGCAGCTCCGGGAATGCGTGGTACATATGTTCCAGCGCGCTCTGGTCGCCGTTTCCGTCCTCGCCATCCTCTGCGAAGGCGCCCTCCTGCGTCAGGATTCCGACCGTGCGTCCCTTGGCGAGGTAGACCTCTCCCGCTGTCGGTTCTGTTCCTCCGGGCAGTCCGACTCCGTGGCAGAGCATCCGGAACAGCGAGGATTTCCCGCATCCGTTGACGCCGATGACGCCTATTCGGTCGCCCTCCTCCACCGAGAAGGATATATTCTCCAGCACTGTGTCCGTGCCGAACTGCAATGTCAGGGAAGTCGCGGAGAGAATGATCATGGTGGTGTTCCTTTCTTTTGTTGGGGGGCGTGGGGGGGGCTGGCTTTTTCGGTTGCCGGATTTGCCTGCCGTAGCAGTAATTGTTTGCCCCTATCCCCCTACCCCCCTTCCCCTCCGGGGAAGGGGGAGTTTTTAGTTTTCTTATGCAAGGGGCTTCGCCCCTTGCATCCCCGGGGCTGAACCC
>OLGD01001866.1_pt1 | contig 27524 bp, 19 predicted proteins | sample 1605311 | NCBI WGS metagenome assembly OLGD01 (sample SAMEA3888917, study PRJEB22519) | human gut metagenome | biome: human gut; feature: human-associated habitat; material: faeces | place: Denmark | collected 2010
AACCTTCTGCCTCTTTTTTCATCCCGCCGAATTAAAAACTTTTGAAATTACCTCTTCCTCTTAAAATATATCGGTGGATATGCGATTTTGCCAGTCTCTTTCCCGATTTCCCGCCGAAATCTCACCTCCGCTCCCTTCGGCAACGGGAAAACTTCACCGGACTCAAACTGCCGCAATTCATGTTTTATGCTATAAAATTACTATTTTGTTATACTTAATCATGTTGTTTTGTGAATTTCATTAATTATATTAACCAGCGGTGGACCCGGCCGACGGCAGAGAACCCGCCCTCCACGAAACATCGTCTCAACACGAAAGGCAACAATTGATGAATTCCGCCAACTTCCGCTTCCCCGAACTTGATCCGGCACTGCGCCGGGCCCGGCTGGAACTGCCGACCGGGATCGTCGACGCCGTACTCGACACCGACACCTTCAATGAGGTCGACGATCAGTTCGCCCTCACCTACGCCCTGCTGGCGAAGGAGACGCTCCGGCTGCGGGCGGTGACCGCGGCCCCCTTCCTGAACTCCCGCTCCTCCAGTCCGGCCGACGGCATGGAGAAAAGTTTCGAAGAGATCGGCCGGATTCTCGCTCTTCTGCAACATCCGGCGGAAGGGTTCGCCTTCCGAGGGGCGACCGGCTATCTGCCGGACCGCAACACCCCGGTGGAATCGGAAGCCGCGCATCGCATCGTCGAACTCGCCCATGAACAGCGGCGGACCGGAAAAGCTCTCTACCTCTTCGCCATCGGGGCGATCACCAACGTCGCCTCCGCGCTGCTGCTCGATCCGGGAATCATCCGCGACGTGGTGGTGATCTGGCTCGGCGGGCACGACCGGAACCACCCGGACAATCGGGAATTCAATCTCTATCAGGATGTTCCGGCGGCTCAGGTGATCTTCGACTCCGGCGTGCCGTTCTTCCAGGTGCCCTGCTGCACCGTCGCGGAACTGCTCGCGACCTCCCCCGCAGAACTGCGGGAACTCTGCAACGGGACCGGCGCCATCGGCGATTTCCTGCTGCACCGCACCTGCGACTACGTCGGCAATGGTTTCGCCGTCAGCAAGGTGATCTGGGACATCGCAGTCATCGGCTGGCTCCGCTGCCGGGAAGCATACCGCTCAGAACGGCTCCCTGCTCCGCTGCTCGACGACACCGGACGCTACCGCGTCCCCGCCGCCGGACGACACGAAATGCGCATCGCCACACACATCGACCGGGACCGGGTCTTCGCCGACCTCTTCACCCTGCTCCGCCAGGCCGAACGGAACCGCTGACCTACAAGTTGCGGAAATACCATCCGGCGGCGAGCCGGAGGCCGGTACTCACATCGAAACGGGGCTCGTAGCCGAGCACCCGCTTCGCCCGGCTGATGTCGGCGAGCGAATGGGGAATGTCTCCGGCCCGAACCGGACCATACTCCGGTTCGATCGCGGCGATTTCCGGATCGAATTTGGTCAGTTCCTCCCGCATCCGGAGAAAGAGTTCGTTCAGCGAAGTCTCGGTGCCGCAGGCGATATTGCAGATGCATCCGGCCGCCTCCGGCCCGGCGGAGAGCGCCAGCAGATTGGCTTCGACCACGTTGGTCACGAAGGTGAAATCGCGCGAATAGCTCCCGTCGCCGTTGATGACCGGCGATTCGTGCCGCAGAAGCGCCCGCGCAAAGCGCGGCACAACCGCCGCATAGGCGCCTTCCGGATCCTGCCGCGGACCGAAAACATTGAAGTAACGAAGTCCGATGGTGTCCTGATTGTAGATCCGCCCGAAGTTCGCCGCGAAAAGTTCGTCGGCGTACTTGGTGATCGCGTAGGGAGAGAGCGGGGTGCCGATCTCCTCCTCCCGTTTCGGCAGAGCGGTACTGTCGCCGTAGGTCGAGGAGCTCGCCGCGTAGACCACCCGCCGCACCCCCGCGGCATGGGCGGCAAACAGCACGTTGACGAATCCGGAGACATTGATGTCCACCGTGGTCATCGGATCGTGAATCGAACGCGGCACCGAACCGAGCGCCGCCTCATGCAGCACGAACTCCATCCCTTCAACCGCCTCCCGGCAGACGTCGCGGTCACGGATATCCCCCTCGATCAGCCGGAAACGGGGATTCGCGTGAAACGGCGCGATGTTCTCCCGCTTCCCGGTCAGGAAATTATCCAGACAGACCACCCGGCAGCCGAGTTCCAGCAGCCGTTCGATCAGGTTGGAACCGATAAACCCGGCTCCGCCGGTCACCAGGATTCCGACATTGTTCCACTGCATATCAGCACTCCTCCTTCCCGTATCGAAGCACCCCGTCGGTCAATTCCGCCACCCGGTCGGCCAGATCGGCGATTTCGCGATTGTGGGTGATCATCACGATCGACCGCTCCGGATGCGCCGAACGCAGTTCGCCAAAGAGATCGAGAATGCCGCTGCCGGTCCGGCCGTCGAGGTTGCCGGTCGGTTCATCCGCCAGTAGAAGTTCCGGCTCGTTGACCAGCGCACGGGCGATCGCCGCCCGCTGCTGCTCGCCGCCGGAAAGTTCGCTCGGCCGGTGGCGGAGCCGCCCGGAGAGTCCGACCGTCGCCAGCAGCGATTCGGCACGCTCCCGCGCCGCCCGCTTCGCCACCCCGGCGAAGCGGGCCGGCAGCATCACGTTTTCCAGAATCGTCAGCTCCGGCAGCAGATGGTAGGCCTGAAACACGAATCCGATCCGCCGGTTGCGGAACTTCGCCGCCGCGCGGCGGGAGAGTCCGGCCAGATCGGTTCCGGCGACCCGGATCATGCCCGCATCCGGCTTCTCCAGCGCACCGATCAGATTGAGCAGCGTCGTCTTGCCGCTGCCGGAGGCGCCGAGCAGGCAGGCCCATTCGCCGCGTTTCACCCGCCAGTCGATGCCGCGCAGCACCTCCAGAATGGAGTCGCCCATTTTGTAGCTCCGCCGGACACCGGCCAGCTCGATGATCGGTTCGTTCGTCTCACTCATAGCGCAATGCCTTTGCCGGATCGAGCAGCGCCGCCCGCAGCGCCGGGAGCAGCGCCCCCAGCGTGCAGAGAATCACCGACGCCGCAATGATGAAGCCGACGTCCCCGGGCACGATGTGCGCGGGCAGTTCGTCGAAATAGTAGAGCTCCTTCGGGAAGAGTTCGATGCCGGTCACCCGCGAGACGAAGTGCATGATGTCGTTGCGGAAATGGATCACCAGCCACCCCAGCAGCGTCCCGACGCCGCTGCCGATCACGCCGATCAGGAATCCCTGCAGAACGAAGATCCGCGTCACCGCCCCGTCCCCGGCGCCGAGCGCCTTCAGCAGCCCGATCTCCCGGGTCTTCTGGTAGACCGAGGTCACCAGCGTATTGGTGATGCTGAACGCCGCCACCAGCACGATGAAGATCAGCAGAAAGAACATCATCCGCTTCTCCACCGCCAGCACGCTCAACAGCTGCTTGTTCTCATCCTCCCAGGTGGAGACCCGGTAGCTGCCGAGTTTTTCGCGCAGCGTTTTGATGAGCTCCTTCTGTTCAAACGGGTCCGGCCCCCAGCCGAAGACGCTGGTCGCGCTGCCCCACGGCAGGTCGAGCAGTTCCGCCGCGTCGTCGATCCCGACGAAGAGCACGCTCCGGTCGAAGTCGTATTTGCCGATCGAATAGATGCCGGTCACGGTGAATTCGGAGGGCAGATAGGCGGAACTGTCCGGATTGATCTCCATGCCGCCGTCCGGCTTGAACCGGACCAGGCTGGTCAGCCGTTTTGGAGAGTGCAGCAGAATCTTGTCGCCCACCTTCACCCCCCAGCGCGCCGCCATGTGAGTGCTGATGATCGCTTCGTTCTTCTCCAGCGAAAGCATTCCCCGCCGGAGTGCGGTGTCAAATTCGAGGTGTTTGCGCAGCTCCTCCGCCCCGGTGCCGAAGAGGAGCAGCTGCATGTCGAGTTCGCGCCCCCGCTGCACCAGCACCGGCGACTGAATCACCGCCGCCGCGTCGCCGCCCGCCGCCCGGACCGTTTCGACGATCTCCGACGGGTCACGGATCACCCGCCGCCACGGGTCGCGCACCTGAAAATGAGCCTGCGTCTCCACCAGCTTCTGCTTCATGAGATCGGTGAATCCGGTCATCACCGCCAGCACCACCATCAGCACCGCTACGCCAAGCGTGACCCCGAGCACGCTCGAAAGCGTGATCAGCGACACCGCGTTCCGCTTGGGCTTCAAATAGCGCCCGGCCAGAAAAAGTTCCGTCAGCATATCCAATCCACTGTTTGTCAAGCTGGTAATATACCAACCGGCGCGCCGAAACGCAAGGGCGGCGGCGAAATTTTCCGGAAAAACCGTGAAGTGATTTTGCGGTTCCGCGACCGCCGGAACCGGAGGAACGGGGAGAATACGCAAGTTACCCACAGGGCACACTCCGACTCCGACAAGTTGAATGACCCATTCTCGTCGAAGCGCGCCCTATGGATAACTCTGCCCGGCGGAGAGGCGGGCGAGGCGAGTGAAGCAGGTTCTATGGATAACCCTCTTCCCCGGCGGAACAGCTCAGAGCGTCTGAAACACTCCCTGCGTCTCCCGCTGGAGGACCGCTTCGCCCGCCGCCAGCGAAACACCGTGCCACTCCGCGGCTCCGTCGCCCAAGTTGGCCAGCAGCCGGTACTGCGCTCCGTCGACACCGCGGAGCACCGCCCCGCGTAGATCCCCGGAATCGGAGAGACACTCCCCGTCAGCGACGAATTCCGCCGGAGCATCCACGGCAAGCGCAACCGCAGTGTCCGCGAGAACGGTTCCGGCGGGATACCGGCCGAACGGCGCACCGGATTCCCCGCCGACCGTCTCGATGTAGAGCGACTTCAGCGCCGGTGCGTGCAGAAGCGCCGCTTCCCGGTCGGCCGGGCGGAAAATGCGGAACGACTCCACCCCGCCGATCGCCGCGACGGTGAGCCGCCCCTCCACCATCAGTTTCCGGCGGCCGGTGTCGATTCTCTCCGCCCGCTCCGGCTGCGCCGCCGTCTTCCACCCGGCTCCTTCCGTCCGGTAACTCCGCAGGGAACCGTTGTACAGATCGTTAGGAATCTGCAGATTGACCGGAATCACCTGGTCAAACGTGCTCTCTTTCAAAACTACGACCCGCTCCAGCACCAGCATGCTCCGCCCGTCCGGCAGCGCCGCGACCGCAAACCGGCTCTCCGCGACCGGATAGTGCCCCTCCCCCTCGCCGTATGGCTGGGCCTCCACCCACTCCACCGAGCCGCAGTGAACGAAAAAGTCCGCCCCGGTTTTTCCGGCGGAACGCCCCTGCCGCGCCTCGCGCCGGTGCAATCCAATCCGGCAGAGGAGATTGCCCTCCCACTCGGCCAGGTCGCTCCGGTCGACGGGGAGGCAGAGCGCCACCGGCCCGGCGGCGCCGCGCTGCACAAAACTGCGGACGGCACTGTGGTCCTTCAGCAGATAAGCCCCGTGAAAGGAATCGTGCCACGAGCTCGCCGGCAGCGGTTCCGCGGCCGGTTCCGGCAGTGAAGCGAGCCGCGCCCACCAGAGCTCCTGCGACAATACCAGCGCCGGATCGGACTCCAGCCGCGTGTAGTAGTAGTAAGACTGTTCCCGGAGCCCCCGGAGCCGGCCGCCGTAGAAGCTGCCGTCCCGGTTGGAATCCTGTTCCTGGAACAGCAGTTCAAGATAACGTTCCCGGAGCCGTACCGCGTCCGCGTCGCGCAGAAAATCGGCCGCCAGCCACAGCGCGGGCAGCGCGTAGCACTGGCAGTAGGTGTACCGCGCCCGGGTGTCGCCGCCGATCCGCAGCAGCCGCCCGTCGTCGAAGAAGAAGTTCTTCACCGTGTGCCAGAGGTCGTCGACGTGGAGCGACAGTGCCTCCGGCGGATTCTGCCCGCGTTCGCGGAAGTTGAAGTGGAGCATCGCCAGATTGGAGAGGCAGATGATGCTGTAGCCGACATTCATATAGCCGTGATGGTCGAGCGAATAGTTCGGGGTGAAGTTGAATCCGACGTGCCACTCCCGCAGCGGGCGCCCGTCGAACCGCCGTTCCGACGCGGCGTCGAGCGCGTGCGAAATGCCGTTGAGCAGGAAACGGGTTCCCTTTTCGCGCCAGAGCGCGGCATCCGGCGCGTCGGGATAGTCAAGCGCCGCCCGCCACAGGAAGCCGCCGTTCCAGATGTTCGATTCGGGGCGGTTTTCACCACTGGAGTTGAGCATGTTCGCCTTCACCGGATATTCGCGCAGCAGGAACTCCGCCTCGGCGAAGCGGAACGCCCGGTAACGCTCCCGATCCTCTCCGGTGAAGTGCGGCTCCAGCGCGTTGACGCCGTGGGTCATTCGTTCGGCGCCGAGCACGCTGATCCAGTGGCGCCCCCACTGCGCGTTGTCGGTGGCGGCGAGGTCGCCGGTCACGTGGGTCCGCATCGCGTAGCGGAACAGGGAGAGCGCCCGCTCCATCATCGCCGGGTCGGACTCCTCCACGCCGGCAACCGCCAATGCTGCGGCGACGTTCATGTTGCTCTGCACCGCCCAGTGTGCGCTTTCGCCGGTGCCGTAGTACGCAAGTTCCGGGTGGCCGGGAACGTTGCGCAGCAGATTTTCCGATGCGAATTCCAGCCACCTCTTCAATGCGGCCCGACAACGGCTTCGAAGTGTTTCGTCCATCATTTCCTCCCGGTTATGAGAAAAGCTCTCTTTCATAATAAATCATGATTTTTCAGGAAAGGAATGGCTTTTTTCAGGATTTTCATATATATTGATACGGTTTCACCGCATCAGAAGGAAAAAAGCCACGATGGAAGAGCTGGAACATCTGGAAGCGGAACTTGCGGAGTTCGAACATCTCACCGGTCAACCGCTGACCATTCTCGGGCTGGACGGGATCTTCGACTTCCGCCAGGCGCGACGGCTCTTCACTCCACAGCGCGCCTCCCACAAGAAGATCGGCGCCTGCGCGGCGATCTTCAGCGAGCACTGCATCGAGCATTGCCGCCACCGACAGGGCCGACTCTGCCGCGAGGCGGCGGGACCGTTCGCCTCGGAGTGTCCGTTCGGAATCCGGCAGCTGGTCTTTCCGCTGCGGATGGGGCCGGTCCACTACGGGATGTTCTTTCTCGGGGCGTGGAGAAGCGAAGCGGTTTCGGAAACAAAACTTCCGGAGCCATTCCGAAACGAGTATGCGAAACTGCCTCCGGCGAATCCGGCGGAGGAAGCGGTACTGCTTCTTCTGGGGGAGCTCTGCGCCGACGGGGTACTCCACCGCCTCCTCACCCGCGGCCTGCTGACGGACACTCCGGACTTCCGCAGTGCCCGGATCCGCGACTTTCTGCAGTCGCGCCTCGCCGGGAGAGTCGGCCTGCCGGATCTCGCGCAGGAGCTGGAGCTCTCTTCCTCCCACACCAGTGCGCTGGTGAAGAAGCTCTTCGGCTGCTCCTTCACCACGCTGCTTCAACGCATGCGGGTGGAGACGGCGGCCCACTACCTCGCCGGAACCGAACTCAAACTGCACCGGATCGCCGAACTCTGCGGCTTCTCCAGCGAATTCCATCTGAGCCGGGTGTTCAAGCAGCAGACCGGCCTCGCACCGAGCGCCTGGCGGAAGCGATGAAACAGCTCTCCGGCAGAAGAATCAGAGAAGATTGCCGTGGGCTTCGATGATTCTGCCCGCACTCCAGCGCAGGTCGCGCAAAACCTCTTCCAGCTGAAGTTTCCGCTCATGCCAGAAATGGGTGCGGCAGGAGGACGCGAGTCCTCCGAGCAGTTTCCCCTGCGGGGTGGTGACCGGGATGGCGACCGAAATAAAGCCGACCACATGTTCATCTTCGACGACGCTGAAGCCGTCGCGTCTGGTCTTCTCCACCTCCGCGCGAAGTTGTTCCGGCATATTTTTCGTCTGCGGGTTGAACTTGCGCAGTTCGCTCTGCTCGAGAAACCTCTCCAGATACGCCTCGCCCCGGGCCGCGAGAATCACTCGTCCGGCCGCGGTTGCGTGCATCGAATTGAGCCAGAGCTGACGGCCGTTGATCTCCCGGTATCCGGAAGCCTCGACGATCGTCACACAGTAGAGCCGATACGCGTAGTCACAGCCGAAAAAGGCGGCCATTCCACTCTTCCGATGCAACTCCAGCACCGCGTCCCCCACCTGGCGCCCCAGCTGGGAAAATGGTCCCTTCGCCTGGTCGGCAAGCAGAAAACACTCCGGTCCGAGCTGATAACTCTTCTCCTCATTCTGCACAAGGTAGCCGTGCTGCAACAGCGACCGGATCAAATTGTGCGCCGTCTTCAACGGCAGCTCCATTTCGTGTGCGATCATCGCCGCGCGAACCGGACCATCCGCATCCCGAACTATCTCCAGGATTTCTATCGCCCGGTCCACCGACTGGATCAGCGTCTTTGCCCGCATAACCGCCTCTTCTCCGTTAAAATACGGGATTTTTTCTCTCCCGCTATTGACATTGATCTTCTTTTATGGTATAATTAAAGCAGACAGAATATTGGTATATATCCAATATTATAGGATATCAAATCATCTTTCCGATCCGGGAAGATGAAACAGAAAGGTGTACGACCATGATGCAGCTTCGTCACTCCCGGCCGGAAAACGGCATATCCCGTCCGCTGTCACATAAGATGAACGCACAAGAGCAAATATGCAAGCTGCGTTTGGAAAAAATCGTCCCGGAAAATCCGAAGAAAAGCAACGCTGCCAGGAAAGGGAAATCGATGCAGGAACGAAAAACATTCACCTTGATCAAACTTCCGACGGAAAAATTCCGCCCCGCAACCTCCGCCACCGCCCGGCAATTCCACGGGCCGGAAAGAGAGGGGTTCGGGGGAGAGAAAGCGGCGGGGGGCGACGCGTCTCTCCCCGTACCGCCGATCCACCGAACACTCCCGCAGTCAAACACGCCCGCGCGAGTCCGCACCGGCTCGGCACCCGGCGAAGGGGAGCGGAAATGCGAAGGGGTCTTTCCGCAAAAAAGCGGGAAGAGCCGTTCGTATTTCCGCGGCTCTCACTCCCTCGGGCCCGTACTCGCCGCCGAGTCCGGCCTGACAGCCGACCCGTCTCCGGCACCGGCACCCTGCCGGACGCAGGGGGTTCGGGGGGCGGCGGACACGCTCCCCGGCTCCCACACCGCCAAATACGCGGCGGCCCGATACCGGACTTTTACCTTGATCGAACTCCTCATCGTGATCGCGATCATCGCGATTCTGGCCTCGATGCTGCTGCCGGCGCTGAACAAGGCGTTCATGCGGGCGAAGATGACCGGCTGCACCAGCAACCTGCGCCAGATCGGGCTGACCTTTCACCAGTACGCAAACGACAACAACGACTACATCATCCTGGACTGGGACAACAACAGTTACATCAAATACCTGACCAACTACTTCACCGCTGCGGGCAACAAAGTGCTGGGTGAAATGAAAACGCGCCGTTACCACTGCCCGGCGACCTTCCGGGAGTGGGACGGGACGACGATGACCTATGAGCTGAGCTTCTATTTCAGCACGGTTTACGGTGCAAACATGGACTCCTACCACTGGGCGGAGGCGTGTGCGCAGAAACCGGCGGACGCCGCGGCCAACACCCACTACATCTGTGTGAAGGCGGCGAAGATTCCGCAGCAGGAGAAGCGGTACCGGATGAAACTCCCGCTGCTCTCCGAGGCGATGGCGACGTCGTATCCCGGGCTGGCTTATTTCCGCTGGTTTCCCAGCGGCAGCACCACGGCGCTCAACCTTGCCGCGCACGGCAGGCGGGCCAACTATCTTTCCGCCGACGGGCATGTCGCGTCAGGAGAGCGGGCCTACTTCAAAAAGAACATGTACACGCAGCGGGCCAGTCTGGACGGTCTCAACATCATATCGTTGTAACACAAGGAGTTTTCTCTCATGAAAAAATACCGTTTCATCCTTCCGGCTCTGCTGGCGGTGGGAATTCTCACCACAACATTTGCAACGGAAACGGTTCCCAGGATCACCGCCGACGGCAACGCGCCCTCCGGCATTCTGCGCTGCGGCGAAACGGCGGAGCTGACCATTGCGCTTTCGCCGCTGCCGGAAGAGGCGAAATATCTCAAGTGCGAACAGTTTGTAAACGGAAAGAAGGTCTCCGAACAATTCATTCCGGCCTCGGAGAAATTTCAGGTAAAGAAGAGCCTGACCGACCCCGGCTGGTTCGCACTGCTCGGCACCGCCTGCGACGCGGAACGCAAACCGCTGCCGAATCCCAGACCGGCACACGCCTGGGACAAGGTGCTCAAGGGGGGAATCGGCGTGCTCTTTTCGCCGGAAAAGATTCCGCACCGTCCAGCCCCGGCGGATTTCGAAGCGTTCTGGCGGCAGCAGCGCGCCGAACTCGACAAGGTTCCGCTCCGGGTGAAGCGGCGTGAAACCAGCGTGCCCGACCGCTTCAAGGACCGCGGCCGATGCTACGAGATCGAAATCGACTGTACCGGCGGGGTTCCGGTCAGAGGCTATCTGAGCATTCCGCACCATGCGAAACCCGGTTCGCTGCCGATCGTGGTACTGCCGCACGGCGCCGGGGTCTTCTCCGCCGCGAAACCGGTCTGGCGGCGCAACGTGATCGCCTTCGAATTCAACGCCCACGGCATCGAGAACGGCCGGGAGAGCGCCTACTATCAGCAGCTCATGCGCGGCGCGCTGCGCTCCTATCACAAGATCGGCGCGGGGAATCCTGAAAGCTGGTACTTCAAGGGAATGTTTCAACGGCTCATGCGCGCGCTCGACTACGTCAAGACCCTGCCGGAGTGGGACAGGAAGAATCTGATCGTACAGGCCAACAGCATGGGAGGCGGACAGGCGCTGGCCGCCGCGGCGCTCGACAAGGATGTGTCGCTCTGCCTGGCGGCGATTCCGGCATTCGGGGATCTGCGCGGCCCGGTTCCGACCTATCCGCGCAATGACGGCGGAGCGTATGTCGACTACTTCGACACGGCGAACTTCGCCCGGCTGATCCGCTGCCCGGTCTACCTCTCAGCCGGACTGATCGACTTCACCTGCCCTCCATACAACGTCGCCACCATCTACAACGCACTGCCGGAAAGTTCCCGCAAGGGGTTCAAACTCTATCCGACGCAGGGACATATCCGCTACTGTGTCACCGACGGTGAGAAGGTCTACCAGCAGTTAACCAGCCCGAAATCCGGGGCGGGGAAGAGTGCGGCGGCGGCGCGAAAGGTGCAGAGTCACGCATTCCGCTTCGGTGAATGGGAGTTCGCCGTCAACGACCGGGGGGAGTGGGAGAAACTGCGCTACCGCAGGATCGACCTGATCCCGTGGAAAGTCGATATGCTCCGCCTCCAGCTGGGGAAACGGCGCTGGAGCAAAATGAACGTCCGCACGGTCTCCTTCGATGAGAAAACGGGAGTTCTGCGGATCGACGGGGAACGCAACGGATTTGAAATCAGTCACTTCATCCGCTTCGACGCGCGAAAAATTCCGGGGCTGCTCGAACAGGAGGCGACGCTTCGGCTGGTGAACCCCTCCACCGCGGGCAAGCCGGTTCCCTTCTACAGCACAAGCTTCTGCTTCCCGGTGGCAAAGAAGGCGCTGCTGCATGCACCGGGCGCTCTCGCGGGCGACACCGGTTCGCTCCATGCGCTGGAGGACGATCCGGCGATGCGGCAGAAGGTCCGCACCACGCCGCGCCGAGGGGAGACGCTCTCCGGACAGGAGCGGTTCACCACCGCGGCCTACACCATGCCGCTGCAGGCGGAACTCCCAGGAGAGCGTGGTTCGCTGCTCTTTCTGATCGACGACCGACGGGAGACCGCGCGGCAGTGGATCAACGTCCAGAACGGGAACCTTGTGCTGCAGCAGTACTTCGAAAGCTGCGGCTGGGCGTATCCCGGCGTCACCCACACCATCGGGAGCGCCGGGATCCACGTCTCCGGGAAAGATGCAGGGGAGACGCTGCGCAGCGGCATCGTCCACGACTGGTACCGGACGGGGAACCTCCGCGCGCCGCAGGACCGTCCCGACTGGGTGGCCGATGCGGTGATATTCGAATTCATTCCGCGCCGCCTGGCGTCGGAGAACGGCTTCCGGACGGTCTCCCGGGAGTTTCTGCCCCGGATGCAGCGCCTCGGCTTCAACACATTGTGGAGCCAGCCCGCCAACACCGGGCCGACCTACATGCCGGTGGATTACCAGAAGCTCTGCGCCGACTTCGGCACTCCGGAGGAATACGCCGCCATGTGCAATGAGGCGGCAAAGCGGGGAATCCGGCTACTGCAGGACATCGTTCCGCACGGCGGCACGGTGGAATCGGCCCGCGAGCGGGGCAACAGCGTCTTCGCGCTCCGTTTCCTCGAAAACGGCGGCGTACTGCCGCCCGGACGGGTCAATGCGCTCGCCTTCAACTCGAAGGAGTGGCAGCAGTATGTCGCCGACTCCGCCCGGATGTTCACCCGGCTCGGCGCGGCGGGATTCCGGATCGACCAGTGCGGCGGCAGCGGACCGGACTGGCGGCGGACCGACTGGCCGCCGCGCGACCCCGACACGCCGCCTGCCGGCACCGATCTGGAGTGGTGGAAAAAATCGCTGCCGATGGACCGGCTCTCGCCGCCTCCCTTCCGGGCCAGCCTCTCCACCCGGCAGGGAGGATATGAACTCATTCAGGCGGTCCGCGGCGCCGCCCGCGAAGTACGGAAGGACGCCGCCGTGCTGGCGGAGGTGCCCGACGCGGTCCATGTGCGGAGCGGGGATTTCATCTACGACTTCATGGGACGGGTCTGGCTCCACAAGTTTTTGAACCTTCCGGCGGCGGAGTTCGTCCCCGCCTTCACCCGGCGGCTGGAGGAGCAGTACTTCACCGATCCGGCCGATCTCATCCGCATGCGCTACGTCGAGCTGCACGACGGCCCCTCCTCGGTCGCCGCCGTCGGCCTCGGACCGGCACGCGCATTGACCGCACTGCTCTACTTCGCGCACGGCATTCCGCTGGCGGGGGACACCACCGGCAGCTTCGACCTCGGCAACGGTCCGTTTCTGGCGCGACTGAACCGGCTCCGCGCCGAAAACGCCCCGCTCCGCCGCGGCGTGCCGAACTACCGCGCCATCCGGACCGGCGACCCGGCGGTCTTCGCCGTGCTCCGCAAAACCGATGCCGAACAGGCGGTCGGGCTGATCAATTTCACCAATTCGCCCCGGACCATACGGGCGGCCTTCCCGGAAAATGTGCGGTTCGATGCCGAGACCGGCGAACCGGTCGGCGAAACACTCCGGCTCGAACCGTGGCAGGCGCGGCTCTTCACCAGCCGCGAAGTGGCGAAGAGGAAGGCGGAAAAACCGGCCGCCGCCCCGATTCCGACTGAAAGCGCACCGCGTCTGCGGGAAAACGCCGACAACTGGCAGGTGGATTCCGCCGCCTACACACTGCGGGTCAATCGCAAAAGCGGACTGATCGACGCCTTCGCCCCCGCGGGAAAGGAGAGCCTCTGCCGGAGCGCGCTGCTGCTGCCGATCCGCCCGGAGAAGTGCGTCAACCGCGCCCGGACGGAGCGCGACGGGGAGACGATCCGCCTGACGAACGAACTCACCTTCCCCGGCTTCCCCGGCAGGACGCTTTCGCTCACCTACCACTGTTCCGCCGGAGGAATCCGGCTGGAAGCGGCGGCGCGGAATTTCGGCGAAAAGGAGCTCGCACTGCTCTTCGCCGCGCCGGGAATCGACCGCTATCAGGTGGATACCGCCGACGGGCGGCTCGACGACTGGTTCGAAGCGCGTCCGCCGGAAACGAAGCAGGACAACCGGCTGCTGAACGATCTCGGCTACGAGCACTTTCGCTACTACCTCTCCTCCCGGCTGGCCAGAAACATTCTCTATTCGAGCAACCGGGTGCCGCTCAACTGGCAGTCGCCGGAGATCCGCGCCTTCCGCGGCAACGACGGCGTCGTCTGGCGTCAGGAGAATCCGCTCACGGAACCGTCGGCGGGACTCTTCCTCTACTCGCAGTTCCCCGGCCGGAAGGAGTGGCATCTGGCCGCCTTCCTCTCGCAGAATCTCCCGCTCACAACCGGAGTGCCCGCCCGGTTCACGTTGACGCTGAAACCGATCCGGCCGGATCAGGTTCCGGCGGAGAAGGCGGCGACGATCCGGACCGGTGCGCTGACCGTTGCGAAAGACGACGCCTCGCTCACCTGCGTCACCCATCCGGACTACGCCTTCACCCTCGCCCGCCACGGCGGCGGCATCGCCCGGCTGCGGAACGCGAAAGGCGAAACGCTCCTGCGCGACTGGGAGATCGAGTCGCAGGGCGGCTACTCCCGGCGGATCAGTACCGGCGGCGATTTCTTCGACGGGGTGATGATCTTTCAGGATGAGAAGTTTCTGCGGATCCGCTGCGCCGCGTTTCCGCGCAACCCGGGACGGGGCGTTCTGCTCACCGGGCTCGCCTCGTTGGTCGAATACGCCTTCCCGCTGGAAGGCGGCGGCCCCTTCTTCGGCTCGTACCAGCTGATGCGGCGCGGCTCGATGCCGAAAAAAGGCGGCAGAATCGTGCTGCGCGGGGAACTGGCGAACGCGGATGCGGCACCGTTCCGGATCCTCTCTTCGAATCTGCCCCGGGAACTCTCCGGCGTGGAACGTGACAAGACAACCCTGCGCCTGCCGCTGCTGGAGGAAGGGAAACCCTTCCCCGCCTACCGCTGGAACGGCATCACAGCCATGGCCTTCTCCGCCGGAACGGTGCCGGAAAATCTCACCGCACCGGAGTTTCTCCGGAGCGGTCTCGCCCTGCCGGAGCCGCCGGAACGCGAAACCTTCGACGACTTCACCGTGGCCGGAACTCTGCTCGACGCGGCGGGAACCATGGAGCATACCCTGCCCTGGACCACCAATCCGCCGCCCCGCATCACCTGTTACGGTGCGGCATTCTGCGCGGGCGATCAGAACGACGACAATCCCGCGCTGCGGCTCCGCGCCTACACCAGCGCCCGGCTTCTGCTCCGGGTGCCGCAGAAACCGGCCCGTTTCGGCTTCTCTCTCAAACAGGAGAACCGGAAACCGGTCCGGCTGGAGTGCCATCTCATCTACCAGGAGAACGGCAGAGAACGGTCGCAGCTCCAGTTGATCGACCTCCCCGCCGCCGACGGAAAATCCGGTTGGAGAGAGTACCGGTTCGACTCTCCGGTTCCCACCGGAACCGGCGTTGCCGCGCTGCGCTTCCAGTTGCTCGACGTGCCGGGGTCGGTCCTGATCGACGAGGCCGGATTTTTCCCGGAGAATGAGTGAGATGAGAGTTTGCCGCCATCTTCTTCCTCTCCTGCTCGTCGCGGCCGCATTCGGTGCTGACAGAGCGAAGCCGGAAGAGCGCGACCTCGCCCTCGCCCGGTCGATCCGGGGGGTCTACCGGACGCTCCCGGAGGACTCCCCCGCCCGCTACGCCGCCGACCAGATCGCCTCGCGCTTCTGGTATTCGCTTGAACTGGGGCGGCTGGAGGGGACGATTCCCGCCACAGCCCGCCAGCTCGAAGAGGCGCGCGCCCGGCTGGAAAAAATCCGCGACGAACTCGACCGGGGACGGCGCTGGACCATCCGGCCGCCGCGCTGGCGGATTCCGTTCCTCGCCGTTCCGCCGGTAATCGACGGCAAGTGGTCCGACGCCGAATGGGAGAAAGCGCTGGAGATCCATTCGGAATATCCACTCGACTCCACGCAGGTGCGCACCGTCTCCGGCCGATGGCGGGTGGGCTACGACCAGAAGAACCTCTACATCAGCGCCCGCTTTCCGGAGAAGATTCTGCGGACCTTCCCGGTCTCCGACGCACCCGGAGCGCCACAGCCGTGGGACGGCGACGCGGCGGAAATTTTTCTCCTCTCCGACCCACGGATTCCCTGCTATCGGGAGATTGTCATCAACGGCTCCGGCTGTGTCCTTTCGGCGCTTCACACCAAACGGCGCGGCGAGATCTACCTCAACTGCCGCCGGGAAGCGCCGGAACGGATTTCGACCGCCGCCGGAAGCGATCCGCAGGGCGGCTGGTGCTTCGAAGCGGCGGTTCCCTTCGCTGAACTGCCCGGCTACTTCCGGGGCAATCCGCCCCGCTCCGGAGAGGAGCTGCGCCTCGCGCTGGTCCGTACCCGGGACGGCAGCTTCTTTTCAGCATTCCCGCTGCTCTACAGCGGACACAATCTCTACGGCTACGCCGCGGCGAAGCTGGAGTAATTTTTCACCCCACAAAAAACAACCTTTTCACCACAGGAATCAGTTTTCATGAGTCACATCTTCGGCAATCAGGATTTTCAACTGCGCCTCTCCGAACGAAACGGCGCCATCGAATCGATCACCTTCCACGGCACGGAGCTCGCCGCACCGTCACCGGGAATGTTCACGCTCCGCATGTACCTACACGAGACGGGGGATTACCGCTTCTTTCAGGCGGAGGAATTCCCGAAGTTCCGGCGGGAGGGAGAGCTCCTCCTCTGGAGCGGCCACCCGGAGGCGCCGGAGTTCACCGTCGGCTGCCGGATCACCTTCGACGGGGAGTTCTTCCGCTTCCGCCCGTCGCTGCGCAACCTGCCGGAGGGGATGTGGGCGGACCTCATCGAAATGCCGCAGCTCAGCGTTCCGCTGGAGAAGGAGATCTTCTGGCCGCACGGTCCCGGCTGCCTGATCCGCGAACCGTGGAAGAGCTTCCGCGAATACCATCACGCCGGATTCCCCGGCAACAGCGACCCCTGCGTCTATCCCGGCTCGGCCTCGGTGCAGTTCCTCGCCGCCTACGGAAGCCGCTACGGCCTCTACTACGCCGCGGACGACCCCACCCACTCGATCAAGACCATGGAGATCGGCCCGGCCGCCGGCTCGTCGGTCCGGCTCCGCATCGAATGCACCTGCGACCGGCAGGGGATGGAGCAGGAATTCGAACTCCCTTTCGACCTCGTCGTCGGCGCCTTCGAAGGGGACTGGATGGACGCCTGTGAGATCTACCGCCGCTGGATGAAGCACGACCCGATAATGAAGCGGGATTTCGCACTGCCCGACTGGATGGAGGAGTCGCCGGTGGTGATCATCTATCCGGTCTGCGGCGACGGCAGGATCACGCCGGAACCCAACCGCTTTCTCCCCTACGAACGAAACTTCACGCGTCTGCAGGAGCTCTCCGCCGCGCTGGACTCCCCGTTGCTCGTGCTGCTGATGCGCTGGGATCACAACGGTCCGTGGATGCCCCCCTACTACTGGCCGCCGGTCGGCGGAGAGGAGTCCTTCCTCACCTTCTGCGACAAGCTCCACAAGGCGGGGCACCGGATCGGCCTCTACGGCTCGGGAACGCTCTACACCCGGAAAAGCCGGATTCACGACTACTCCACCGAGGAGGAGTATCGGCAACGCGGCCTCGAACGGTTCATGGCCCGCGGGCCGAAAGGGGAGGTCGATGCCCGGATCTGCTCCAACATCCGGCAGGGGACGGAACTGTGCATCACCGAACCGTGGTGCGTCGATGTCATGTGCGAACAGGTGAAACTGGTCGCGGAGCACGGCGTGGACTTCTTCCAGATCCTCGACCAGAACCATGGCGGCGAAAGCTTCGTCTGCTACGCCCGCGACCACCATCACCCGCCGCTGCCCGGCGTCTGGCAGACCCGCGCGATGGCAAAATTGATCGAAACCATGCGCCGAACCGCCGCCGCGACCGGCAATCCGCTGCTGATCGGCTGCGAAAACGTCGCCGCCGCCCCCTACGTCGCCCAGATGCCGTTCAACGACCGGCGCAATCCGCTGGTCTACGGGCAGGAGGCAAATGCGGTGCAATACCTCTTCCATGAATACGCCAACAACTTCCTCGGCAACGAATCCTCCGCCTGGGAGACGATCCGTTGCGCGGATTCTCCGGACAACCTCCAGCTCCGGCTGGCGATGAGCTTCGTCCGCGGCGAATACCTCTCGTTCACGTTGCGCGACTCCGGCGAGATCGACTGGGGCGCGGCGGCGGACTGGAGCGCCCCGGCGCCGGAACAACAGCCGGTTCTCACCCTTGCAAAGCAGTGCAACGCATTCCGCCGGAAATATCGGAAGTTCCTGCTGCACGGAACGATGCAGAAGCCGTCCGTCCGGCTGGAGTGCGGCTGGTACGAGCTGAAACTGCGGAAACGAGACAGCGAGTTTCTCCCGCTGGTGCCCACCGGCGCCTTCCGGGCTCCGGACGGGGAGGAGGCGCAGTTTCTGGTCAACTTCCGGAACCGGCCGGAACCGGTCCGGCTGCGGAGCGACCGGCCGTTCACGCTGGAGACCGGGGAGAGCCGTACGCAATTCCCCGCCGGAGAAAGCGCGCTGGAGCTGCCGCCGCTCTCCTGCGGTGTTCTGCTCTTTTCCCATGAGAAAGAAGATTGAATTTTCCCGGCGGCGTGATATGGTATACTCCTGCTGCTTTCAGCAGAAACACAGGAGTATGGAATCATGAAACTTTCTCAGGGAAACCGTCTGCTCTTCATCGGAGATTCGGTCACGGATGTCGGGCGGGAACGCCCGGTCGCACAGGGAACTCTCTTCAACCGCCTCGGCCGCGGCTACCCGCACATCGTCTCGGGCATGGTGAACGCCCTCCACCCCGAACTCGGTATCAACGTCATCAACACCGGCGTCAGCGGCGACACCGCCCGCCGCCTCGCGGCACGCTGGCAGACCGACGTGATCGACCTCCACCCCGACTGGCTCTCGGTGATGATCGGCATCAACGACGTCTGGCGGCAGTTCGACAGCCCCTGCGAACCGGAGCAACATGTCCTGCTCGATGAATATGAGTCCACGCTGGACGAACTCTTCACCCGCACCCGCCCCCTGCTCTCCGGCGGGCTGGTCATCATGGCCCCCTTCTACATCGAAACCAATCTGCAGGACCGCATGCGCGCTGAAGTCGCCCGCTATCAGGCCGCCTGCCGGCGGCTCGCCGAAAAGCACCACGCCATCTTCGTCGACACGCAGGCCCCCTTCGACCGGATTCTGCAGAGCCGCCACAGCAGTTTCATTTCGTGGGACCGGGTGCACCCCAACGACGTCGGCCATACCGCGCTGGCAATGGCCTTCCTCCGGGCGATGGAGTTCGATTTCGAAGCCTGAACCGGCAAAAAAACTACTCTCCGCCGTTTTCGGCTTCGAGACGGCGGAGGATCATCTCCGCCGGAGTGAGGTACTTCTTCTCCTGATTGCAGGCGCGGCAGCAGACCACCAGGTTGCCCCGGGTGCTGCGTCCGCCGCGAGCCACCGGAACGATGTGGTCCAGCGTCAGCTCCTCCGGCGGAAACTTCTTCCCGCAGTAGTGGCAGATGCCCCGGCGGAAAAGTTCCTGAAAGTAGGGGGTGTTGCGCAGTTCGCGCGCCTTGGCGCGCTCCCGCCTGATGTGCCGCTCGTCGCGGTTGATTTCGATCCAGTCGTCCATGAAAACGGACTCACCCGGCGATGCGGCCGTTGTCGAGCACATCGCGGATCGCCCGGGCAACGGCGGGGAGACGATGAGGTTTCGGAAGGAATCCGCACGCGCCCTGCTGGAGCAGATCGTGCACCTCCGCCTCAGAAACAAACCCGCTCGAAAGCAGAATCTTCGCCTCCGGATCGATAGCGCGGATCTTGTAGAAGGTCTGGTGACCGCCCGCCTTCGGCATGATCATGTCGAGCAGTACAAGATCGATCTGGTCGGGATTCTCCTCGTAGATCTCGACCGCGTCCAGCCCGTTCTCCGCCAGCAGCACGGAGTAGCCCAGCTTCTGCAGAGCCTCGATCAGGAAATCCCAGATCGTCTCGTGGTCGTCCACGATCAGAATCGTCTCGTTCCCCCCCGGCAGATTGTTGATCGCGCCGCTCATGATGAAAAGAAAGCACTCCTCGTTTGCGCTAAAGTTAAACTACATCTATATTATACCATATTTTTCCTTTCATGGCAAGTCCACGGCGACATTTAGCGGAAAAAAAACATGGAACAAACTCTGTATCAAGTGCTGGGAGTCAGCGCCACGGCCAATTTCGCCGGACTCAAACGCGCCTACTACGCCCGGGCCCGGGAGTGCCACCCGGACCTCTTCGGCAACTCCCCCGTGAAGACCCGCGAATTCCAGATTCTGGTCCACGCCTTCGACATCCTCTCCGACCCGGAAAAGCGAAAGCGGTACGACGCATCGCTGATGGAGGAGCCGCTCCCGCTCCGCAAATCCGGTCCCCTGATGGATTCCGAGGCGGACGACATCCTTGAAGAGTTGATCGTCGGCAACAACGTTCCGCCGGAAACCTCGCTGGCGACACTGCTCGCCGATCTCGAAAAAACCGAAACCTTTCTCCGCTATCGCGAGGGGCGCGACCACCTGATGCACCGCCGCTATCGCGAAGCGGAGGAGTGCTTCCGCTTCATCGTCGCCCGCGCGCCGCAGAACATCATTTTCCGGATCCATCTCGCCCGGACCCTCGGAGCGACCGGCCGCTGTTTCGCCGCGCTTCACCACTATCAGGTCGCCCGCAGAATCGGCCGGAGGCGCGTCCCGGAACAGCGGCTGCTCCGGGTGAAGGCGGAGATGGAGGCGCTGCGGAAAAAACACCATCCGCTGCTCCACTGGACCCTGTCGCTCTTCGCGGAGAAGAAACCGGTCTTCGTCGAGGATCCCGCCGACGCGATGGTGCGGCAGCTGAGCCGCTCGATGACCTCCGCGATGAAGAGTCTTCCCCACGACGACAGATAGAAGGGGTGATTCGCCGGGTTTCCCTCCGGAGAGACGCTTGCATTTTACCGCCGAAATGCTACATTAGACGGATGATATGTCCAAAAACACAAGAAGATTTCATATGAATGCACAGAATCTGGAGATACGCCGGGAACTGATCCGGCAGGCGCGTCAGGTGATCGTCAAGGCCGGTACCCGGCTGCTGACCAGTCAGGAGGCGATCGCGAAACTGGTCGACGGCATCGCCGCCATCCGCAGCCGCGGCAGCCGGGTGCTGCTGGTCACCTCCGGCGCGGTCGGCATGGGAATGCGCGCGCTCGAACTCACCCGACGGCCGAAGGAGCTGGCGAAGATCCAGGCGCTCGCCGCCATCGGCCAGTCGCGGCTGATGTCGATCTACGAGGAGGAGTGCCGCAAGCGTGGGTTCCGCACGGCGCAGCTGCTGCTCACCGCCGCCGATCTGCGCAGCCGCGAACGCTACCTCAACGTGATGAACTGCATCAACGCCCTCTGGGAGAAAGATGTCCTGCCGATCGTCAATGAGAACGACTCGGTTTCGGTCGACGAGCTCAAGTTTGGCGACAACGACACCCTAGCCGGAATGCTCGCCTCGATCACCGATTCACAGCTCACGATCATCCTCACCACCGAGCAGGGCTTGCGCGAACGGGTCGACGGCGTTCTCGGCGAACGCATCTCGGTGGTCGAAAAGCTCGACGACGCCATCCGCGGTATGGCGGGCGATACCGACAACTCCGAATTTTCGATCGGCGGCATGAGTTCAAAACTGCGCGCCGCCGACATCGTCACCGCCGCCGGAGAGTACCTCTGGATCGCCGACGGCCGGGTGCTAGGCATTCTCGAGGCGATCTTCCGCGGCGAAGACGTCGGCACGGTGTTTCTGCCGCGCCGCCGTCGGATGACCGGGCGCAAACGGTGGATCACCTTCTTCAGCAAGGTTTCCGGCGCGCTGCTGGTCGACGAAGGTGCGGCGAAGGCGGTCCGCGAGCACGGGCGCAGTCTGCTCCCCTCCGGAGTGCGGTTCGTCAGCGGCGACTTCAAACGGGGCGACACGGTCGAAATCTCCGGGCCGGACGGCGTCCCATTCGCGCGCGGCCTGGTCAACTTCGAAGCCTCCGACTGCCTCCGCATCTGCGGGCGCCACTCGGCGGAAATTCACGAGATCCTCGGCCCGAACGTCGACGAGGAGCTGATCCACCGCGACAACCTGACACTGCTGACGCCATGAAAGTATTCCTCAAAACCTACGGATGCCAGATGAATGAGCGCGATTCCGAAGCGCTCGCCGGAATGCTGGTCGAAGCCGGCCACTCGATCGTCGAAAACGAGGAGGAGGCGGATGTTCTCCTCTTCAACACCTGCAGTGTCCGCGAACAGGCCGAACGCAAGGCCAAAGGCAAGATCGGCTACATGAAGAAACTCAAGGCGCGCCGTCCCGATCTGGTGATCGGTGCGCTCGGCTGCATGGCCCAGCGGCTCGGCGACCAGCTGCTCGAAGAGCTGCCCCACCTCGATTTCGTGCTCGGCACCGGGCAGCTTCACACGCTCGTGCCCCTGATCGAATCGATCCGCGCCGACCGCCGCCGCGTCGCCAGCACCCGGGAATCGGCCGACGTGCTCACCTCGATGGGGAGCCACTACCGGCCCGGCAGCGGTGCGGAACAGGTGTTCGCACAGATCGCCATCACCCGCGGCTGCAACCGCTTCTGCAGTTACTGCATCGTTCCGTATGTGCGTGGCCGCGAAGTGAGCCGCGAACGGGAGGATGTTCTCGCCGAAGCGCGCGAACTGGCTGCCTCCGGCGCGAAGGAGATCCTGCTGCTCGGTCAGAACGTCGCCGCCTACGGGCTCGGCGGCAACATCAACCCGCCCCCGCCGGATTACTCCCCCTTCGCCGACCTTCTGGAGGAGCTGGACCGGATTCCGGAACTTCTGCGGATCCGTTTCACCTCCCCCTATGTGAGCTACTTCAACGACCGGCTGATCGGGGCGATCGCGGCGAGCCGGACGGTCTGCCACAACATCCACCTGCCGCTGCAATCCGGTTCCGACCGGGTGCTGCGCGAAATGAACCGCCAGTACACCGCGGCAAGTTACTATGAGGTGGTCGAAAAGCTCCGCGCGGCGATGCCGGATGTCACCTTCTCGACCGACGTGATCGTCGGCTTCCCCGGCGAAACGGCGGAGGATTTCGACATGACCCGCGAACTCATGAACCGGGTCGGCTTCGACAACGCCTTCATCTTCAAATACTCCCCCCGGCCCGGCACGAAGTCGTCGCTCCGGGAGGATTCCGTTCCCCGCGAAGTGAAGGAGGAGCGCAACCAGATCCTGCTCGAAGATCTGAGAAAGCGGGTGGAGCGGTCGCTCGCCGCCCAAGTCGGCACCGTTCAGGAGGTGCTGGTCGAAGGGGTAAGTCCGCGCAATCCCGCCCGCTGGTGCGGACGCACCGGCACCAACCGGCTGATTCACTTCGAACCGTGCGACGGCCTCGCACCGGGCATGCTCCGCCGCGTCCAGGTCGAACGGGCGGGGAGTGTCTCCCTCTTCGGCCGGCTGCTGTGAAGCCGCACGACTTCGCCAAGTATCTGCGCCGCAATCCGGCCGAACCGCTGCCGTGGCGGGAGCTCCGCCGGGCGGTGGTGATCCCCGCCTGCGACGAAAACGATTCCATCGCGGAGACTTTCGCCTCGCTCGCTTCCGCGCGCGGGATCGAGGAAACGGTGGTGGTGGTCATCGTCAACCATCCGCCTGACGCGCCGGACTCCTGCCGCCGCGCGAATGAACTCCTGCTCCACCGGCTCGATGCCGGAGAGCTTCGGCTGCCCCGGCTCGTCTGGCGCTTTGCGCCGGAGCTGACAGGCGGAGTCGGCGCCGCCCGCAAGCTGGGCATGGATGCGGTGATCGCCTCCCTCACGCCTGAAAGCGTCGAAGAGGCGGCGATCTGGTCGCTCGACGCCGACACCACGGTCGAGCCCGGCTATCTCGAAGAGAGTGAAGCATTTCTCGTGCAGAGCAAAGCGGGCGCGGTCACCATCGGCTTCCGCCACCGGGAAGGGAATACGCCGGAGCTGGAACGGGCCATCCGCCGCTACGAAGAGTATCTCGACTCCTACGTCGAGCGGCTCCGCCGGGCGGGCTCCCCCTACGCCTTCCACACGGTCGGGAGCGCCTTCGTCTGCCGCGCCGCAAGCTACATCCGCTGCGGCGGCATGAGAGTCCGCACCGGCGGCGAAGACTTCTACTTTCTGCAGGCGGTGGCCAAGACCGCGAAGGTGGCGGAACTGCAAAAGGTGCTGATTCACCCCTCGCCCCGCCCGTCGGAACGGGTTCCATTCGGCACCGGGCCGTCGGTCCGGAAACTGCTCCGGGGCGAACCGCTGCCGGAGATTTCAGACGGCGCCTTCGCCCGGCTCAAACAGCTGCTCGACGCGGCCGCCTCGCCCGGGGCGCTCGACCGTGCCGACGCCCTGCTCCGCCGCCTTCCCGCCGCCTCCGCCGCTTTCCTCGAAGCGGAACGGTTCCCGGGGGCCTGGAGCGGCGTACTCGCCAATCTGCCGAAAACGCCCGGGGCACAGCAGGAGGCCTTTCACTGCTGGTTTGACGGTTTGCGGACGCTGCGCTTTCTCCACGCCGCCGAACGCGACGCCTCCGGCAACTGAATCGCCTCTTTTTCGCTTGCAATCCTCTCATCCCGGAATTATGGTATGTCAACGCTTCGGCTCTGACACGCCGGGAACTCCGGTGAGAAAGCAGCGAGTTACCAACAGCCCGCGCTTCGACTCCGACGAGCTGGACGGGCCCATTCTCGTCGAAGCGCGATCCATTGATAACTCTTTTCCGGCGGTGGAACAGGAAGAGAAGAGTAGAGAGAATGCGGCAAACGATGTGCGATCCATTGATAACTCTTTTCCGGCGGTGGAACAGGAAAGCGGGAGAGAGCGGGCAAGAAACAACGGGAGAAGGTTGAAACGATGCGATTCTACTATTTCAGCGCCACCCACTGGGACCGGGAGTGGTATCAGCCCCGGCAGGTCTACCGCAAACGGCTGCTCACCCTCACGCGCCGGGTTCTGGATCTGCTGGAACAACAGCCGGAGTACCGCCACTTCATCTTCGACGGGCAGACCGTCGTGCTCGACGATGTCGCCGAAGTCCATCCGGAGTGGAGACCCCGGCTCGCCACCGCCATCTCCGGCGGGCGGCTCAAAGTCGGCCCCTGGTACGTCATGCCCGATGAGTTTCTGGTCTCCGGCGAGGCGCTGATCCGCAACCTCCAGATCGGCCGCGCCGTTGCGGAGGAGTACGGCTCCGCCCCCTGGCCGGTCGGCTACGTCTGCGACATCTTCGGCCACATGGCCCAGCTTCCGCAGCTCTTCGCCGGATTCGGCCTCAAAGGGGCGGTGGTCTGGCGCGGCCTCGCCTCGACCGAGCCGCCGCGTTTTCTCTGGGAATCCCCCGACGGCACCCGCATTCGAACCATTCACCTCATGCCGCGCAACGGCTACGGGCAGTTCACGCTCGACGTCCGCGGCGGCACCGACCGCTCGCCGGAGGAAAAGGAGTTCCGGGAACGGCTGCGCCGATGTGTTGAACAGGATACCGCCTACTGGGGCAAGGAGGCGTTCCTCCTCTCCGACGGGCTGGATCACTCCTGCCCGCCGGAAGATCCGGTTTCGATGCTCCACTGGATCGCCGCGGAGTTCCCGGATGCCGAACTTGTTCAGACCGACTATCTCGACCTCTTCGAACGGGAGTTCGGCCCGGAGGTCTCCACCGTGCTTCGAGGCGAACTGATCCACCCCGCCGACATCAACGGCAACTGGCAGATCAGCGGCACGGTCAGCTCCAGAAGCGACGTCAAACGGGCGAACGATCTCTGCTCGAACCGGCTGGAACTGCTGGTCGAACCCCTCCTCGCCGAACGGGCCGCCGCCGGAGAGACCGGCGACCTCGGGTTGCTCCACTACCTCTGGAAAGAGCTGGTGAAGAATCACGCGCACGATTCGATCTGCGGCTGTTCGATCGATTCGGTTCACCGGCGGATGCTCGGGCGTTTCGGCGAAGTGTTCGACGGCGCGCGGGCGATTGTCGACGATCAGATTCAGCTCGACCGCGAACGGCTGACCGGCGTCCGGCTGGAGAAGCAGTCCGGCGACCCGGCCGACGAGGTCGCGCCGGACGGGCGCTACCTTCTGCGCCTCCGCAATCCGCTCCCCTTCGACGTCGACCGAACCGCCGAATATGAAATCTGTTTCCCCGCCGCGGCCCCCTACGCGAAGCGGCAGGCGGAACCGTTCGGCTACGAGTTCGTCAACTCCTTCCAGCTCCGGGACGAGGCAGGGGCCCTGGTCCCGTACCAGATCGTCTCTATCCGCCGCAACCAGATGCGGCAGTTCCAATGGAATGTGTTCCGCCGTTACGACGTCTACCGCGTGGCGTTCCGGACGAAACTGCGCGCGGCGGGCTGGACCACCCTCCGGCTGGAGCCGTCACCGGATTTCGTCCGCAGTTACCGGACGATGCGCACCTCGCAGCGGAGTGCGACCAACGGGATTCTGCGGCTCGATTTCCACCCGGAAGGAACCTTCGACGTCACCGATCTTCGCTCCGGCCGGAGCTTCCGGAACTGGAACGAATTCCGTTTCGACCGCGAAATCGGCGACGGCTGGAACCACGTCGAACCGATCGGCAACGCAGCACTGCTCTGCAGCTCCGAAAGCTCCCTGCGGGTGACGCTCGACGGGCCGGAACGGACCACGTTCGAAATCACCCGGCGCTACCGGCTCCCCGCATCGCTCCGTTACGAGGGAGGGCTGGGGGAGAACTACGTCGGAATCCGGGAATCGGAGGAGTTCGCCGAGGTGGCCATCCGCACCATGGTGACGCTGGACCGCGATTCGGACCAGCTCGGGATTCATTTCGCCATCGAAAACCACGCGGAGGACTTCCGGCTCCAGCTGATCGCGCCGACCGGAATTCCGGGGAACTGTTTCGCCGGGCAGAACTTCGCGATTCTCAACCGGAAGGCAGGGCGTGAACTGGGCGACGCGACCGAAGGCGGATTTGAACGGGAGTTCATCGAGAAGAACATCTCCGGGCTGATCGGCAAGCGCGATGCCTCGGGCGGCGTCGCGCTGCTCTTCGCCGCCGGAATCCACGAGGCGGGAGCCATCGACAACGCCGCCGGGGAACTGGTGGTCACCCTGCTGCGGGCGTTCCGCCGCACGGTCAACACCGACGGCGAGACGGAGGGGCAGCAGAGCGGGCGCTCGGAGTTCCTCTGCGCCGCCCGCTTCTTCGGCGCCGGCACCGACGACGCCGAACTCTGGAAAGCAGTGCAGATTCTGCGGGCGGAAACGCCGGTCCACCTCTTGAAGGAGGCGGGAACACGGCCGTTCACCGACGAAAGTTTCTGCCGAATCGACGGCGACCTGAACTTTTCCACATTGAAACCGGCGGCGGACCGGGAACCGGGCAGCGTCGTGCTACGGCTGGTCAACCTCTCGCCGGAGCCGCGACAGGGGAGCGTCACCATGGCGAAGAAGCTCCGGCAGGCGGAGTTCTGCCGCCTCGACGAAACGCCGGTCAAGGACGTGGAACCGACAGACGGCGGACATACCGTTCCGGTGGAAGCGTCGCCGTGGGAGATCGTCACGCTCCGGCTCCGCTTCTGACAGGAACTCCCGCGAGAAAGCAACCGAGTTACCGACAGCTCGCGCTCCGACTCCGACGCGCTGTGAACTCCCGCGAGAAAGCTGCGAGTTACCAACAGCTCGCGCTTCGACTCTGCCGGGAGCGGCCCGTGAGAAAGCTGCGAGTTACCAACAGCTCGCGCTTCGACTCCGACGAGCTGGACGGGCCCATTCTC
>OLGD01001871.1_pt1 | contig 27498 bp, 16 predicted proteins | sample 1605311 | NCBI WGS metagenome assembly OLGD01 (sample SAMEA3888917, study PRJEB22519) | human gut metagenome | biome: human gut; feature: human-associated habitat; material: faeces | place: Denmark | collected 2010
CGGTAGCTCCCCTACCGGGTGTTTCTCTTTGGATTTATAAGGGTTTGCGGGGTTTTGGGGTTCACAATTCTCGTAATATTTCTGTAACATTTACCCTCCGTACCCAAAATATACCCAAGATTGCATTTCAAGTACCCAAATCAGTTTCCTCCGACGCAAAAATGAGGGCAGCTTTTAACCACCCTCACTCAAATTCTTCAAAAACAGAAATTGTTTTTTTCTTTCTTCCCATGTATAATTAAGCAAGAAAATACGCAAGTTAATAAGCAAGTTAATCATTATACACGGAGGTATTTTATGGGAGATTACGCACCACCTTTTACCATTACCAACAAAATACTAACATATGTGTCCTGTATTTCAGAAAAAATCGGACGCATTACAGCTACCAGCAGCCTTGAATCCAAGCCGCACCTTAGACGAAACAACCGCATTAAATCCATCCACTCATCTCTGAAAATTGAAGCCAACTCCCTTTCTTTAGGACAAGTCCGGGATGTAATAGGGGGAAAAACAGTTCTTGGAAAACAAACAGAAATACAGGATCATAAAGCAACCATAGATATTACCACAAAAATCGATGGGGATATATCCGGGAATAAAAAACTGCGACTCCGCACGTCTGTTTTCGATCCGACCGGTAAACTCGTAACAACCTCAGAGAACGAAGAAATCAGAGCTTCGGAAAACACGGTAGCTATCGATCAAAGAATATATTTAGACAACCCTATTTTATGGAACGGGAAAGCGGCTCCAAACCAATATCGTTTCTTCTGTGAGTTACTACAAGGGAAAAAAGTCATTGATACCTTATCGGTGTATACAGGACTACGTTATTTTAAGGTCGATCCCCAAAAAGGATTTTTCCTGAACGGGAAATCTTACCAGATAAGAGGGGTAAACCGCCATCAAGACCGACCCGGAAAAGGTTGGGCGATCAGTGAAAAAGATCACCAAGAAGATATGCAACTCATCAAAGAAATAGGAGCAAACGGAGTAAGACTTGCACATTATCCCCACTCCGACTATTTTTATTCTCTTTGTGATAAAGAAGGTTTGTTGGTTTGGGCCGAAATACCTTTTATCGAAAACGGTACCGAATCAATTGCATTCGAGGAAAATCTGAAACAACAATTGACCGAACTCATTCGCCAGAACTTCAATCACCCTTCGATATTCTGCTGGAGTCTTTTCAACGAATTGGCAAAAGGGAATCCGGAAAAACTGGTTGCAGAGCTGAACGATCTCGCACACAAAGAAGATCCTACCCGCCTTACCGTAGCAGCAGCGAACATCGAAGGACGACCGGAGAACACGATTACCGATATCATGGCATTCAACACATACCCGGGCTGGTACTGGGCTGAACCTGAGACAATGGGAGCGTCGATCGATTGGAAAAAAGATGAAAAAAGAGGCGTTTGCATCAGTGAATACGGAGCTGGAGCAAGCATCAAGCATCATCAACAGCGAATGAAGAAAGCTCCGAAATGCGAAGGGGATTTTCATCCTGAAGAATGGCAAGCGATCGTTCATGAAGGAAATTATAAAGAAATCGATAAAAGAGACTTCGTTTGGGGTTCTTTTGTTTGGAACATGTTCGACTTCGCCAGCGGCGGACGGAAAGAAGGAGATACTTATGGTATGAATGACAAAGGATTAGTTACATACGACCGAAAGACTCCGAAAGATGCATTTTATTTTTATAAAGCAAACTGGTCGGAAAAACCGGTCCTACATATTACGAGCAAACGTCATATCGAACGGACAGAACCGGAAACCGATATAAAAATATACTCGAACTGTTCAGATATCACTCTATACGTAAACGGGATGAAATATGCTGGAAATAGCGGAGATCACAATATCTTTATCTGGAAAAACATCCGATTACAACCCGGGAAAAATAAAATCCGCGTAACCGGAACATTCGATAAAGAAACCATAACAGACCAATGTGAATGGATCTTGAAAAACTGAAATTCTCAATATTAATAATCAAACACAACAACATGAAGAAGACATCTTTCCTTATTCTGCTTTCGCTATCGGTTTCTTTCTTTTGCTCAGGAAAGAAAAGTGCAGTTGATTATGTCAATCCGATGATTGGAACTGCACTGAAAGGAGAAGGCGGAACATCTCCATTTGTCGGCACACCTTTCGCCATGACTGAATTTATGCCGCAAACCCGCGAAAACAAAATGGGGACCATGGCTTACGTTTATGATGATAAATCTATCATGGGATTTTTGGCATCCCACCAACCGACCGTATGGATGGGAGATTACGGCTACGTCTCTTTGATGCCGCAAATAGGAGAAAAAATAAAAGTATTGCCAGAAGATAGACAGATAATTTTCGACCATAAGCAGGAAAAAGCAACACCTTATTACTATTCTGTAAACCTGCCTTCAGAAAATAAAAAGAATATCAAGGCCGAAATAAGCGCTGCAAGCCGCTGTGCTTTATTCCGTTTTACATTTCCTAAAAGTAATAATGCCCGTCTGATCATACAAGGAATCAATCTGAATCCAAAACTCAATGATTGGTGCAATGATTACGGACCACGACTGCAAAAAATAAAAGGATGGATCAAAATCGACCCTGATAAAAACGAAATTGTCGGCTATAATCCCGATCGGCAGGCTGCGCAAATCGGTCCTGAACTACCGAATTTCAAAGGCTATTTTATCATTCGCTTCAACAAAAAAATACAAAATTTCGGAACATGGAGCGAATCTGAGATTTTTAAAGGGAAAACAGAACAAACCGGAACTCGAATGGGTGCATACGTAGAATTTGCCACCGCTAATAAGGAACAAGTCTTAGCACAAATTTCTACATCGTTTATCAGTTTAGAACAAGCCCGTATCAACATGGAGAAAGAGTTACCCGACTGGGATTTCGATCGGCTTTGCCAAATGACAAAACAGGCTTGGAACGATAAACTTTCGAAGATAGAAGTCTCCGGCATCGAAGATAATGATAAAAGTATTTTCTACACTGCATTATACCATTGTTACTTATTTCCTCGTGAATTTTCGGAATATGGTAAATACTACAGCGCTTTCGATGACAAAGTACACGAAGGAATTTCCTACAATGACTATTCGCTATGGGATACATTTCGTGCATTTCATCCGCTTATGACATTGCTGGAACCCGAATTGACAGGCAATTGGATTACCGGACTTCTGCAAATGTATAAAGAAGGCGGATGGATGCCAATGTGGCCGAATCCTTCATATACGAACATTATGATAGGAACACATGCCGATGCCCTTATTGCAGACGCATATATGAAAGGAATACGTAATTATGATACCGATCTGGCTTATGAAGCTATGCGAAAAAACGCTATGGTTCCACCAAACTGCGATACACAAAGGCGCTATGGAGACCGCGACCGATGGACCTCTTTCGAGGCAAGAGCAGGTGCCAGTTTTTATCACACAATCGGATATGTACCCGACGATAAAACAGCCGAATCGGTATCTCGTACATTAGAATATGCCTATGACGACTGGTGTATCGCACAAGTAGCAAAAGAAATGGGTAAAATGGATGATTATAAATCCCTCATGCAATGGTCTCAAAACTACAAAAACATCTATAATACAGAAAAAGGGTTTATGCTCCCCCGCAAATATAACGGAGAATGGATCGATCTGGATGATCATAACCGACACGGATTTACCGAAGGATCAAAATGGACTTATCTGTTTTGTGTTCTTCAAGATATTCCCGGAATGATCGAAATGATGGGCGGAAAAGATGCGTTTGTAGCGAAACTCGACCGAAACTTCAATGAAGACCACTACCGTCACGATAATGAACCGGGACATCACTATATTTATTTATATAATTATTGCGGACAGCCTTGGAAAACACAAGAATTAATACGCAAACATACCCGTATCAATTATCGTAATACCCCCGACGGAGTAAATGGGAATGATGACTGCGGACAAATGTCGGCATGGTATATTTTCTCAGTTATGGGATTCTATCCTGTAACACCCGGAAGCAACGAGTTTGCGATAGGAGCGCCGCAGTTCCCTGAAATCCGGATAACTTTGAACGTAAACGGGAAAAATAAAACATTAACGATAAAAGCGAAAAATCTTTCGGAAAAGAATAAATATATTCGTGAAATATTTATTGACAACAAACAGTTGAACCGACCATTCATCAACTATTTTGATTTAATCAATGCCGAAACAATACGATTCATTATGACCGATAAGCCTTCGAATTTATAAACACTCTAAAACATTATGATAAAAAAAAATATATTGGGTTTAAGCTTATTCTTGTCGACATTTTATTTATCTGAAGTTCAAGCCGAATCCCCTGCGTATGCCGTACAAGATAACATAACGGTATATCAATCTAAACGTCCGGATTCCCGATTGTTCGTTTCACAAACCGTAGATAACGAAATCGACAGAGTCAGCAAAATGCTGAAAAACAAAAAACTGGCATGGATGTTCTCTAACTGCCTGCCAAACACGCTCGACACGACTATACATTACAGAACTCAGGATGGAGAAGACGACACCTTTGTATATACCGGCGACATACATGCCATGTGGTTGAGAGACTCCGGTGCTCAAGTATGGCCTTATCTTCGATTCGCCCAACAAGACAAAAAGCTACAAAAGATGCTGAAAGGTGTAATCCGACGACAAATTAAATGTATTCTCTTCGATCCTTATGCCAATGCTTTTAACGATGGGCCTACAGGAGGGTATTGGATGAGCGACAATACAAAAATGAAACCGGAGTTACATGAACGCAAATGGGAGATAGATTCTCTATGCTATCCGATACGATTGGCATACGAATACTGGAAAGTAACAGGAGATACATCTGTCTTTGATGATAAATGGATTAAAGCCGTTACTTCTATTTTACAAACATTCAAAGAACAACAGCGGAAAAACGGACTCGGTCCGTACTCATTCATGAGAAAAACCGAAAGAGCTTCTGATACGATGCTCAACGGGGGATACGGACATCCGGTAAAACCGGTCGGACTGATCGCTTCGGCTTTTCGTCCTTCAGATGACGCAACGACATTCTTATTCCTCGTGCCTTCTAACTTTTTCGCGGTAACCTCATTAAAAAAAGCGGCAGAAATACTTGAAAAAGTAAACGGAGAGAAACAACTGGCAGAGCAATGTAAAGATCTGGCAAAAGAGGTTAGTGACGCTTTAAAGAAATATGCCGTTTATAAACATCCCAAATACGGAAAAATATACGCTTTCGAAGTGGATGGTTTCGGTAACCAGCTACTTATGGACGATGCGAATGTCCCCAGTTTGTTGGCAATGGCTTATTTGGGAGATGTCGATATAAAAGACCCGATCTACCAAAATACACGCAGGTTTGTATGGAGCGAAGATAATCCATATTTTTTCAAAGGTAAAGCCGGTGAAGGAATCGGAGGACCGCATATCGGATATAATATGATCTGGCCTATGAGCATTATGATGAAAGCTTTTACAAGCCGAGACGATAAAGAAATAAAAGAATGTATCATTCAATTGCTAAAGACCGATGCAAATACCGGATTTATGCACGAATCTTTTCATAAAGATAATCCATCCGATTATACCCGTTCATGGTTTGCTTGGCAAAATTCTCTATTCGGAGAACTTATTCTCAAATTAATCGATGACGGAAAGATTGATTTATTAAACAGTATTCCCGAAATCAGCTAAAACTCTCATTAAAAGCGGACTCATCTTTTGTCCGCTTTTAATTTATCCGTCAATTTGAACGAAATTTTCTATTTTTTGAACGACATGTATAACAAAAAGCAGATAAAATAGAATATATTTGTGACGTGTTAGTTGTAATAATATCTGATATGAAAATTAGATACGAGAGGTGAAAATGTGTCTGATTAGACGTTCGTTTAAATAGACAACAAAAGGGACGGATTGATAATTTTTCTATGTCACTTAATAATATCTATTTAATATGAAATCAGATTCTAAAAAGAGAGAGGATTTTTTTATTCGATTAAACGAACGTTTTCTTAGACAGCGAAAGGGACTTCTATTTTTCGGAATCTCCCTCGTACCTGATCCTTAATTTCTCAATTTCCGTCAGTTTTCATATCCGATTTAAGACAAGATATTCGTGCCTTAAGAAATTTCTAATAAAATATAATAATGAAAAACGTCAACTTTTTTGCAAAAGCAGTTTCGATTTACTGTATTTGTTTATTATCTGCAACAGTTACCGTACACTCGGCAACAAAGGATATGACAAACGGTAAATGGACCATCCGATTTAATGATGAGACCCGAAAAAGTGAATTTGTTAAAGACGGTACAACCATTCTACAAGACGTATCCGTCAAGTTTAAACATAATGCTTCAATTATAGAAAGCTCATCATATTCCGATATAAAATTCAGTGAAGAGAATTATTCCGATGCAACAGGTGAATGCAAAAGATTTATTATAGAATATAAGAATACAGAAAATTCAACCTATCCGACGATACAACAATGTTTCTATCTATATCCGGATAAAGACTACTTTTTAACCGATGTATTTCTATTATCTTCAGGAACTTCGAAAATAGAAAGCAATTACATCGCACCGATATATACAGAAACACAAAATCGTTTTTTACCACAAGATGCCAATAATCGTTTTTTATTCGTTCCTTTCGATAACGATGGTTTCATTACTTACGGGTCGCTTCCGTTATCCAGAGGAATAGATCCTACATCTTTAGGAGTGGGAAGGTATGCCAGAGATACAATCTCTTTCGAAGTGACATCCATATTTAACGGAGAAACACAAGAAGGTCTGGTTATAGGATCTGTAGAACATGATACATGGAAATCTGCCATAAGAATGACAGGTAGCCCCCTATCTCAATCTTATATAAACAAACTTGAATGTTACAGCGGAGCGACACACAGTATTACACGAGATGCAACCGATAATAACTGGTTGCAGCCTCACGGAGCTGTAAAAGGAACGAAAATAAAATCTGCCCGGATGTTGGTAGGTCTTTTCGATGACTGGCGCACCGGCATGGAAACTTTCGGAGACGTCAATGCACTTATCGCTCCAAAAAGAGAATGGAATAATCCGACACCTTTCGGTTGGAATAGCTGGGGCGGTATGGAAAGAAATATCAATTTTGACGGTGTTATTTCTGTATCAGATTTCATCAAAGAAAATATTCAAGGAAAGGGTCATTTCGGAGAAGACGGACTTGTTTTCGTAGGACTGGACTCTTTCTGGGACAATCTGAATTGGGAGCAATTGAAACAATTTGCCGATTATTGTAAAGCAAACGGACAAGTACCGGGCATTTATTGGACACCGTTCTGCGATTGGTTTCCAGAAAATGACCGCGCTCTCGAAGGCAATAACGGTTATTTTTATAGTCAAACGCATCTCAAAGTAAATGGTAAAACCAAAAAACTTTGCGGTGCCGGATGCATGGACCCGACCGCTCCGTCAACCCTGTCCCGTATTAATTTCTTTATCGACAAATTTAAAGCTGCAGGATTCAAATACTTAAAACTGGACTTTATGACCAACGGAATCGTAGAGGCAGACAGCTATTATAGAGATGATATTACAACCGGCGTACAAGCATACAATTTCGGAATGAAACATCTGAGAGAACGCTGCGGGGATGATATGTTTATCGTCGAATCCATAGCTCCTCTTTTCCCTGCTAATTATGCTCATGCCCGTCGTATAAGTTGCGATGCTTGGGGAGAAATGTGGCATACCAACTATATGATGAACAGTCTTTCTTTCGGTTGGTGGCTCAATCGGGTATATTGTTTTAATGATCCCGACCACTTGGTTATGGGAGACCGTAGCGATGCAGAAAATATGTCGAGAATGACAACCGGAGCTGTTACCGGCTATTGCATGTTAGGAGATAATTTAAGTACGAAAGGAACTTATATCGGCTCGGCAACATCTCAAGCCAAAGCTAAAAAATATGCCACATACGAAAAAGTCAACGATGTCATAAGACTCGGAAAATCTTTCCGCCCGGCATACGGACATAAAGTATTCGGAGATAACAGAGCCGTAGATCTGTTCTATTTAGAGACAGAAGACTCTTATTATATTGCTTATTTCAATTACAATGAAGGAGAAAAAAGCGGAACCCTCGACTTGAAAAAATTAAATATCGATCCGGATAATATCGATACAGGTAAAAGTTTTGAATGTTGGTCTTCCGATCCGGTAACTATCTCCGAAGGGATGTTGGAATACTCATTACCTAATAATCAGGCAAAATTGTACCATTTATTCAAAAAACAAAATACACAACCTAAAAACTAACAATTCTCAAAATCAACATTACATACGTTAACAAATATTTATACATAAAATTAATTGCATCATGAAGAAACTCAGAAGTTATAGACTGACAAGCAGTTTATGTGCTGTGTTGTTAATGCTTGTTTTTGCTTCTTGCAAAGACGACAAAGAGAAATCTGCCACACACGACCCCAATAAGCCGATAACCTTAACCAATTTCTATCCGACCAATGGAGGCGTGGCGACCAAACTTATTCTGAACGGGGATAATTTCGGTTCGGATGCTAAAAACATCAAAGTTTTCATCAATGACAAACCGGCAGCCGTGATATCGTCTATCGGAAACAAGATTTATGCCATCTGTCCGAGAAAACCGGGTGAAGGCGATGAAAATCAGATTATCGACTGTAAGGTTAAGGTCAAAATCGGAGACCAAGAAGTCGAATATCCCGAACACTTTATCTACCAAATACAGACCGTAGTAACAACCGTCTGCGGAATTAAAGATGCTCCGGACGATGTAGTAACCGGTAACCTTGCCCAAACGACTATGCCTCCGGTAACTTACCTGACTATCGATAAGGACAACAATATTATTGCTTGTCTTCGTAACAGGAACAGTTATTACAACAATAATAAAGTTATTTTGGTAAATGAAGATGAAGATGCCAGTCGTCTGTTGATTCCGGATACAGGCGCTCCATTGAACCAACCATGTATGTTGGATGACGGAAATACAGTATATATCCCGACAGATAGTAATTTAGATTATTGGGTTATGTCTTCCGAAAATTTATGGAGTCCGATAAAACAAACTTTAAGACCGGCCACGGGAGAACAAATCAATATCAATTTTAAACATTCATTTGCCATGTGTACGATCGATGGTTATATGTACACTCGTGCCAAGCAAAACGGTGTCCTTTACAAATTCGATCCGAAAACCGGATTGACAATGCAAGTTGCAACCGGATTAATGTCAGAAAGTGACGCTTATATGGCATTCAGTCAGAAGAATCCTTCAAAACTTTATTTGGCATATACCAACAGTCATTGCATATATACTTATGACGTACTTACCAAAAAGCATGAATTGTTCGCCGGTATCGTAAATAATTCGGGATATCTCGATGGTATCGGCTCATACGCCATGTTCAATCAACCCCGTCAATTGATTCTCGATGAAGACGATAATCTCTATATCGCCGATACGGAAAACCATGTAATCCGAAAAGTGACACCTCAAGGACAGGTTAGTACCGTAATCGGACAAGCCGGTGTTGCCGGATATCAGGATGGTGACCCGGAAGTAGCCCTGTTCGACCGTCCTCACGGAGTTTGTATCAACAAAGAGGGAATTATTTATATCGGAGATTATGAGAACCAATGTATCCGTCGTCTGGCCATCGAATAACCTTAATTGCATCGAATAATTAAAATTTACCATAATGAAAAAAATCATATTTATAATCTTATTAGCGTGCTGTCAGGTCACTGCATTTGCACAGCAAGCCGCTAAAACATTCACGGTATCGGGTACGGTAGTGGATGAAACCGACACACCGGTTCCCGGAGCCAGCGTATATGCCAAAGACAGGGCCGGTATGGGAACCGCCACGGATGTCGACGGAAAGTTCTCGTTAAAAGTCCAGAAAAACGATATTCTCGTCGTTTCGTTTTTAGGTTATGCTCCTTCGGAAACCGCCATTACCGGACCTAAAAGCGATCTGAGAATCAAATTGACACCCTCAGAACACCAACTTGAAGAAGCGGTTGTCGTCGGTATGGGAACTCAACGGAAAATAAGCGTGGTAGGTGCCGTAACCAATGTCAATGTAAAAGAACTTCAGACTCCGGCTACAAACCTCGCCAACATGTTAGGCGGTCGTATTCCGGGTATCATTTCGGTACAACGAAGCGGAGAACCGGGGAAAAATATTTCGGAATTCTGGATCCGAGGTATCGGAACGTTCGGAGCAAATAGCAGTGCACTCGTTTTGATCGATGGATTAGAAGGTGATTTAAGTGAAGTAGACCCTGCCGATATCGAAAGTTTCTCGGTCTTGAAAGATGCTTCGGCAACAGCCGTTTATGGAGTAAGAGGTGCAAACGGTGTCGTATTGATAACCACCAAAAGAGGTACTGCCGATCGGTTGCAAATCACCGGACGTATCAATCTGACCGTTTCACACTTGACAAACATGCCCGAATACTTGAATTCATACGAATATGCCAAATTGGCCAATGAAGCCCGAGTTGTACGAGGCGACAGACCTCTATACTCCGATATAGAAATGGACCTGATCAAATACCAACTCGATCCGGACCTTTATCCTGATGTAAACTGGCAAGACGAACTTTTACACAAGAATGCTTTACAACAGACCTACTTCATCAATGCCCGAGGCGGAGGTAGCTTGGCCCGTTATTACTTAAGTATGGGTATGTCCAATGAATCGGCAGCCTATAAACAGGACAAGAACTCTAAATATTCGGCAAAAGTGGGATACCGCACGGTAAATTACCGTTCGAATCTGGATATCAATCTTACGAAAAGTACGGCTCTCTATTTCGGCGCCGACGGATTTATTTCCACCAAATCGGAACCGGGGAACAATGATACGGATGCGCTTTGGGCGACTCAACGCAATTTGACTCCGATTACCATTCCGACAATCTATTCGACAGGTCATCTGCCGGCTTATGGTGTCGATAATGCATATTCTCCATACGTGATGTTAAACAAAACAGGTATGACCAATATCCGCCATTACCGGGGAAAAGCGACATTGGAATTGAAACAAGATTTATCTATGCTCTTAAAAGGTTTAAAAATCCGGGCGCAAGGGGCTTACGATACCGAAACGAACCTGAAAGAGATCCGGTCGATTCGTCCCGAAATGTACTATGCCCAAACTCGTAAATATACCGGAGAACTCGGTATCATCAAACGTGTAGAATCAGAACCGGCCAAATATACCCATGAAGATGAACAATTCTATAAAGTACATTTCGAAACAACGGCCACTTACGAAACCACAGTTGCCAAAGAACACCGACTATCCGCATTGCTTTACTATTACATGAGCAGCGAACAACGAATGAATAAAGACATAGACGCTAAGGCAGAAACATTACGAAGCATGTATGCCATACCTATACGCTACCAAGGATTATCCGGACGTATTACTTACGGATTTCGGGATACCTACTTCATGGACGTAAACTTCGGATATACCGGATCTGAAAACTTCCAATCCGGACATCGGTTCGGATTCTTCCCTTCGGTTGCCGTAGGTTGGATTCCCACTCAATATGAATTTATGCAACGAGGATTGCCTTGGCTGAATTTCTTGAAAATCCGGGCATCTTACGGTACGGTAGGTAACGACCGATTAACCGATGAACGTTTTCCCTATTTGACTCTTATGGTCGATGGTAACGGAGGAGGCTGGGGAAGCAGTAGCGGATATATTACAGAAGAACGGGTCGGTGCCAACAATTTAAGATGGGAAAAAGCCAAAAAAGCCGACTTAGGTATCGAAGGACGTTTATTCAACGAAAAGCTTCAATTCGTCGTCGATTTCTTCCAGGATAAACGCGATGGAATTTACCAAAGACGTTCTCAAATTCCAAGTTATGTGGGACTGACTCAAATGCCTTTCGGAAACGTAGGAAAAATGAAAAGCTACGGTTCGGACGGAAACATCTCGTTCACCCAAGATTTCGGCAAAGACATGACTCTTACGCTTCGTGGGAACTTTACCTATTCCGCCAACAAAGTGGAAAACTGGGAACAGGCATTCCAACCGTATGAATACCAAAACTACACGGGATATGTCAACAACGCTTTCCGAGGATATATCGCTTTAGGTCTTTTCCGAGACGAACAGGATGTGGCACAAAGCCCGAAACAGACATTCGGTGAATATATGGCGGGAGACATCAAATACAAAGATGTAAACGGTGACGGGGTAATCGATGAAGATGATAAAGTACCTTTGTCTTATCCGAACTATCCGCGTCTGATGTATGGTTTCGGAGGTGAATTCCGTTACAAACAATTTACATTAGGAGTCTTGTTCAAAGGAACCGGAAATACCGATTACTACTATGTAGATGACAACGGATATTGGGATAAAGGGAAAAACGGTGAAGGCTATATTCCGTTCTATAACGGAGCTACCGGTAACGTACTGAAAATCGTTGCCGACCAGAAAAACCGTTGGACTCCGGCTTCCTATTCCGGTGATCCCTCTACGGAGAATCCGAATGCCAGATACCCGAGATTAAGTTACGGGAAAAGCGCGAACAACACGCAGTTCTCGACTTTCTGGAAAAGCAATTCTCGTTATTTGAGATTGCAGGAAATCAATTTAAACTATAATCTGACCGCCGGAAAGATTCTGAAAACGTTAGGCGTAAGATCCTTAGACCTGCAATTTGTCATATCGAATCTCTGCGTATGGGGTCCGGAGAAATTATGGGATCCGGAACAAGCCGATCATAACGGTGGCGCTTACCCGATTCCTACTCAGTACGCATTCCAGATGTATGTAAATTTCTAATAAAAACATTACGAAAAATTTTCGACAATTATGAACAATATAAAAAAGATAGTCTGGTTTATCGTAGCATTACCGATTATCGGCATAATCAGCTCATGTGACGATTTCCTCGATGTTGATCACTACTTCGACGATACCTTGAAATACGACTCCGTATTTGCATCCCGAAAAAATTTAGAAAAGTACCTTTGGGGAGCAGCCGGAGAACTTCCCGATGAAAGCGCCATCTTCGGAGATGATGTAACTCCCGGAGTAACAGCTTCCGATGAAATCTTCACACTTATGAAACAAGATCTATTTCACGGAAAAGCCCTGACTTTAGGAGAAGTAAGTCCGTCAAATCTATGTAGTATGAATTCATGGGATCCGGCTTACAAAGTGATCCGGAAAGCCAATATGATCCTTGCCCGTATCGGAGAATGTAAAGACATTACCCCATTGCAACGGGCAGAATTGATCGGATATACCCATTTCCTCAGAGGATATGCCTACTATTTCATCCTGATGAATTACGGACCGGCAGTGATTGTCGGAGATTTGGTTTTCGACAACAACCAAGACGCATCGTACTATGAACGGCAACGCAGCACATTCGATGAAACGGTCGATTATATCTGTTCCGAATTCGAACTGGCTGCCCAAAATATCCCCGCAGATGCCCCGATTTTAAATTTCGGTCGTCCGACCAAAGGTGCGGCATACGCCCTGATCGCCCGGGTGCGACTGCATGCAGCCAGCCCTGCATTCAACGGAGGATCGGCAGCATACCGCTATTTCGGCAACTGGAAACGTAAATCCGATGGCGTTTATTATGTATCACAAACCTACGATGAACGGAAATGGGCGTTAGCTGCCGCAGCAGCCAAAAGGGTAATGGATATGGGCCGTTACACACTTCATACAGCAGAACGCGTATATTCTAAACCCGGAGGAGACGCAACAGAAGTCACTCCGGAACTACCCGAAAATGTATCGAATGCCGATTTTCCTTATGGAGCAGGGAATATCGATCCGTTAAAATCATATACCAATATGTTCAACGGAACGACTTATCCGGTACAAAACAAAGAGTTGATTTGGGGTAAATATTCGGATAAAATACGAGAATATACTCGTCAGTCATTCCCCATCTACATGGGCGGATACAATGCGATGTGTCTGACTCAAAAAGTGATCGATGCCTACCTGATGCAGGACGGGAAAACGATAGAGGAAGCACGAGCCACCGGTGAATACAGCGAAACTGGAAACTCCCGAGTCTTAAAATATTTCTCCGGATACCGCCTACTAAGAGGGACATACAATATGTATGTAAACCGGGAAATGCGTTTCTATGCTTGCGTAGGATTCAACGGCTGCTATTGGCCGGCCACCTCTTGCACAAATACCGATGTCAGAAACCAAACCGTATATTATCACAACGGAGGAAATGCAGGGCCGCAGACGGCCGGTTCTTCACAACAAGAGCAAAATACATGTATAACCGGATATGTGCTGAAAAAATATATCCACCCGGAAGATAACTGGTATAACGGAAACGGTGCTACACGGGTAAATAAGGTGTTCCCGATTATCCGGTATGCAGAAATTCTGCTTTCTTATGCCGAAGCAATCAATCATTTGCAAAGTTCGCATACGGTAACTCTGCCCAGCGGACAAACCTATACGTTCTCCAGAAATTCGAATTTGGACGACATGTTATTTGCATTCAACCAAGTACGTTTCCGCTCGGGACTTCCCGCTTTGAAACCGGAACAATACACTTCGGAAGACGCAATGAACGAACAGATAAAAAGAGAACGCTTTATCGAATTTTTGTGCGAAGGACGTCGTTTCTACGATGTACGTCGGTGGGGTACTTATGAAGAAGAAGAAAATGTGCCCATAAGCGGAATGAATGTTAATGCCAGTCTCAACGATGGTTACTATACCCGTACGATCATGACCCACTCCGATTACAGAAACCGGGTTGTCGACAAGAAAACCGTATTCTTACCGATAGAACGGAATGAGATATTGAAATCCCGTTTATTGGACCAGAACCCGGGATGGTAATGATATAAACAACAAAAACAATACAGTTTATTATGAAAAAAATATTAAATATAGGGCTACTTCTTCTAATCTTGACCGGAATAACCGGATGTAACGAAGACGAACAGTTCGAAGGCGAATTATATAAAAAAATCATTTATCTTTTGAGCGATGATAATAAGGCTTTTCAGTCCGTACATGAATTCGGGAAAGAAAGTACCGGATATATAAGCGTTTGCTGCGGGGGCACTGAACATGTCACACAAGATGTTACGATAGAGTTGGAACCGGATGACCAAATCCTGGCCCAGTACAACAAAATAAATTTCGATATCGAAGAATCGAAATTCGCAAAAGAGCTGAAATCCGACAGATATAATATCCCGACTTACCAAACCGTATTGAAAGCGGACAGCGAAGACAACTATGCCTTGGTACCTATTTCTGTCAATCCCGAAGGTCTGAGTCCCGATTCGATCTATATGATTCCGCTCCGGATAAAAAGCACCTCGAACTATGAGATCAATCCGGACAAACAACAGGTTCTATATCAAGTCATACTCAAAAACGAGTATGCGACTATGGAATCGACGACCCATTATCAAACTGCGGGAACCGAGATCAAACACACCACCATCGGAGAAAAAGCCAATGGTTCGAACGTAACTCGAGTCGTAGCTCCGATCAATAAAAACCAAGTACGGGTATTTGTCGGAACTCATACTTATACACCGGGTAAAGTGACTAAAGAAGATATCGACAAATATGGCATGTATCTTACGATCAATGACGACAAATCCATTACCATAACTCCCTGCGGAAGTCTGCAAGTGGAAATGATCGGCGGAGCCGAAGATAATTACTATGAAGTAGATAAAAAAGGCAGACAGATATTCTATCTGCACTACAAATATTTCGACACCAATGTTACGGTAACGGATGATAAAAACACCTGGACCGAAGACTGCTGGATCACGATGGAAGAAAAGGGTATACGATCGTTATAAATACGCATAACACTTCAATTTAAGAGCAAAATGAGTCTAAAATGCTATTTTTAGACTCATTTTTTATACAAAAAACAACCTTTTCGGAAGTATCTTTACGAAACGAAACACACAAAATACCGAATACGTATGAGAAACATTTTCCTACCGATCTTATTTATTTTCTTTTTTTCATATAGTACTTATGCAAAAAAGTCTCCCGTCGATTATGTAAACCCTTATATGGGTAACATCAGCCATTTGCTGAAACCGACCTATCCTACCGTACATCTGCCGAACGGGATGCTGCGCATATATCCCCAACGGGGAGACCACACGGAAAGCTATATTCACGGACTTCCGATAATCGTAGTCAATCACCGGGAAAACTGTTGTTTCAATTTATCTGCTTTTCAAGGATATGAGTCTCAACTGTCTCCTGTTATCAGAACCGATTATGACAATGAACAGATTATGCCCTATTACTACAAATCGGACATCGACAATCAACAGATAAAAGCCGAATTTACCCCGACATATAGGGCTGCGATCTATCGATTGACATATACTCAAAATAAACCGGGATACCTTATTCTAAATTCCGGGAACGGAGAAATGGAAATCGAAGGAAACTCAATCAAAGGATACCAAAATACTTGGGGAAATACCCGAGTATATATTTATCTCGAAACCGATATTATACCTTCAAAATCCGGAATATTGAAAGACAAAAAACTAAACACCGCACAAACCAAAACCTCTGGAGACAATTCTTGTGCCGTTTTTTGTTTTGACGGTCAAACACAAATAAACGCCAGATACGGAATTTCGTTTATCAGTATAGAACAAGCAAAGAAAAATTTACAAAATGAAATACCCGATTTCAATTTCGACAAAACAAAAAACAACGGACGCAAAATATGGAACGAAGCTTTAGGGAAAATCGAAGTAAAAGGTGGAACTGAAAATGATAAAACCGTTTTTTACACCTCTTTGTACCGTTGTTATGAACGTCCGGTAAATATCAGTGAAGACGGTTACTATTACTGTGCATCCGACCGGAAAGTACACAAGGACGATGGCCATGCCTACTATACGGACGATTGGTTATGGGATACCTACCGGGCAACGCATCCGCTGCGTATATTGATCGATGCAGATGTCGAAAACGATATTCTCGTTTCATTTATCCGGGCTGCAGAGTTATCGGAAAAACAGTGGTTCCCGACATTCCCGGCGATAACCGGAGATTCACGCAGGATGAACTGCAACCACGGTGTTGCAACGATTGCCGATGCATGGGAAAAAGGTCTCCGGAACTTCGATCTGAAAAAAGCTTACGAATACACCCGTAAAGGAATAGAGGAAAAGACTCTTGCGCCATGGTCTTCGGGAGATGCCGGATGGCTCGACCGTTTTTACAAAGAAAACGGATATATCCCGGCTTTGGCTCCGGGAGAAAAAGAAACAGTTCCCGAAGTAAACGGTTTTGAAAAACGCCAGCCGATCCCCGTCACTTTAGGAACGGCTTATGACCAATGGTGCTTGTCGCGAATAGCTGCCGCCTTAAACAAAAAAGATGAATCGGAATATTATCTGAAATGTTCTTATAATTACCGTAACGTTTTTAATCCTCAAACATCGTTCTTCCATCCGAAAGATAAGAACGGGAACTTCATAGAACCGTTCGATTATCGTTTTTCAGGAGGTATAGGCGCACGAGATTATTATGCAGAAAACAACGGATGGACATACCGCTGGGATGTACAACACAATATCGGAGATTTGGTGAATTTAATGGGCGGTGCTGAAAAATTCTCAGAAAATCTCGATCAAACATTCAGCGAATGGTTAGGGCGAAACAAATATGAATTTTATGCCCAATTACCCGATCAAACGGGAAATGTCGGACAATTTTCCATGGCAAATGAACCTTCACTACACATTCCTTACCTATATAATTATGCAGGTAAACCTTGGAAAACACAGAAAAGAATCAGAGACCTCGTACATCAATGGTTCAGAAATGATGTTATGGGTGTTCCCGGAGACGAAGACGGAGGTGGACTTTCTTCTTTTGTAGTCTTTTCTATGATGGGCTTTTATCCGGTTACTCCGGGATCTCCATCCTATAATATCGGAAGCCCGTTCTTCAATGAAATAAAAATAAAATTAAGCAACGGAAAAACATTCCGCATTATCGGGAAATATTGCTCCGAAGAAAATAAATATATACAATCAGCAAAACTGAATGGTAAAGCGTGGGAAAAACCTTGGTTTTCTCATGACGATATAAAAAACGGAGGGAAGCTCGAATTCATAATGGGTGACAAACGTAATACCGAATGGGGTAGCGATATGAACAATGTTCCTCCTTCAGCACTCCCCTACCCGAAAAACTAAATTACCAAAATACAAAACAGATATATCTATGAAAACAGGAAAAAAACTTATCCCGATCTTATGCTGTATCGGCATTGCACATTTCTGTTCTGCACAACAAGTCGAATGGAAATACACTACAAATAGCGACCGCTGGCAGAACGAACATAATGTAACTGTCTCTAAAGCTCAAAATCAGGTTAAATATGACGTTCTGATTACATCTTATAAAGAACAGACAATCGATGGTTTCGGAGGGTGTTTCAACGAATTGGGCTGGGATGCGCTTAATCTTCTCGACTCTCAGAAAAAACAGGAAGTACTGAACTCTCTATTCCACCCTACTGAAGGAGTATGTTTTACTTACTGCCGGACACCCATAGGTGGAAATGATTTCTCCCGAAACTGGTATAGCCTGAATGATACGGAAGGTGATTTCAAAATGAAAAATTTCAGTATAGAACGAGATAAAGAAGCTCTTATCCCCTATTTAAAATCAGCATTAGCGATAAACCCGGACATGAAATTATGGGCTTGTCCTTGGAGTCCACCTACTTGGATGAAAACAACCCGTCACTATGCGACCAAGCCGGGTGATCATAATGACCTCAAAGACGAAAACCAAGTAGCGGCAGACGATCACTTTATTCAAGAAAAGAAATACCTCGATGCTCATGCTCTTTACCTGTCGAAATATATCAAGGCTTATCGCAAAGAAGGAATAAATGTATCGATGTTACAATTCCAAAACGAGCCTTATTCCCGTCAACAATGGCCGAATTGTCTGTGGACTCCCGAAGCAATGCGGAATTTCATAGCTAATCATTTAGGTCCGTTATTTAAAAAAGAACTCCCAAATGTAGAATTATGGCTCGGCACACTCAATTGTAACCGTATGGAAGACGTGAACCACATAATGAACGATCCTAAAGCCAGAAAATATATTAAAGGTATCGGATTACAGTGGGAAGGTAAAGATATTATTGCTGAAATTCACAGAAAATATCCGAAAATAAGATTGATGCAAACTGAAAATGAATGTGGAGGCGGAACTTTCGACTGGGGTGCGGCAGAACATACATTCGATTTGATCAGAAAATATATCGGTGGTGGAGCAAATGCCTATATGTACTGGAATATGGTCTTACAGGATAAAGGGACGAGTACTTGGGGATGGAGTCAGAATGCGATGATCGTTATCGATTCCAAAACGAAACAGATCAATTACACTCCTGAATTTTATGTTATGAAACATCTCAGTCACTATGTAAAACCCGGAGATCACAAACTGAAAACATTGGGGCAGGATGAAAACTTATTAGCTTTCAGAAATAAAGAAGGAAAAACAATAATTCTCGTTGCCAATAAAGAAGACAAAATCAAAAATATGACGGTTTCAATCAACGGGAACGTATTGAATCTAAGTCTCAAACCGAAATCCTTCAATACTTTATCTATAAAACTCTAAAAAAACGATTATGAACACGAAATCAATATATACAGTATTTTTGTCGGTCATTATCAGCGCCGGAGTTTCTGCACAAAAAGTTGAATGGAAATACTCTACTCAAGATAATTACTGGAAAAACGGAAAAGGGATAAAGTGGTCTGACTCCCCTGAAAAAACAGGAGAAGTTATCCGAATATCTGATGAAAAAGCCCAATATATCGATGGTCTGGGCGGTACTTTCAACGAACTCGGATGGGACGCTTTATGTACTTTGCCCGAAGAAAAAAAGAATGAAATTCTTTTTAATCTGTTCAGCCCGAAAGAATCCAACTATACCTATTGCAGAATGCCTATCGGAGCCAGTGATTTCGCTATGAATTTCTATTCTCTGAACGACGTTGTCGATGATTTCGATATGATCAATTTCAGTATCGACAGAGACCGGCACATATTGATGCGCTATATCAAAGAAGCTCAGAAAATTCATCCCGGCCTGAAAATCTGGGCATCGCCTTGGTGCCCGCCGGCTTGGATGAAAACCAATAACCATTATGCCAGCAACTACGATAATGGGACTGTTAACCGAAACGGTCTGCCTCGAGAAAAAGTTTTGGAATTGCCGACTACCGGATTCAAGATGCAACCGGGATATTTAGATGCCTACGCCCTCTATTTCACCAAATTCGTTCAAGCTTACGAGAAAGAAGGTATCAAAATCGAGGCTGTAAATATTCAGAACGAACCTTGTTCAAATCATAAATTTCCCAGTTGCAATTGGCGATCAGAAGACTTAGCTTATTTTATCGGTAAATTCTTAGGACCGAAATTCGAAAAAGAAAACATTCAGACCGAAATATTCTTCGGAACAATCAACAGGGATAATCCTCAATATACCAAAACCGCCCTCGATGATCCCGCCGCATCGAAATATATCAAAGGGGTCGGATTCCAATGGGACGGTAAAGGGGCAATACCTACTATACACAAAGAATATCCTCACCTTAAAATGATGCATACCGAAGCCGAATGCGGTAACGGTTCGAACGATTGGGGTGCGGCCGAGCATACATGGTGGCAAATCAGCCATTATATGAGAAACGGAGCTCGGGTATTTACCTACTGGAACATGATTCTCGACCAAAACGGTATAAGTCCTTGGGGATGGAAACAAAACTCACTGATTACTATCAATACCGAAAACGGAGATGTCACCTATCATCCCGAATTCTATTTGATGAAACATCTGTGCCATTATATCGTTCCCGGTGCTTACAGGTTACAGACTCCGGACAATCAGGAAAACATTCTCGCTTTTGAAAATCCTGACGGAAAAATAACGGTAATGATCGTAAATCGAGAAAATCAGGAGAAAAATATTTCGCTCTCGCTTAAAGGGAAATATCTAAACCTAAAAGTAAGTCCGAAATCATTTAATACAATAAATCTATAATCCCACCTGCTTATGACAAAAAAAATGAAATTAATGCGAAAAGCGCTGTCAGGAGTCGGCCTGTTCATGGCCTTAACTCTTCATGCCCAAAACGAACAACCGTTATACAAGGACATGAATGCTCCTATTCATGACAGAGTCATGGATCTTCTTTCCAGAATGACAGTCGAAGAAAAAGTATCGTTAATGATACACAATGCTCCGGGAATTCCTCGGTTAGAGATAGATAAATATTATCACGGTAATGAGGCACTGCACGGGATCGTACGCCCCGGTAAATTTACCGTATTCCCCCAAGCAATCGGTATGGCAGCCTCATGGAATCCCGAATTGATATACAAAATATCGACCGCCATCTCTGATGAGGCCCGAGGAAAATGGAATGCGTTAGGATTAGGGAAAAAGCAACTGGACGGTTCGAGTGACCTACTCTCGTTCTGGTCGCCTACGGTAAACATGGCCCGCGATCCCCGCTGGGGACGTACTCCCGAAACTTACGGGGAAGACCCTCATTTAACAGGAACTCTCGGATGTGCTTTCGTAAAAGGGCTGCAAGGAAATCATCCCAAATACTTGAAAGCCGTAGCTACTCCCAAACATTTTGCAGCAAACAATGAAGAACACAATAGAGCCCATTGTAATGCCGTAATCTCAGAGCGAGATTTACGGGAATATTATTTACCTTCATTCGAAAAATGTATCGTAGAAGGTAAAGCGCAATCCATTATGACCGCATACAACGCTGTTAACGGCATACCTTGTACGGTAAATACTTATCTGATAAAAAAAGTGCTACGTGAAGATTGGGGATTTCAAGGCTATGTAGTAACGGACTGCAGTGCTCCCGCATGGATGGTAACACAACATAAATATGTAAAAGATTATGAAACGGCGGCCGTATTGATGGCTAAAGCCGGATCGGATATGGAATGTGCAGACAATGTTTATACCCAACCTTTATTGAATGCATATTACAATTACCGGGTAAGTGACGCCGATATCGATTCCATTGCTTATCATCTGCTTCGCGGACGGATGTTGCTCGGTCTATTCGATGATCCGGAAAAAAATCCATACAATAAAATAAGTCCGGAAAAAGTCGGATGTAAAGAACATCAGGAATTAGCTCTTGAAACAGCCCGTCAAAGTCTTGTATTATTGAAAAACGAAAATAACTTCTTACCGATCAATCCGAAAAAAATCAAATCGATCGCCGTTGTTGGAATCAATGCCGACCGTTGTGAATTCGGAGATTATAGCGGTACGCCGGTTAACGAGTCTGTAACGGTACTCGAAGGAATAAAAAGATTAGTTGGCGATCAAGTGAAAGTGGTACATGCTCCTTGGGTATCCAGTGCAACAGGATATGAACCTATTAATAAGAGTTTCTTTCCGGACGGATTGAAAGCCGAATATTTCAACAATAAAAATCTAGAAGGAACTCCGGCTGTCCGCACTGAAGAAGAGCTATATTATGACCCGGTAAACAGACCACCAGATCCGTTTCTTCCGAAAGCTCCGATGTCGGCGAGATGGACGGGAGACCTACTCCCGACCGTCTCAGGTGAATATACGCTTACTCTAAAAACCGACGATGGCTGTCGCTTATATTTGGATGACAAAAAACTGATCGATTCATGGGTAGATCGTCCCGCCACAGACGATAAGGTGTTGGTAAACCTCGAAGCCGGAAAAAGATATAAAATCAAAGTCGAATATTTCGACGGCGGAGGAGACTGTTTCGCACGTCTTTACTGGAAAGCTCCCGACCTCGACAGTCGTGATCGTATCAACCTATTCGGCGAAGCAGGTAAAGCGGCTAAAGAGTGTGACATAACCGTTGCCGTATTGGGGATAGACAAATCTATCGAACGCGAAGGTCAAGACCGTTATACGCTCGCATTACCGGCAGATCAACAAGAGTTTATCCGGGAAATATACAAAATAAATCCCAAAACTGTTGTCGTATTAGTGGCCGGAAGCTCTATCGCAATCAACTGGATAGATGAAAATATTCCTGCAATTATCGATGCCTGGTATCCCGGTGAACAAGGAGGAACGGCCGTTGCCGAAGCCCTATTCGGGAAATATAATCCGGGAGGACGTTTACCATTGACTTTCTATAATTCGATGGACGAATTGCCTCCTTTCGATGATTACGCCGTTAAAAAAGGCCGTACATACCAATACTTTACCGGCAAACCGTTATACGAATTCGGATATGGACTCAGCTATACCAAATTCAATTACAGAAAACTGAATATCGCATCAAAACAGGATACGATCAACATACAGTTCTCAATCTCGAATACAGGTAAATACGACGGAGACGAAGTCGCCCAAGTATATGTGCAATATCCCGAGACCGGAACATACATGCCGATCAAGCAACTGAAAGGATTCAAGCGGGTTCACATCAAAAAAGGACAGACCCAAAATGTATCTATTTCAATCCCGAAAAAAGAGCTTCGCTATTGGGATGAAAAAACGAGAAAGTTTGTAACGCCTTCCGGTAATTACATTTTCCAAGTAGGTAGTTCTTCACAAAGGATCAATCTTCAAAAAACTTTTGCTTTATAAAAGCAGATTTTCAGGAGGTTGTGCCAAATATTTGGCACAACCTCCTAAAATAAAACAAAATAAAGAATAACGTAATTCAAATTAAAATGTAATTACAATGAAAAAAAGATTATTGTTTATTTCGTTGCTGGCTGTAGCGATCGCAGGAATATCCGCTTCTTCAGTCTCCGGTGCAAATGCTAAAAAGAAGAAAAAAGGTACTCCGGTAACCTTAGGTCCTAATCCTTTTATCACACACATGTTCACAGCAGACCCGTCGGCTCATGTATGGAAAGACGGACGCTTATACGTTTATCCCTCCCACGACATAGATCCTCCTCGCGGATGTGATTTGATGGACCGTTACCATGTCTTTTCTACCGATGATATGGTAAACTGGAAAGATCACGGAGAGATTTTAAACTCGAGCCAAGTGCCTTGGGGACGTCCCGAAGGCGGTTTTATGTGGGCTCCCGACTGTGCGTATAAAGACGGTACGTATTACTTTTATTTCCCCCATCCGAGCAGTTCTGACGTACATTGTTCATGGAAAGTCGGAATCGCAACAAGCAAACATCCGGCAAAAGATTTTAAAGTACAAGGATATATCAAAGGCATTGACGATGCTTGCGGAATGATCGATCCTTGCGTGTTTATCGATGATGACGGACAAGCTTATCTTTATCATGGCGGTTGTGGCAGAATCATCGGCGCCAAAATGAAAGACAATATGATGGAACTGGCGGAAAAACCCCGAAGTATGGAAGGATTGAAAGATTTTCATGAAGGAGCTTGGGTACATAAAAGAAACGGCATTTACTATTTGATGTACTCAGACAATGTCCCCCATCCCGAAGGCAACCGATTGGTTTATGCAACCAGCTCACAACCTTTAGGTCCCTGGACTTACAGAGGCGTGATTTTGGAAGGTACAGGTTCGGGAACAAGTCACGGTTCTATTGTAGAATACAAAGGCGAATGGTTTCTCTTTTATCACAACAGCGACCTTTCCGGCGGAAAACCGGAATTACGTTCCATTTGTGTAGACAAACTGTATTACAATCCCGATGGAACTATTCAATTAGTAAAACAAACCAAAGGGACTCCTAAAAAATAATAGGATTCAATACGAATAAAATAACAAAAATTACACTCACTATCATCTTCAGATACCGGATATAACCTCTATTTAGGAAAGTATCCGGTATTTTCTCTAAATAAAGATAAAACATATGACCCAAAAGTTATTTCTTTCTCTTTTTTCAATCTTTCTCTTTTTAAATGGATACGCTAAGAATCGAGAAATCATGCCTCTCGATAAAGAATGGTTATTTCAAAAAAAAGATATAACCGAGCCCATCCAAATCTATACATCATGGGATACCGTAAATATTCCTCACGATTGGGCTATAAACGGACCTTTCGATCTAAATCAAGACATGCAATTCGTGCAAGTCATTGAAGATGGTGATAAAGAAGCAAAACTCCGCACCGGAAGAACGGGAGCATTACCCGCCACCGGAATGGGACAATATCGGAAAGAATTATTTTTACCTGTAGAAAAATCTACACAAAGAGTATATATCGAATTCGATGGAGTAATGAGCAATGCAAAAATTTATCTAAATGGAGAGTATATAGGAGAGCGTCCTTATGGATATTCTTCGTTCTCATTCGACCTAACTGATCATTTTAAATTCGGTAAAAAAAACATTTTGGATGTGACAGTAGAAAACAAACCTGAAATGTCCCGATTTTATACCGGAGCAGGTATCTATCGTCCTGTCAGATTAATATGCACTTCTCCTATACATGTAGCCCATTGGGGAACATTCATTTGCACACCCGAGATCTCTACAAAGAAAGGATCGGTATCAATAAAAACCAACATAAATGCATTCACTGAAAAAAAAGGAAAAATAAAACTGATTACAGAGATATATGACCCTTCAGGTAAATGCGTATCTTCTGTAAGCTCATCAAAAGATATAATGTCCACTCTTCTATTCGAGCAAAACTGCACAGTAAAAAAACCCGCGCTATGGGATACAGAACATCCACATCTATATACAGCGGTATCTAAAGTATATTTTAACGGTGAACAAACAGATATATATAAAACGACATTCGGATTTCGTACAATAAAATTTGATAAAGACAAAGGGTTTTTCCTCAATGAAAAAGCGACAAAAATAAAAGGAGTATGCCTGCATCATGATTTAGGACCATTAGGAGCAGCCGTAAATCTCAGAGCTACCGAACGCCAATTGGAGATAATGAAAGAAATGGGTTGTAACGCTATACGTACCAGCCACAATCCTCCATCTATTGAACTTCTTGAATTATGCGATAAAATGGGACTTATGGTACAGGTAGAAGCTTTTGACGAGTGGAAAAACGGAAAATGCGTAAACGGATATAATACTCTGTTCGATAAATGGGCGGAAAAGGACCTGACCGACCTGATTCGTCGCGACAGAAATCACCCATGTGTCATTATGTGGAGTATCGGTAATGAATTACGCGAACAAGATCAAAAAGAAGGCGGTCAGATAGCGCGTTTTCTCTCAGATATAGTACACCGGGAAGACCCCACCCGTCCCTCTACGGCAGGCTATAATAACCATATCGGTGCTATTATAAACGGTCTTGCAGATGCTGTCGATCTTGTCGGATTCAATTACAAACATTACGACTATCAAACCCAACATGAGAATCATCCTGAATATATTTTATACGGAAGTGAAACCAGCTCGGCTGTAAGTTCACGCGGAGTCTACAAATTCCCGGTAAAAGACAACTGGACTCCTTGGTATAATGACTATCAAATATCAAGTTATGATATGGATTATGTCCCTTGGGGTAATGCTCCTGATACAGAATTCGAAAAACAGGATGACAACGAATTTCTTTTAGGTGAATTCGTATGGACAGGTTTCGATTATCTGGGAGAACCTTCTCCATACGGCGAAGGTGCGCCATCCCGCAGCTCTTATTTCGGGATAGTAGATCTGGCAGGGTTAAAAAAAGACAGATATTATTTATACCAAAGCCAATGGAGCAACAAACCGGTTTTACATGTTATGCCTCATTGGACATGGCCTGACCGCTTAGGACAAGAAGTTCCTATTCAATGCTACACAAACTATCCTGAGGTAGAGCTATTTGTCAATGGGAAAAGTATGGGAACAAAAAGGAAAGATAAAAGCCAAAAATTTCTACGTTATCGAATGAGATGGGACAATATCATCTATCAGCCCGGAGAAATAAAAATCATTGCAAAAAATGAAAAAGGTGAACCATGTGAAGAACGCATCATAAAAACAGCAGGAAATCCTGATAAAATATATCTAAAAGCCGATCGTGACACTTTATTAGCCAATGGAAAAGATTTATCTTTTATAACCGTAGAAATACAAGATAAAAAGGGTAACTTATGTCCACGTGATGCATCTTTACTTTTTGTAAAAGTAAACGGTAACGGAAAATTAAAAGCTCTATGCAATGGAGATGCAACCGATCTTATTCCCTTTACATCAAATTACATGCGAGTCTTTAATGGAAAAATGGTTATTATTGTCGAATCTAAAGATAAAACCGGAGAGATCAATATCGAAGTTTCCGGTGAAAGATTAAAAACTTCTTTCTATAAGTTAACATGTCAACAATAAGAACTTCTTAAAATAAACAAAAGGGGGCGACCCAAAAGATTTTTTTAGAGTTCGGTCTCTTTTTCTTTTATAGAAAC
>OLGD01001872.1_pt1 | contig 27492 bp, 24 predicted proteins | sample 1605311 | NCBI WGS metagenome assembly OLGD01 (sample SAMEA3888917, study PRJEB22519) | human gut metagenome | biome: human gut; feature: human-associated habitat; material: faeces | place: Denmark | collected 2010
GCCGGTCTTACCCTCGGCGTCCTTACCGGCGCGGTGCTCCAGCCGCTCCACGATGCGCAAAGCGTCGTCCACGGTCTGGTGGCTCTTGCGGCCCTTGATGTCCACCACAGCGCCGATGCCGCAGGCGTCGTGCTCAAACTGTGGATCGTACAGGCCAAGGGTGTTTTTCTGCTCTGTAAAGTTTTCCATAGACTTTCCCATCCTTTATCAAAATCCTCACCGGATGCGGCACCCTCCGCATTCTGACAAAAAAGAAAAGCGCCCCGCAAGGGCAGAGTTTACCCTTGCGGAACGCCTTTGTTCCGGTACTTTCTATTATAGCGGGCGCTGAAAAATCTTCAAGTGACAGCTGCACCAAATATGATGGCGGCTTTCCACCGCTTCTTGTGCGAAACGCCGCGAACGGCCCGAACTGTGCACCGTACAAAACAAAACCGCCGCATCCGGCCGCCTTTGCGGGGCAGGGGATGCAGCGGTTTGTGTGCGCTCGTGTGGCTTTTCCGCCCTTAGTGCTTTGCAGCACGCTGTTTGCGGGTGAAGAACCATCCGCAGGCCAGCAGGCCGAAGCCGAAGCTCATCAGCACGACAGCCAGCCAGCCGGTGGTGCCGGTCTGGGGCAGGGTGTCGGCCTTGGTGGTATCCTGTGCGGGGGTCTCAGCCGGCTGGGCAGGCACGGTGGTGTCGTCCTGAGCCGGTTCCTCGCCGGGGGTCTCGTCCTGTGCAGGTGCGTCGGGCTCTGCAGGCTCCTCGGGGGTCTCCGGGGTCTCCGGGGTCTCGGGCTCCGTGGGTTCCTCGGGCTCCGTCGGGACGACCGGGACATCGGGGATGTCCGTGCCGTTCTTCAGGTTGGTGAAGACGATCTCGGCGGTGTCATTCTTGGGCACAACGCCGGTGTCTGCGCCGCTGACGCTCTGCAGGGTCCAGCCGGTCTGGCGGACCTCGGCGATGGTGTAGCCAACGCCTGCAGGCAGGTTTGCGATGGTGATGCTTTCGCCGCCCTTCAGCGAGAAGGATGCGATGCCGTTTTCAAACTGCACGCCGTATTCTTCTGCGTCTGCGGTGGTGATGGTGTTGTCATCCAGCATCAGCATAAAGTTGAAGACGGTGTCCGCGTCGTCGGCGTCCAGCTCACCGGCCAGCTCCTTGGTGACCACCAGGGAACCGGTTGCGGTCTGCTTTTCGTTGACGAACGCGATCTCGGCGGTGGCGCGGTAGGGCACTTTGCCCTCGGCGTCGCCGTCCACCCGGGCCAGCAGCCAGCCGCCCTTGGACTGCTCGGTGATGGTGTAACCCATGCGAACAGGCAGGTTTTCGATGGTCTTGCTTTCGCCGTCTTTCAGGGTGAAGGTCGCCTTGCCGTTTTCGAACCGGACGCCGTAGCGCTCGTCGTTCACGGTGTCGATGGTCTCATCGTCCAGCGTGAGCACGAAGGTGAACTCGGCGTCGCAGTCGTCCACCAGCTGTTCGCCGGTCGTCTGCTTGTGGACGATCAGGGTGCCGGTGGGGCCGTGGGCGGCCTTGAGGGACAGGCGGTTGGTATAAGAAGTGACGGGTTCGACGAGAACCATGTGCAGGTCCGCTGCGGCCTCCGCGTGGGCGTTCCAGCGGGTGTTGTCACTGTCGTCGTACCAGCCGTCAATGGGGTGGTAGCAGTCCGGGTAACCGTCCAGTGCCCAGTCGCTGCCGGTAGCACCAAAGGTAATGGTGGCACTCTCGCCGTTCTCGATATCGTCACCGCTAACTTCTGCATGGTTGTTATACAGCTGCACGTCATCCGAAAGGGTCGCAGTGGCATAGTTTCGGAGACCGCCGCCATCCTGAGAAGTGGTGTTATAACGAACACGGCCTGAAAGCAGAGTCAGGGTCGCATTTTCGTTATTGACAATGCCGCTGTTCTTGTTGTGCTCGACCTGCAGGTCAACGTCTCTTTCTACAGTAAACGTTCCACTCTTGGTGTTATAAATACCGTAGGAATTGTTGTTATCGGCAGAAACATTTGCACCGGTCGCTACAATAAACGTTCCGAGGGAATTACCAATACCGAAAGATTTATTGTTGTCGGCAGAAACATTTGCGCCATTTTCTATGGTGAAAACTCCACCGTCATTGTAAATACCGTAGCCTTCGTTACGGTCGGCAGAAACATCTGCACCGCTCTGAATTGTAAAGTAGTCATCTGCAGGGGTGGAGAAATTTCCGTAGACGGTGTTGTAAATGCCAGCAGACGCATTGTTGTTGGCAGTGACATGTGCGCCGCCCTCAATAAGGAAGAAACCTGTTGCCCACGCTAGATCACCACCGCCTGCATAGTTGTAGATGCCGACATCATTATTGTTTGCGGAGACATTGGCACCGCTTTTAATGGTAGTACGAGCATCGAAACTGTTTGCAAAGCCAAGCTGGCTGTTGTCATCAACGATGACGGTTGCACCGCTTTCAATGTTCAGAATCCATTCGTTTAAAAGGCCGGATAAACCAAAATTGTTGCGGGCATAGAGATACGCACCGGATTCGATGGTCACGTTGCCTTCGTAGGTGGCATCGTCATGCTGTGCGTGCACGACAAAACCGCCGGTGGCACCATAAAGGTCAGCCTTACCGTTGCCCGTGCAGATAACCCGTCCACGAATATGACTTTCACCTTCACGGCTGTTGCCAATGCCGACGCCAGAGCCGCCGCTGTCAGTAGCATACAACGTAGAAGCAGCATCCATATCAAGGACACCAGCATAAACGGCATAGCCATACCACCCGCCGGGGTTATTGGTTGCGGTGAGCGTGGAAGATATCATGGTCAACGTGCCGCCATAGCTTCCTACACCATAACAGCCGAGAGCACCGCCATAACCGTAGAGACCGTTACCAGTAAAATAGACATCGGCATTGTCCAGCGTGAGATTGATGGGGTCGATGGTCATTCCGTACCAGCCACAGTCTGTGACTTTCAGAGAAGACGAAGTGACCCAGATGCCGTGACCGTCTTCACTGTAACTCTCTGCGTAGATACCGCTGGCTTCTTCGGCATCAAAGCCGCTGATCACAGCATATGTATTGTCTTCAAAATACAAATCACTGTCGGACTCCAGGAAAATGCCGTGGCCAGAGGACTGATCTTCTGTCAACTCAAATTCCACATGGCTCAAACGCAGTTTGCTGGAATGGGTGATTAGGTTAGCACCACCAGCGCCAATGGGATTTGTATGGGCACAAATCGTCAGCGTGAGATCTTTGAACGTGATATCACTGGAGTTTGCATAGATACCACTCTCGTTCAGGGTCAACGTGCGGTTGAGACTGCCGCCGGAAATGGTCAAGTTCTTACTATGGAACTCAAGGCCCGTACTCAGCTCGATGTCCTGCAACAGATCAATCTGGGCGCCATCCGCTGCATCGTTGATCGCTTCGGTCAGCGTTGCATAGGTTTTGCCATTGATCGCACACACAGCCTGATTGCTGCCTGTGCCGTCCGCAGAGCCGGGCGTGTCCGCGTAGAGATCGGGGATGGGGTCGTCTGCATACAGGTCTTCCACAAACGGCGTTGTCGCGGCCGCCGCTGTTTTCGCACTGTTTGCATCCGCAGCGCCCTTCACCGGGTCCGTCTCCGCCGGGTCCGTCTCCGCCGGGCCGGAAGCAGCATTTGTGCCGGGGTCCACAGCCACCGGGGTCTGTTCCTCTGAAAGATCAAAGGAACAGAGATCGGTGGAAAGGTCTTCCCAGCCAATAATGGTGCCGTCCGAATCCGTGATGGGGTCGGAACTCAGTGCAAGCGCACTCAGCGGCATGACACAAAGCAGCAATCCGATGGTCAGTATCACTACGAACCATCTTTTTTTCATAATTTATTACCTCCTTCTTTCTAAAATATGGTGCATTTTGTGCACCATTCATATATTACCATCTGAATTCTGGAAAAACAAGGGGTCCGAAAGATTTTGCACCACAAAAAAGCTGGCTTTTTGCGCCGATTGGGAACGGTACCGGAGTTTCTCCGGCATGTGCTGCCGAAACGGTCCTGAAAACGTGCATCCATGCCAAAAAATACCGGAAACGTGCACGAATTGCAACAAATGAAAAGCTCCCGGAAAATACCGGGAGCAAAGCGGAAATGACAGGGGAAATGTCCGGCGGGGTGCTCAGCCGCCCAGAATGGCGTGCAGGTCGTCTTCCGGCGTGGTGACGGCTTTCAGGTCATATTTTTGCTGCAGCACCTGCACCACCCCCGGCGAGAGGAAGGCGGGCAGGGTGGGCCCCAGCCGGATGTTTTTGATGCCCAGCGCCAGCAGCGCGATCAGGATGCACACGGCCTTCTGCTCAAACCAGCACAGCACCAGCGAGAGCGGCAGGTCGTTCACCCCGCAGCCAAAGGCGTCTGCCAACGCCAGTGCGATGCGGATGGCACTGTAGGCGTCGTTGCACTGGCCCACGTCCAGAATGCGGGGCAGCCCGGTGCCGGGCACGTTGCCCAAAGGCAGATCGTTCAGCCGGAACTTGCCGCACGCCAGCGTCAGGATCACCGTGTCCTGTGGGGTGAGCTTGGCGAACTCGGTGTAGTACCGGCGGGAAGGCCGTGTGCCGTCGCAGCCGCCCACCAGGAAAAAGTGCCGGATCTTGCCGTCCTTTACCGCCTGCACGATCTCGCCCGCATGGCGCAGCACGGCATCGTGCGCAAAGCCGGTGACGACGGCCTTGCCGCCGTTCATGCCGGGCACGAGGGTGTCCTCTTTGTAGCCGCCCAGCTCCAGCGCCCGGCGGATGACGGGGGAGAAATCCCGCCCTTCGTCGATGTGCACGATGCCGGGGTAGGACACCACCGAGGTGGTGAACACCCGGTCGGCGTAACTCTCCCGCAGGGGCATGATGCAGTTGGTGGTGAACAGGATGGGCGCGGGGATATCCTCAAACTCGGTCTGCTGGTTCTGCCATGCGGTGCCGAAGTTGCCCTTCAGGTGGGGGTATTTCTGCTTCAGCTCCGGGTAGCCGTGGGCGGGCAGCATCTCCGAGTGGGTGTAGATGTGGATGCCCTTGCCCTTCGTCTGCTCGAGCAATTGCTGCATGTCGAACAGGTCATGGCCGGAAACCACGATGAACGGCCCTTTTTCAATGGTCAGCGGCACTTCCACCGGCACCGGGTCGCCAAAGGCCCCGGTGTTGGCGGCGTCCAGCAGCTCCATGCAGCGGTAGCTGGCTTCGCCGGTCTTCTGCACCAGCGCCCACAGCTCGTCCATGGAAAGGCCCTCGGCGCTCAGAGTTTCCAGCGCGGTGCAGAAAAAGCGGTCCAGCTCCGGGCTGATGCGGCCCAGCACCCGGGCGTGGTAGTTGTAGGCCGCCATGCCCCGCAGGCTGAACAGCACGAAGCTTTTCAGGCTGCGCACGTCCGGGTCCGGCTCGTGCCACAGCCGCTGCATGTCGTAGTCCGGCGCGACGGCCGGGCAGGCGGCGTGGACCTTCTCGGTGAGGGCGTCCACGGTGGCGGCGTCAAAGTTGACATTGGTGATGGTGGTGAACAGCCCCTGCATCAGCAAAAGGGCCTGCTCCGGGGCCGGGGCGCGGCCCGCGTCCACCAGCTGCCCGGCATAGGTGATCAGCGCGCCGGTGAGCCGGTCCTGCGCGGCGGCTGTCTCGGCCGATTTGCCGCACACACCCGCTGCCCCGGTGCAGGCCGTGCAGCCCGCCGCCTGCTCACATTGAAAACAGAACATCCGCTCGTCCATAGAAAAACTCCCTTTCCTGCGTGAGATACCGGGAGTATGGCCGAAAAGCGCCGCCGTTATGCACACACAAAAAACAAGCGTGCACACGGGGCACTGCCCATGCGCACGCTCGTTTGGAAGGGAGCCTGGTTTCGGCTTACTGGATGCCGGTCACCTTGTAGTCCTGGTCCTCGACGGCCTTCTTCAGCACGTCGTCGGCCACTTCGGCGTTCAGGGTGACGATGGCGGTGCCGGCCTCGTGGCTCACCACGGCCTCGTCCACCTCGGGCAGGGCTTCCAGAGCCTTCTTCACGCGGGCCTCGCAGTGGCCGCACATCATGCCTTCTACGTTCAGGGTCTTCTTCATGGAATTGTCCTCCTTGGTACTCTCTTTATTTTCAACCGCTGCGGGCTGCGTCAGGGCAGCGGGCAGGGAAGATGCATTTTTGGGCGCATGGTCGCGCTTGGTGCTGTGCAGATCAAACAGGTTCAGGCGCAGGGCGTTGCTCACCACGCAGAAGCTGGAAAGGCTCATGGCGGCCGCGCCGAACATGGGGTTCAGGGTCAGGCCGAAGGGGATGAACACACCGGCCGCCAGCGGGATGCCGATGACGTTGTAGATGAACGCCCAGAACAGGTTTTCGTGGATGTTGCGCAGGGTGGCGCGGCTCAGGCGGATGGCGGCGGGCACATCCGACAGCTTGGAGTTCATCAGCACCACGTCCGCTGCGTCGATGGCAACATCGGTGCCTGCGCCGATGGCGATGCCGGTGTCGGCGCGGGTCAGGGCCGGGGCGTCGTTGATGCCGTCGCCCACCATGGCCACCTTGCCGGATGCCTGCAGCTGGCGGATGACGGCTTCCTTGCCGTCGGGCAGCACGCCTGCGATGACTTCGTCCACACCGGCCTGCCTGCCAATGGCGTCAGCGGTGCGCTGGTTGTCGCCGGTGAGCATCACCACGCGGATGCCCATGTTCTGCAGTTCCTTGATGGCGCGGGGGCTGTCTTCCTTGATGGTATCCGCCACCGCGATGATGCCCAGCAGCCGGTCCGCGCCGCCGAAGAACAGCGGCGTCTTGCCCTGAGCCGAGAGGGCGGCGGCCTTCTCCTGCAAGGCGGCAGGCACAGTGACCTTGGTCTGGATGAAAACGGCGCTGCCGGCAAAGATGTCCACGCCGTCCAGCTTGGCGGCCAGACCGTTGCCCGGCAGGGCCGCGAAGTCGGTCACCTCGGGGGCGTCCAGCTTCTGCGCCTCGGTGTGGGCCAGCACGGCCTTTGCCAGCGGGTGCTCGCTCTTGCGCTCCAATGCGGCGGCAAGGGTGAGCAGTTCGCCTTCGGTCACGCCCTCGGCGGGCAGGATGTCGGTGACTTTGGGTTCACCGCTGGTGATGGTGCCGGTCTTATCCAGCGCCACGATCTGGGTGCGGCCTGCGGCTTCCAGCGAAGCGGCGGTCTTGAACAGGATGCCGTTCTTCGCGCCCAGACCGTTGCCCACCATGATGGCCACGGGCGTTGCCAGGCCCAGCGCACAGGGGCAGCTGATGACCAGCACCGAGATGCCGCGGGCCAGCGCATAGCCCAGTTCACGGCCCAGCAGCAGCCACACGATGGTGGTGATCACTGCAATGGTGATGACGGCCGGCACGAAGAAACCGGACACGGTATCGGCGATTTTTGCAATGGGGGCCTTGGTGGCGGCGGCATCGCTGACCATCTTGATGATCTGGGAAAGGGTGGTGTCCTCGCCCACGCGGGTGGCCTGGCACTTGAGGAAGCCGGACTGGTTGGTGGTGGCAGCGCTCACCTTGTCACCCTCGGCCTTGTCCACGGGGATGCTCTCGCCGGTCAGGGCACTCTCGTTCACGGCGCTGGTGCCTTCCAGCACGATGCCGTCCACGGGCACGTTCTCGCCCGGGCGCACCACGAAGATGTCACCCTTCTGCACCTGCTCGATGCCCACGGTGACTTCCGCGCCGTCCCGCAGCAGGGTGGCGGTCTTGGGGGCCAGCTTCATCAGGCTCTTGAGGGCGTCGGTGGTCTTGCCTTTGGAGCGGGCTTCCAGCATCTTGCCCACCGTGATGAGGGTCAGGATCATGGCCGCCGACTCAAAGTAGAACTCCATCATATAGTGCATGACCAGCTCGCTGTTGCCGTCCACCTGGGCGCGGGTCATGGCAAACAGCGCGTAGGTGCTCCACACAAAGCTTGCCATGGAGCCCAGCGCCACCAGCGTGTCCATGTTGGGCGAGCGGTGGATGAGGCCCTTGAAGCCGTTGATGAAGAACTTCTGGTTGATGACCATCACGATGCCCGCCAGCAGCAGCTGCACAAGGCCCATGGCGATGTGGTTGCCGTCGAACCAGTGGGGCAGGGGCCAGCCCCACATCATGTGGCCCATGGAGAAGTACATCAGCACCAGCAGAAAGCCCACCGATGCGATCAGGCGGCGCTTGAGCTTGGGCGTTTCATGGTCGGCCAGGGCGTCCAGATCGGCATTGGTGCTGGAAGCGGCCGCTGCGCCGCCCGCAGCCTTGGGGCTGGCACCATAGCCTGCGTCCTGTACGGCTTTGATGATGTCGGCGGCAGAGGCGGTGCCCTCCACGCCCATGGAGTTGGTCAGCAGGCTCACCGAGCAGCTGGTGACGCCGGGCACCTTGCTCACGGCCTTTTCCACCCGGGCAGAGCAGGCCGCGCAGCTCATGCCGGTAACATTGAATTGTTCCATAAAAACTCACTCCGCTATCGAGTATGTGCAGGGAAGGGTCATTTCATGAGCTTGGGCAGCAGCCAGAGCAGCTCATCCAGCTTTTCCTCGCCGCCCGCGCGCAGGTCATCGGCCACGCAGGTGCCGATGTGCTGGGCCAGCAGCTCCTTGGCAAAGCTGTTCAGCGCCGAGGTGGTCGCAGCCACCTGCACAAGGATGTCCACGCAGTAGGCGTCCTTTTCCACCATGCCGCGGATGCCGCGCACCTGGCCCTCGATGCGGCTCAGCCGGTTCAGCAGGGCTTTGTGCTCGGCGGGGGTGCGGTCCTTGTGGCGGCAGCAGGCGGCAGGTTCGGTTTCGGCCTGCGCGCAGCAGTCTGCAGCGGCGGGTGCGGACACCTCGGCAGCAGACGTTTCGGGGGTGGACGCTTCGCTGCAACAGCAGCAGGACTTTTTCTCGTTACTCATAAAAATCTCCTTTTACCCTGTGGGGGTATAATTCTTACGGTATGAGTATAGCACGGGATATCCGATAAATCAAGTAGGGAATGAAAATTTTCACAAATAGGGCGGCGGGGTATATTGCTCTTTTCCAGCGCACGCCCTCTCAGGCGCTTCGCGCCAGCTCCCCCAAAGGGGGAGCCAAGAACATTTCGGCCGTGCGCATGCCTCTCCCTTTGGGAGAGGCGGCAGCAGGATCGCAGACAAAACAAAAAGAGGAAACGCTCGTTGAGACGTTTCCTCTTTGCATATAGAGCGGATGGAAGAATTACTTTTCCAGAATACGCGGCACGAACAGGCTCAGCATCTTGCCCCACCAGTACCACTCGTGGGAGACATCGCCGCCCCACAGCTCCACATGGGCGGGCAGCTTTTTGGCCTTCAGCACATCGGCCAGCGCCTGGGTGTCGGCCAGTGCGTCGCCTTCGTAGGCACCCTGACCGGCGCAGAGCATCAGGCTGTTCTCCTCGGCCTTGGCCAGGGCCAGCTTGTTGGCGATGCCCTTTTCGGTCAGGTACTGCAGGGGAGAAGCGCGCAGCACCAGGTCGTCGGCTTCGCTGCCCCAGAAGCGGGTCAGGTCGTAGATGCCGGAAAGGCCGATGGCACCGGCGAACTGCTGCGGGCGGCGCAGGCGGCAGTTCACGGCGTGCACGGCACCCAGGTCGATGCCCACGCACCACAGTTTCGTGTCCTTTTCGGCCTCGTTCAGGGCCAGCACACGGGGAGCCAGCTCGGCGGTCAGGTAGACGAAGTACTTTTCCTCCATCTCGGCGCGGCGGCGCACAGGGATGTCGCCGTTCAGCACGGCCTCACCGTCGATGCTGTCGGCGCAGAACAGCTGCACCTTGCCTTCGTTCAGCAGCTGGGCGATGGCGTCCGGCATGCCGTTGTTCTCCCAATCATAAAAGCGGCCGCCGCGGGCAGGCAGCGCCAGCACTGGCACACCGGCGGTGCCGTACACCTTGAACTCCATATCGCGGCCGAGCACGCGGCTCCACTCTTTGTAATAGGTACCCTGGATCATAAAAAATCAAGCACTCCTTCATTCTATATTCACCGGCCCGGGCACAGTCGCTGCGCACCGGTGCCGGTCGTTCGCAATTTAGAGAAAGCTTTTGGGGGGAAAGATCACACGAACTGGTTGCGCTGGGCGTCGTACTCGTAGCCCACAGCTTTCAGCTTTGCGCACAGGTCTGCCTTGTCGGCGTCCATGTCATCGCACAGTGCATCGAGGTCTTTGTAAAAATCGCGCAGTTTCAGGTTCACCACGCTCAGCAGCATGATGGGATCGTTGGGCAGAGCCATGTGTTTTGCCTCCTTACAGCAACAAAAAAAGCCGGCCACTCGACAAAGTGACCGGCCACATACACCAAATTAGACAGCGCGGGTAACTTTGCCAGCGCGCAGGCAACGGGAGCATGCGTAGACGTACTTGGGAGAACCCTCAACGACCGCCTTGACACGACGGACATTCGGCTTCCAGGTACGGTTGGAACGACGATGAGAGTGAGAAACCTTGATACCAAAGGCAACACCCTTGCCGCAGCATTCACATTTAGCCATGGTACTTGCACCTCCTGCAGTGAAGTAAGGAATCAAAATAATCAGCTTGACTATTGTATCAGATTGCCGGGCAAAATGCAAGCCTTTTTTCAAAAAATATCCGTGTTTTTTGCCGAGGGCTTGTGTGCAGGGCAAAAAGATAGTATTATATACGGTATACTGAAAAAAGGCAGGAATATCGAATGACCTCTCAGGGCATCTATTATCTCATCCGTGCGCTGGTGGCGCTGGTGGCCATCCCGTTCCACGAGGCAGGCCACGCGCTGGCCGCCTGGCTGTTGGGCGACCCCACCGCAAAGCGGGAAGGCCGTCTTTCGCTGAACCCCTTCGCCCACTTTGACCTGCTGGGCACCCTGTGCATGGTGTTCGCAGGCGTGGGCTGGGCAAAGCCGGTGTCCACCAATCCCCGCAACTTCAAAAATCCGAAGTGGGGCATGGCCCTCACCGCGCTGGCGGGCCCGGCGGCGAACATCCTGCTGGCCTATGTGGGCATGGTGGTGTGGAAGGTCATGTACTACTGGGCCCCGGTGAACACCGCCACCATTTACATTGCCATGTTCCTGCAGTACCTTGTGCTCATGAACGTGAGCCTTGCGGTGTTCAACTTCATCCCGGTGCCGCCGCTGGACGGCAGCCGCATCCTGCTGGTGGTGCTGCCCCAGCGGGTGTATTTCGGCCTGATGAAATATGAGCGTTATATCATGATCGCGCTGCTGGCGGCAGTGTGGTTCGGCGCACTGGATACCCCCCTGTACTACCTGAACAACATTGTGTGGGAGCTGCTGGGCAAGGGCACCGGCTACATTGATAAGATCGCGTATTCCATCTACTATGCCGGCCTTGGGACGGTGGTGTGAGCGTGGCAGAAGAACTGACCTTCCATCTGGAAGATTTTGACGGCCCGCTGGAATTATTGCTGGCGCTTGTGGCCAAACATAAGATGGACCTGCACAACATCCCCATTCTGGAACTGATCGACCAGTACACCCGCACCGTGGAGCAGGCCGACCCGGACCCGGAAGCCGCCAGTGCTTTCATTGAAATGGCCGCGCGGCTGGTGGAGATGAAAAGCTACCTGCTGCTGCCCCGCAGCGAAGAAGGCGAGCGCATGAAGCAGGAGTTCACCGGCCAATTGATCGAGTACGACCAGTGCCGCCGCATGGCCGCGCTGCTGCGCGAAAAAGCCGAGGCCGCCCCGGTGTTCGTGCGCCCGCCCATGGAGGTGGAGTTCGACACCACCTACGACCTGCACCATGCGCCGCAGGTGCTGGCCGACTACTGGGAAGCCCTTGCGGGCCGCACCCGGCTGCGCCGCGAACCCACCCAGCAGCAGTTCGAGCCGCTGGTCACCGCGCCGGTGGTGTCGGTCACCAGCCGGGTGGTCTACATCCTGCGGCAGCTCATCGGCGGTACAGCGGCGAAGATGAGCCAGCTGTTCAGCCGCCAGCAGACCCGCAGCACCAACGTGGCCACCTTTCTGGCTCTGCTGGAGCTGGTGCGCGGCGGCCGCGTGACGCTGGACGACGCAGGCGGCCTGACCATGCAGCGGGGCCGCATCCAACGGGATAAGGAGACAAAATGAACCAGAAACAGATCCGTGCCGCCGTGGAGGCCATGCTGTTCGCCTGTGGGGAACCCATCAGCGCCGACAAGCTGGCCCAGGCGGTGCAGCTGCCGCAGCTCAGCGTGGAAGCCGCGCTGGAAGCTCTGCGGGAGCGCTATACCCGGGAGGACAGCGGCCTGTGCCTGCTGCACCTGAACACCCGCTGGCAGCTGGCCACCAAGACCGAGTGGGCCGACTGCGTGCGCCGCGTGCTGGACAGCCGCCGCGCTGTGCCGCTGGGTCCCGCCGCCATGGAGACACTGACCGTCATTGCCTACAATCAGCCGGTGTCTCGTGCCTTCATCGAGCAGGTGCGCGGCGTGGACTCCTCGTCCAGCGTGTCGGGCCTGCTGGAAAAGGGCCTCATCGAAGAAGCGGGCCGTCTCGATCTGCCGGGCCGCCCGGTGAGCTTCCGCACCACCGACACCTTTTTGCGGGTGTTCGGCCTTTCCAGCCTGGCCGACCTGCCGCCGGTGCACGGCCCGCAGGCGCCGGAACAAAGCGGCGCAGCACCGCAGGAAGGGGAGGGGTGACGCATGGGAGCATTCTTCGCTGCGCTGGGCGCAGTGCTGCTCTTTCTGTTAAAGGCCATCGGCATCCTGCTGCTGGTCATATTGGCGCTGGCCGCACTGCTGCTGCTCTGCCCCTTCTGCGCCGATGTGTGCTGGGAGCACGGTACGCTGACGGTGAAGGCCGGTGCTCTGGGCATCACCTTCCCGGTGTTCCAGTACCCGAAGCCGGAGCCGCCCCCCGCGCCGGAAAACCCGGAGCCGCCGAAAGGCTTCGGCAAGATCAAAGCAAAGTTCGCCGCCTGGCGGGCCGAGCGCAAGCGGAAAAAAGCGGAGGAAAAGGCCCGCAAAAAGGCCGCCGCCGATGCAGCCAAAGCAAACAAGCCCAAGGAGCCGCGCAAAAAGGCAAAGATCACGCTGGAGATCGTCTGCACTATGCTGAAAGGTGCGGGCACCCTGATGAAGGCCGTGTTCGGTGCCCTGCGCTTCACAAAGATCCAGGTGCGTCTCGGTGTGCGCGGGGCCGACCCCGCTGACGCCGCCCGCAGCTATGGCAAACTGCAGGCCTGGCTGTACCCGGTGCTGGGCGTGCTGGACCGCTTCATCTGGCTGCAGTTCGACGAGCTGCGCATCCTGCCGGACTTCGGCAGCGGGCAGCCTGCCGTGGAAGACCGGGTATCGTTCCGGGTGAGCGCGCAGGCGCTGTTCATCGTCATTGCGGCTCTGCGCGTTTTGTATGAGTTCTGGCGCAAAAAAGTATTGGACATCTTCTTATAATGTGGTACACTATAAGTGTATCGGAATCTGCAGACAACGGGCGAACCGCCCGAATTGAATGATAAAGGAGAGCTGTTTTATGGCTGAGCATCCCATTCAGGGCCTGATGAACGTTACCATGGAGAAAATTCACCAGATGGTGGATTCCAACACCATTATCGGCAAGCCCATCACCACCGAGGACGGCACCACCATCCTGCCGGTGTCCAAGGTCAGCTTTGGCTTTGCATCCGGCGGCACCGATTTCGACGGCAAGAACGCCGCCAATAAGGACCTGTTCGGCGGCGGCTCCGGCGCAGGCGTGAACATCCAGCCCGTGGCCTTCCTCGTGGTGAAGGATGGCTGTGTGCGCACCATCCAGCTGTCGGATACCTCCAACACCATCGACCGTGCCCTGACCATGCTGCCGGAGCTGGTGGACAAGCTGGCCTCTATGGTCAAGAAGGACGAGAAGAAAGAAGAACCTGCTGCTCCGGCAGAGCAGTAAACCCAAGCCGTAACTGCGGGCTTCCGACCCGCAGTTTTTGATACAGGCGCACCTGTGCCTCAAAACAGGGGAGCAGTGCGCATTTTGAGCGCCGGGAGGCGCACAAGGAGTTTTGATTATGGCAGAAGAACGTATTCAGAAGATCATGGCGGAGCAGGGTCTGTGCAGCCGCCGCGCAGCCGAGCAGATCATTGCCGAGGGCCGCGTGAAGGTCAACGGCCACCCCGTGAAGGTGGGCGACAAAATGGACCCCAACCGCGACGTGCTGCATGTGGATGACGAGCGCATCTATATCAAAAAGGACCAGCAGCTGTACTATCTGGCCCTGTATAAGCCCCGCGGCTATGTGACCACCGCCAGCGACGAGCTGGGCCGCAAGACGGTCATGGAGCTGGTGAGCGATATCCCGGCCCGCCTGTACCCGGTGGGCCGTCTGGATAAGGACAGCGAGGGCCTGCTGCTGATGACCAACGACGGCGCCTTTGCGCAGGCCGTCACCCATCCGTCCGGCGGCATCTCCAAACTGTACCGCGTCACCGTGCAGCCCCGTGCCGATGAAAGCCAGATCTTGAAGCTGAGCAGCGGCGTTGTGCTGGACGACGGCACCAAGACCATGCCCTGCGCCATCAACGTCGTCACCGACGAGCCGGGCCGCACCGTTATGGAAATGACCCTGAAGGAAGGCAAGAACCGCGAGATCCGCCGCATGTGTGAGACCGTAGGCCTTGAGGTGGTGCGCCTGAAGCGCAACGCTGAGGGTGTCGTCAAGCTGGGTATGCTCAAGCCCGGCACCTACCGCGAGCTGACCAAGGCCGAGATCAATGGCCTGCGTGCCGCCGCTGCCAAGGGCCGCGCCCAGACCCGCAGCGCCGCGCTGCAGTCCAAGGCCGCCGAGCGCCGCCCCCGCGGCCCGGTGGGCAAGGGCACCCAGAAGAAGCGCTGATCGCAGACGAAAGCCCATTGCCGGACACAGCAGAGAACAGAAAAACAAAATTCATACGCCCGGCAGTTCAATATGCCGCCGCCAAAAAAACCACGGTGCATCTCTGCACCGTGGTTTTTTCTTGCCCGTGAAGGCCTTTCCGCCCGCCCCGAATGGGCCCGGAACAGGCGGTGGACGATGCCATGCAACGTATCTGTGCGGGGAGCGTTTCAACTCACGCCCTCCGCGAGGAGAGCGACGCAGCCTTGATGGCCTGACCGTCACTGGCGTCTGATTTCAATCCACGCCCTCCGCGAGGAGGGCGACGCATGGATGTCTGGACGGAGTGCTACCGCCGGGACATTTCAATCCACGCCCTCCGCGAGGAGGGCGACCCCACGTTCTTCAGCACATTCCACGCGTTGCTCAGATTTCAATCCACGCCCTCCGCGATGAGGGCGACTGGCCGTAGTCGTCCCATCCGACCACTTATAATTGATTTCAATCCACGCCCTCCGCGAGGAGGGCGACACCACGCCGGGCCAGTACCCCAGCACCACCTACCTATTTCAATCCACGCCCTCCGCGAGGAGGGCGACGCCGAGACAATTTCCGCATAGTCCACCGTGCTGGATTTCAATCCACGCCCTCCGCGAGGAGGGCGACGAACATCCACGCACCACCTTTGCATGACCGAAGTCGATTTCAATCCACGCTCTCCGTGGGGAGAGCGACGGGAGCAGGAAATCATCATCCGGGCGGCGCTTGAATTTCAATCCACGCCCTCCGCGAGGAGGGCGACCATTGCCAAAATTCGCGAACAGGACACGGACAGCATTTCAATCCACGCCCTCCGCGAGGAGAGCGACACCGCCGCCGCATGACCTCATGGGGTGGCATCCTATTTCAATCCACGCCCTCCGCGAGGAGAGCGACGTGCTGAACACGATTTACTCCACACGAGCCAATGATTTCAATCCACGCCCTCCGCGAGGAGAGCGACACCAGCGCCGCCGGGCAGCACGCCGAGCCAGACAGATTTCAATCCACGCCCTCCGCGAGGAGGGCGACTACAGACCGACAAATCCACAAGGTCATCAGCAAGATTTCAATCCACGCCCTCCGCGAGGAGGGCGACCGGTTGGGACTGGCAGCGGGAATCTGATGACGAGATTTCAATCCACGCCCTCCGCGAGGAGGGCGACGGTGGGCACGGACGAACGCCAGCTTAAACTTACTGATTTCAATCCACGCCCTCCGCGAGGAGGGCGACCTGTAAAATGCAAAATGCAAGCAGCTGGGCGAACAATTTCAATCCACGCCCTCCGCGAGGAGGGCGACATATGCAAAAATCTGGAACGAATGGTTCCGGGATATTTCAATCCACGCCCTCCGCGAGGAGGGCGACAGCAAAAGCGGCGAAAAAATCCACCACGTTTGTTCCATTATACACACTTGTGCACAATTTGAAAAGGAACTTTACGAAGGCTCCGGCAAAATGCAAAACAAATCGTGCTAAGGTGTCTGTTTTTGCAGTGCGAAGCGCCCGGGGAAACCATGGGAGCTTGTGCCTCGCACGGCGGGGGATGCTAGAACATCAACACGTCATCCTGCGCAAAATCGGGGTGCAGGCCGACATGCTCCACCTTGCTCTGGTAGTTGTTGCCCAGCTGATAGAACCGCAGGCTGTCCAGTGCAGGGTCGATCAGCGCGGTCAGCTCGGCCTTCAAAACGGCGTACTGCGAAGCGTTCAGCAGGCACTCGAACACCGAGTTCTGCACCCGCTGGCCGTGGTTGACGCATTTCTTCGCCACCTTGCGCAGGCGCTTGCGGCCTGCAGGCGTTTCGGTGTTGACGTCGTAGGTGATGAGAACCAGCATGAACAGCACCTCACTTCCAGAAAAACGGCGGATATACGTCCAGATCGCCCCGCAAAGTCCGTGCCAGCAGCAGCGCCTGCACATAGGGCACAAGACCCCAGCTGAGCTTTTCTTTCAGGAAAGGGTGAGTGATGACCTCCCGCTTTTTCAGCTGCCAGGCGTGCAGGAAGGCGCGGCGGCCGTCCTCGGTCAGCAGAACGGCACCGTTTTCCTGCTTTTCAAACTGTTTCGCGTTTACGACCTTCTGGTTGATGCAGGAGAGCACGAACCGGTCCGCGTAGACGGCACGCAGCTCCTCCATCAGGTCCAGCGCCAGGCTGCGCCGTCCGGGGCGGGCGCGGTGCAGGAAGCCCACATAAGGGTCCAGTCCGACCCCTTCCAGCGCGACGGCACAGTCGTTGGCCAGCAGGGAATACGCAAATGACAACAGCGCGTTCACGTTGTCCCGCGGCGGTCGGCGGCTGCGGGAGGTGAAAGCAAAATCTTCTTTCTGCTGCAGGATCAGCGCATGGAACCGGTCGAAATACCGCTGCGCCGCCTCGCCTTCCAGACCGCGCAATTGCTCTAAATCTTCGCAGGTCTCCAAAAGCGGCAGTGCGGCGGCCAGCTGTGCGCTGGTCTGCTTGAGCTGTTCCAGGTGGATCAATGCCCACTGACGGCGGCAGAAGGCAAAGTGCTGGATGCCGGACATCAGCAGGTAGTCGTCCGGCGCGTCCATCAGTTGAACCTCTCGCAGGTCACGCCGTCCGGCAGGGTGTCCGCAACGGTGACGGTGTAATCCTGATAGCTGCGGGGCGCGATGACATCCTCCTTCCGCTGGACCTTGACGGCATCAAACAGCTTGTAGGAGGGGGCGTTGCCCAGTTCGGAATCGTGTTTGAATACGATCAGCTCCCGCACGGCCATCTTGCCGCGGGCGGCGCTGTGGTCATTCTCGAACATGTTCAGGATGGCCTGCCACAGCAGCTGCAGGTCGTCTTCCGAGAAGCCAGTGGTCTTGCGGGCCAGATTGGCCGAAACGTAACCCTCGGCGCGGTACAGGCCGTACGGCACGATGTGCTTGCGGCCCATCTCGGTGCCCTTCTTTTCGGCGTCGGCTTCGGTGGTGATGGCCACGCGGGTGATGGTGACTTCCTGCGGCAGGATGGGGTCTACCGAGCGTGCAAAGCTCAGCTGCACCGGGCCGCGCACCTGACCGCAGTTCAGCGCGCCCTTTACAAAGGTGGTCATCACGGCACCAAAGGTGCGGATATCATAGAAATTCGCGCACATATAGTCGCGCAGTTTGCGGTCGATGTCCGGGTCGGATCTCTTGGCCTTTTTCAGGTCTTCGTCCGGGGCAAGGCCGCAGGCGGTCAGGGCTGCAGCATCGCTGCGGTTCAGGGGCACGCCGTCCTTGATGTAGATGCGGTAGCCGTCTTCATCCTCTTTCAGCGTTTCCACATAGTTGCGGATCTTGCGCTTGAGGCAGACGTCCGTCACCAGGCCGTAACCGGTCTCCGGGTCGATGCGGGGCATGTTGCCGGCATCCGGGTCGCCGTTGGGGTTGCCGTTTTCCACGTCGAACAGAATGACGAAATCGTAGCGGTTCTTGATGGGCTCAGACATGGTTTATTCCTCCTTGTTTTTCTTCTCAAAGCGTTTCTGGGTCTGGTGATAATAGCCGATCTCAAACTTGCCCTGGTCCGGCAGGCTCAGCCGGGCGGGGAAGCCGCTTTCCGGCACAAGGGCGGCCAGCTCGGTGATCTGCTTGTTGTAGAAGACCGCCTTGCCGTCCGGCAGCTTCTGCAAATGTTTCTGTGCCAGCTTGAGCAGGGTGGGGAACACAAGAGCCGGTGTGGCACAGGCGGAATTGAAATACCGGTCTTTGATGGTGGTGTTGATGCCGGGGTTGGCATCGCTCTGCACTGCTTCCAGCACAGAGAACAGCCGCCCCAGAATGTAGGGCACATTGGTGGTTTCGTTCAGGCTCACAGTAAAGACCTCCTTGTTCAGATCGGTGGGGGAATTGCGCAGATAATAGGCTTTCAGAATGGCGGCGCGCCCGCGGGTCACGTCCTGCTCGGCGCGGATGCGCATCGTCACGCCGTTGAGCAGTGTGGCGGGGTAGCGCCCGCCGGTCAGCACGGCACGCAGCAGGTCACCGGCCAGCTGCGGTGCGGGGGAGGGGCTACGTTCCTTGCGGTTGACGGTCTCCATGGCCAGTGCCCAGACGGACAGCGTTTTGCGGTTATCATAGGCCGGGCGGGTGATCTCCAGTGCGTCGGCGTGTTTTTGCAGGTTCCGGGCAAAGGTTCCAAAAGTATCCCGCAAGAAGAAACGCACGGAAAGCCGCGCGGCGTTGGGGGCCAGCCCCAGCACATAAAAATGCTGATCCGGCGCAAGCTCTTTTTCAAGGAACGGCACGGTCTGCCCGGCGGCCAGCCGTTTCAGCGCCGCCTGCACATCCGCTTCCTCAATGCCGGAAGCTTCCTCTGCACCAAACAGGAACAGGCTGAACGCATCCTGATACGCAGGCTCCGCACTCTCGGCCCAGCAGACGATGGTGGTGTCACCCACCCGCTTGCAGTGGTTCCGGTCTGCGATCAGCAGGTTCAGCGCGGTGGTGTAGGCAAAGGCGGCGTACTCGCTCACGGGAGCATTCTCGCCCTGCTCGTGGCCGTAGGAACAGAAGGCCGGTGCGTTGAAGGAGACCAGCGCGGCACCGGCGCTTTGCGCGCCCATCACGCCCTTGATGGCGGGGTGCACCAATGCGGCAGGGGCCTGCTTGCCGGTGATCAGGCACTGCATCGTGGCGGCGTCTGCGTCTGCGGCACCATAGTGGGCCTGCCAGGCCGCCTGAATGGCGGGGGCATCGTTGGCGAGAATGTGGTGGTGGTCTGGCGCTTCGTAACCGAAAATCAGGTTGGCGTTTCCGGTCAGATCTTTCCATTCTGCGTTCAGCAGGGGATGTTCTGCCGCCTGCGCCGGGTCCCAGCTGTCAAAATAAGCCAGAATGGCTTTTGCGGCGGGGTCGTCCACGCCGTCCAGCAATTTATGGTGCAGCTGGGCACAGGCCTCGAAGCACTGTTTGGCGCGGTCCGGTTTGCCCTTTTCATCTGCGCCCAGAAGATAGGACGAATTGTCGCACAAAAAGTTGGCAGCGATGCCGACGGTACGCTTGACGTGGGCGGGTACCCGCAGCTCCCGGGGGACGATGACCGTCTTTTTGCCCTTGGTCTCGCTGACGCGCAGGTCCACAACGTCCACCAGCTGTCCGGCATCGTTCAGACGCAGCTCATAGCTCACCTTGAAGCGGCCGTCCCAGCCGGGTGCGGCGATCTTGCCCTGCCGCAAAAGCTGCTCATAGTAGGCGGTCAATGCTTGCAGGATCATGTGAACACCTCCACATTCCGGCAGTCCAGCACGCCGTCCACCAGCTTTGCCCGGAAGAACTGAGGCTGGATGTTTTCCGGGTCCGCGTAGTCCAGGTCATAGAGCATGAAGCCCAGGTCCTGCGTGACGGGCAGCGCGGGGATGGGCTCCCCGGCGGGCCATTCGCGGAAGTTGGCCGGAAATTCCCGGCAGCCGAAACACGGCTGGTGATAGCACTGGCCCTTGTTCAGCCGCCGCCGCAGGATGTCCTGGAACTTGCCGGGATTATCGCCGGGTGCGGCCTTGTCCGTCATGGTAAAGTGGCACTCGATGACGTAGTGCACATCCTGCAGCACCAGCGCGGCCCGCTGCTGAATGTCTGCCGAGGTGTACAGCACCGGCGCGGCACCGCCCTTGGCCGCACTGAGCGCCGCCGAGGAAAGCAGGGTGGACTTGACCTCGTTGCGGCGGATGTTGGTGAACCGCACCGGGTTCAGCAGGTAGATGCGATCAATATGGTACTTCATGCCCGGGTGCCAATAGATCGCTTCCACCAACCCTCTTGCCGCCGACGGCGTGATGATGTCGTAGCTCACGCGCTCTGTCTTCATCTCGGGCCGGCTGAAGCAGGCGTAATCGCCCCACACTTCGATCAGCATTGACATGGGTACCGCCTCCTTTCTGAATCCGGTCGTGCAGTCTGGCAGGAACTTGTCTTAGCCATAACGTTCACTCCTTTCTGTTTCAAGCTTCATGAAAAAGGTCTTTGGCGTTATCTTGGCATACAGGCAGACAGCTGTCAATTTGTTTGGCGTATGTGACGCAAAATGGGGAGTGCAGCGCAGATGCCCGCAAAGGGAGAAGCTGCCCGGCCGCTTCTCTCTTTGTCTGTATTCTACCGGAACAAAAGTCCGATACACAGGACTTCTATCTGTTTTCAGCTGTTTTTTCTCAGAAAAACAGGCCAATGCCGGTCTCCGCGTCCAGCGCAAGGCCGGTTTTGGCGCTGTACTGGTTCAGGTCCGTCAGGATGGCGCTGCCTTCTGGCAGCAGTTCCAGCGCCCCGGCAGCGTCCAGCTTTTCAAACTGCGGCGCATAGCAGGCCACGCTGTAGGTGCCCAGACGGCGGTACAAACTGCGGCTGACCATGCCGCTGCGCAGCTGGGCACAGAGTGCTTCCCCTTCGCCGATGGGCAGATAGACCGTGCGGGTGGGCGTTTCGATCAGCTGGAATTCCGCGGCCACCTGCGCAAACGGGAACTGACAGCCGGAAATGCCGTGGCGGAACGCATCCAGAATGCCTTTTTTGTCCAGTGCCTCGGCACCCCGTGCAAAGTAAAGCTCCTGAAAATAAGTGCGGATGGCATCCGGGGTGTTGAGCTGCGCATAGTCATTTTCATGGCAGCGGGCGGCATACTGCAGGGCGTGCACATGCTGGTGCAGCATCTGCGGCACCGCGCAGCCTTCCAGCCGGAAGCAGGATACCCGGCTCTCTGCCGCGCTGCGGCGGCCTTCGCGGTTGCAGCGCCCGGCGGTCTGCAGCAGCGAGTCCAGCCCGCACTGTTCCCGGTAGGCGGCGGGGAAGTCTACGTCCACGCCAGCCTCGATCAGCGAGGTGGACACCACCCGGCAGGGCAGGCCGTCCGCCAGCCGCTGCCGGATTTCTTCCAGCTGGCGGCGGCGGTCTGCGGCGCACAGCAGGGTGGTCAGGCAGAAACTGCCTTCTTCGGGCAGGGCAGCATACAGTTCCTGCGCCGTCTTGCGGCGGTTCACCACGCACAGCACCTGCGGCAGGGCGGCCAGCTGCGCCGCAAGTTCTTCCTGCGGCAGCGTGCCAATGTCCCGGATGGTCGTGCGGCGGAGGGTCTCATAGAGTGTTTCCGTGTCCGGGCTGATCTCCTGCATCCGCAGTTCCGGGGCAAATTCCTTGAAAAGGGATTCCAGCGCAGGCTGGGTGGCAGTGCACAGCACAGCGGTGGCGTGGTAATGCTGCACCAGCTGGGCAATGGCGCTGATGCAGGGCTTGAGGGAGTCCAGCGGCAGAGTCTGCGCCTCGTCAAAAATGATCACGCTGTCAGCGATGTTGTGCAGCTTGCGGCAGCGGCTGCTGCGGTTGGCATAGAGCGACTCAAAAAACTGCACGGCGGTGGTGACGATGACCGGCGCATCCCAGTTTTCGCTGGCCAGCAGCTGGCGGTACTGGGCGGGTGTCAGGTCTTCGGTGTTGGTGGTCTTGTATTCGGCGCTGGAGTAATCCGCAAGGACGTTTTCCTCCCCCAGAAGCTTTGTGAAGTTTGCGGCAGTCTGGTCGATGATGGACATATACGGGATGACGTAGATCACCCGCTTCATGCCCTGCGCGGCGGCGTGCTCCAGCGCGAAGGCCAGCGATGCAAAGGTCTTGCCGCCGCCGGTGGGCACAGTGAGGGTGTAGAGCCCCTGCGGCTCGTGGGCCCCTTTGTCCAGACAGGCTTGCAGCACGGCGTTGCGCTGGCGGCTGACCGGGGTGGTGCTCTCCGCGCCGAGATAGCGCTCTGCCTGTGTCCGGGCCTTTTCCAGCAGGGCGGGGATGCCCTCGCCGCCGCCGCGGGGCGCGGCCCGGCCGTTCATGAAGGTCTCGGTATCAAGAAAATCTGCGTCTACCAGGCAGGAGTAGAGCATCCGGGTGAAGAAGGCAAAATCCAGCAGGTCGCGGTTGGCCCAGGCGGGCGGGGCGCTTTGCGGCAGGGGCACTTCCTGCCAGCCGCCGTAAGGCTCCACGGGCTTTTTCAGGCGGCCGAACAGGGTGCCGTCCTCCGGGTCCGCATTCCGCTGATTGCCGCCATCCGGCAGGCCGGTGTGATGGCCCGCAACGGCAAAGGCCGCCTGCGGGTGCGGCGGGCGGCAGTGCATGGCTTCCTGCGCCCCGGCGGTGGCGTGGTCCACCCGGGGGCCGTCTTCCAGCAGCCGTTTCTGGAAGGCAGTGCTGTATTTGCCGATGTCATGCAGCCAGCCGGCGAAGCGGGCTTCCTCCGTTGCGCCGAAGGGTGCGGCAAACTCTCCGGCCAGGTCAGCTGTGCCGGAAAGGTGTTCATAGACGGTTTGTGTGCGGGCTTTATCCTCGCTGATGTGGGCAAGTGCCGGATTTGAATTCATGGATGCCACTCCTTTCCTATCTGCCCCAACGATACCGCGCTTTGGGAATGCTGTCAAGAAATGGCAAAAACTTTGGTGCTCTGCACGAAACGGGCAGCGCGTTCCCCGGCACTCTGCCAAAAACAAAACCGCCCTCCCGCGCCCGGAAGGGGCAGGGGAGAGCGGTGAAAAGGGACGGTTTAATCTTCTTCGTGGGATTCCATGGCGTTGAACCGCTCAAGGAAGCTGTGCTCCACGCCCTCGGACTTATAGCCCGGCATGGTGTCCAGCGCCACGGCGTGGATGCTGCGGAAGATGCTGTTCTCGATGTTGGGGTTGTCGCGCTTCAGGCGGCGCAGCAGGGTCTTGACCTCCTGCCGCTTGGAACCGCCGCCGCCGTTGTCGCACATGGTGCAGTTTTCGGTAAAGCGGCAGGCGCACTGGATGAATTCCAGCTCGTTGTAGCGCTTCCACGCGAGGATATCTTCCTCCCGGATGCAGTACATCGGGCGGATGAGGGTCATGCCGGGGAAGCTGGTGCTGTGGAGCTTGGGCGGCATGGCCTGCAGCTGGGAGCCGTAGAACATGCTCATGACGGTGGTTTCGATCACATCGTTGAAGTGGTGGCCCAGTGCAATTTTATTGCAGCCCAGCTCCTTGGCCTTGCTGTACAGGTGGCCGCGGCGCATCCGGGCGCAGAGATAGCAGGGATTTTTGTCGGTGTTGTTGGCCACGGCAAAAATGTTGCTTTCAAAGATGGTCACCGGGATGTGCAAAAGCTCTGCATTGCTCTCAATTTTCTGGCGGTTGATCTCATTGTAGCCGGGGTCCATCACCAGAAACACCAGCTCAAAGGGCACATCGCTGTGGCGCTGCAGTTCCTGCATGAGCTTTGCCATCAACATGGAGTCTTTGCCGCCGGAGATACACACGGCAATGCGGTCACCTGCCTGCACCAGCTCGTAGCGCTTCACGGCCACGATAAACGGCGTCCACAGTTCCTTGCGGTATTTTTTGATGATGCTGCGTTCGATCAGCTGATAGGGTTCCAAATCTCGCTTCATAATACTCCTCTTTATTGGGTCAGGGCGTTGTAACAGGCATCGAACGCCTGCAGAAAGCCGGTGATCTCATCCTCGGTGGTCAGGTGGCTCAGGCTGATGCGCCACGAGGACAGGGCGTTGCGCCGGTCATGGCTCACGGCGAACACCGCCCGGGAGGGCAGCCCGTCCGACGAGCAGGCCGATTTGACCGAGACGCACAGGCCTTTGGCGTCCAGCTCTCGCTGGAACACGGTGCCCTTCACGTTCTGTACGCTCAGGTTCAAGATCTGCGGCACGGCGTGCTCCGGGCTGTTGATGCGTACCTTGGGGTACTTTGCCAGCTCTGTGCGCAGGCGGGCGTTCAGGGCGCGGATGTGTTCCACCCGGGCGGGCAGCTCGGTCACGGCCTTGTCCAGTGCCAGCGCCAGCGAGCAGGCCAGCGCCACGGTGGGCGTGCCGCTGCGGTAGATGGTGGTGCTTTCGCCGCCGTGGATGAGGGGCTCCAGCGCAAGGCCCCGGCGCTTGACCAGCACGCCGATGCCGTTCAGCCCGTAGAACTTATGAGCGGTCAGGCTCATGGTGTCGATGCCGTCGAAAGAAACCGGCAGCTTGCCCACGGCCTGGGTGGCGTCTACATGAAAATGGCAGTGGGGGCGGTCTTTCAGAAGTTCCGCGATTTCCGCCACCGGCTGCACCACGCCCAGTTCGCTGTCCACGGCGGTGACGGCCACCAGAATGGTGTCCGGCCGCAGCAGCTCTTTCAGGTGGTCAAGATCCACGGTGCCGTCCTGCCGGATGTCCACAAGGTCGATCTCGTATCCCTGCTCCTGCAAAGCGGTCAGGCTGCCGCTCACCGAGGAATGCTCCAGCGGGGTGGAGATGATGTGCTTGCCGTGGTGGCGCTCCAGCCGGGCGATGCTCTTGATGGCAAAGTTGTTGGCCTCGCTGGCACCGGATGTATAGATGATCTCGGCGGGCTGCACCCCCAGGCTGCGGGCGATGCTCTGGGTGGCCTCGTCGATGGCGGCCTTGGCGGCGGCACCGGCCGCATGGCGGGAGTTGGCATTGCCCGGGCAATGGCGCTCTATTTCACAAAACCGCGCCAGCACGGCTTCATCCACCGGCGTGTTCGCGGAATAATCCAGATAGATCATAGATCCTCCTGAGATACACATTATAATAGTAGGAAATTGCAGCAGGTTCTATTATAGTGCGCTTTGGCCCGGATTGCAAGAGAGCGGCGCAAAACTTCCGGGCTGGAAATCCAAGAGAATTGCCCAAAACGGTTGCGAAGCGGCAAAAAGTCTGCTATAATCACAAGAAAGACTGCCAGCGGCCTTTTGCGGGGCTTTGGGCGGCAGTTTTGTTTGGAAAGAGCCTGAAGGAAAGGGGAGAGCACCATGCTGCACACGAATCACCGACTGCGCTGCACAGCTTTTTCCATTTTCCGGGCGGAATCATTGTTCCCAAATTTCAGAGGCATTGCCGTTTGAACAACGGCGGTGCCTCTTTTTTTGGGCTGGGAAGTTCTGTAGGAGGCAGAAAAACTCATGAGTGAAAAAATCGACTACTCCAAAGGCATTTACGACGCGCGCCAGCTGGGCGCGGGCCGCATGTTCATCCTGGGCGTACAGCACATGTTTGCCATGTTCGGCGCAACGGTGCTGGTGCCGCTGCTCACCGGCCTGAGCGTTTCCACCACTCTGCTGTGTGCCGGTCTGGGCACGCTGCTGTTCCACCTCATCACCAAAAAGAAGGTGCCCGCATTCCTCGGCTCTTCCTTTGCGTATCTGGGCGGCTTCTCCATCGTGGCTCCCATGCTGGCTGATGCCGATGGCAACCTGACCGTGGCCAACACCAAGATGCTGCCTTACGCCTGTGCCGCCGTCGCTTTCTCCGGCCTGGTATATCTGGTGGCCAGCCTGCTGATCTCCACCTTCGGCATCCGCCGCATCATGCGGTTCTTCCCGCCGGTGGTCACTGGCCCCATTATCATTTCTATCGGCCTGATCCTGGCCCCCTCTGCTATCAAAAACTGCCAGTCCAACTGGATCCTGGCCTTTGTGGCACTGGGTGTCGTGATCGTGTGCAACATCTGGGGCAAGGGCATGGTCAAGATCCTGCCCATCCTCATCGGTGTGCTGGTGTCCTACGCGGTGGCTCTGGTCACCGGTGCCGTGGACTTCCAGCGCATCTCTGAGGCAGCCTGGATCGGCATCCCCCTGCACAAGGAGGCCATGGGCCTGTTCGCCATCGACGGCAGCCCGGAATTCATCAGCGCACTGTTCACCATCATCCCCATCGCTCTGGCAACCATGATGGAGCATGTGGGCGACATCGCCGCCATCAGCGCCACCGTTGGCCACAACTACATCAATGACCCCGGCCTGAACCGCACCCTGCTGGGCGACGGTCTGGCCACCACCATGGCCGGCCTGCTGGGCGGCCCGGCCAACACCACCTACGGCGAGAACACCGGCGTGCTGGCCCTGAGCAAGATCTACGACCCGCTGGTCATCCGCATTGCCGCTGTGCTGGCCATCATCCTGAGCTTCAGCCCCAAGTTTGAGGCGGTCATCAACACCATCCCCACCGGCATCATCGGCGGCATCAGCTTCGTGCTGTACGGCATGATCTCCGCCATCGGTGTGCGCAACGTGGTCGAGAACCGCGTGGACTTCACCAACAGCCGCAACCTGATCGTGGCCGCTGTCATTCTGGTGTGCGCTCTGGGCTTCAACTCGGTGGGCGGCGTCAGCTTTGCCATCGCAGGCGTCACCATCAACCTGTCCGGTCTGGCTGTGGCTGCCATCGCAGGCATCCTGCTCAACGCCATCCTGCCGGGCAACGACTACGAATTCGACGCTGCCGACGGTGCCGAGGCCGCTTCCAGCAGCAACCTGCAGGTCTGATATCTATACTATAATAGTACAAACCGCGAAAGCCGCTCTGCGCACTGCAGGGCGGCTTTTCTGCTGGGTTCGCATAGGCGCAGAAAGGGTGCATAAGGCAAATGAACTAAAATTCAAACCGTGTTTTTGGTGACTCTGCCAGATTTTAAAAAGTAGGAATAATTCTTAAAATTATCCTTGACTAACTAGGAATCATTCGCTATAATAGAGCCATGAGAAGCGCCGGTGAGTACCAACACCGCTGCTTCGGTCAAAAGAAAAACAGAGAATGATGGAGGTCTATTCTTATGAAGAAATATGTTTGCACCGTTTGTGGTTATATTGCTGAAGGCGAGATCCCGGCTCAGTGCCCCGTCTGCAAGGCTCCGGCCTCTGCATTTGTGGAAAAGACCGGCAACACCTACGTCACCGAGCATGTGGTGGGCATCGGCAAG
>OLGD01001881.1_pt1 | contig 27330 bp, 25 predicted proteins | sample 1605311 | NCBI WGS metagenome assembly OLGD01 (sample SAMEA3888917, study PRJEB22519) | human gut metagenome | biome: human gut; feature: human-associated habitat; material: faeces | place: Denmark | collected 2010
TGCTGCCCGCTTTTTGCATGTCCAAAGCAATTTGCCGATTGCCGCGCGAAGTGGCTTTCCCACGCTCTCTTGTCCGAGAGAAGGGGAGAAAAAACGTGAACGAAGCAAAAACATCTGTGTGGTCAAACGGGCTGATCTGGTTTGGCGCAGCCGTCTCGATTGCCGAGATTTTGACCGGCACCATGATTGCCCCCCTCGGCTTTTCCAAGGGGCTGGCGGCCATCCTGCTGGGACATCTCATCGGCTGCGTGCTGCTCTACCTGGCCGTGGTCAAAAAGTACGAGCCGCTTTTGCTGATGCCCATTGCATTCGGCATGCTGCTCGCCAATCTCCCCGGCGCGGAATTGTTTCACATGGAATATTTTCTGCGGGAAGAACTCAATTACTCTGAGATTCTGCACGGCGGACTGATCGACATCCTGTATCTCGGCGTCAAGCTCGGCATTTACCCATCTCTCATCTTCCTCGGTGTCGGCGCGATGACCGATTTCACGCCGCTGATTGCGAATCCCAAAAGTCTTTTGCTCGGCGCGGCGGCGCAATTTGGTGTATTTGCCGCCTTTTTCGGCGCGCTCTTCCTCGGATTTGATCCGGAGCAAGCGGCGGCAATTGGTATTATCGGCGGCGCGGACGGACCTACGGCTATCCTCGTCACCAAAACCCTGGCTCCGCTGCTTCTCGGACCGATTGCAATCGCCGCCTATTCCTATATGGCGCTGATTCCGATCATACAGCCGCCGTTCATGAAGCTCTTAACAACAAAAAAAGAGCGTTCGGTGGTCATGAAAAATCTGCGGCCGGTTTCCAAAGTTGAAAAAATCGTATTCCCCATCGCTGTAGCCGTAATCATCATTTTACTCGTTCCGGACGCAGCGCCGCTGATCGGTTTTCTTATGCTCGGAAATCTGTTAACCGTGTGCGGCGTCACCGAGCGTCTGTCCAAAACCGCTCAAAACGAACTTTGCAATATACTCACCATTTTCCTCGGCGTATCGGTTGGAGCTACAGCGAACGCGGCAAGCTTTTTGTCGCTTCAGACGGTTTATATCGTCATTCTCGGACTTGCGGCGTTCATCATCGCAACCTGCGCGGGTATTCTGTTCGGTAAACTGATGTACGTACTGACAAAAGGAAAAATCAATCCGCTGATCGGCTCTGCAGGAGTAAGCGCAGTTCCGATGGCCGCGCGCGTGAGCAACATGGTCGGTCAAAAAGAGAATCCTTCCAATTTCTTGCTTATGCACGCCATGGGACCGAATGTTGCTGGGGTAATCGGTTCTGCCGTTGCAGCAGGTATTTTCCTGCAGTTCTTCAAATAACATACAAAGGGGAAAAAATCAATGTCTAAAATAAAAATTACGGAAACGGTGCTGCGCGATTCTCATCAATCGCTGGCAGCTACCCGAATGACGACCGAGGAAATGCTGCCCATATTGGAAGCATTGGATGCGGTCGGGTATCACGCGCTGGAAGCCTGGGGCGGCGCGACCTTTGACGCCTGCCTGCGTTTCTTAAACGAAGATCCGTGGGATAGACTTCGCACAATCCGCGCGCATGTAAAGAATACCAAACTTCAAATGCTCTTCCGCGGTCAAAATATTCTCGGTTATCGTCATTACGCTGACGACGTGGTGGAATACTTTGTGCAGAAATGCGTGGCAAACGGAATGGATATTATCCGTATATTTGACGCGCTGAACGATCCGCGCAATCTGAAAACCACGATCAACGCCACAAAGAAAGAGGGCGGCCATGTCCAAGTCGCATTCAGCTATACTACCAGTCCCGTACACAACAACGAATATTTTGCAAAGCTTGCAAAGCAAATGGAGGAAATGGGCGCAGATTCAATCTGCATCAAGGATATGTCCGGCTTGCTCAAGCCCTACGACGCGTACGATCTGGTTAAAAAGCTGAAAGCCAATGTTTCGGTTCCGATCGAACTGCACTCTCACTACACCGCAGGACTTGCTTCCATGACGTATCTTAAAGCGATTGAAGCCGGCGTGGATATTATCGACACGGCCATCTCTCCCTTTGCGCTCGGCACCTCACAGCCGCCGACCGAACCGATCGTGGCCACACTTGCCGGAACGGAATACGATACAGGACTCGATTTGGATAAACTGAACGTCGTATCCAAATATTTTGACGGTCTGCGTGAAAGCTATCTGGAAAGCGGACTGATCAATCCCAAGGTTTTGAAAGTAGACGTCAATGCGCTGCGCTATCAGGTTCCGGGCGGTATGCTCTCAAATCTCGTATCTCAATTGAAGCAGGCCGGCAAGCTGGATAAGCTGGACGAAGTGCTGGCGGAAGTGCCGCGCGTCCGCGCCGATGCGGGCTATCCCCCGCTGGTTACGCCTTCTTCGCAAATTGTAGGTACACAAGCTGTATTTAACGTCATTTCAGGTGAGCGCTACAAGATCGTTACCAAAGAATTCAAGGGCATTGTACACGGCGATTACGGCAGAACCCCTGTTCCGATCTCGGATGAATTCCGCAAAAAAATCATTGGGAATGAAAAACCCATCACCTGCCGTCCGGCGGACAATCTTGCGCCTGAATTGGACACGCTTCGTGAAAAAGTCAAGCCCTATATGGAACAGGATGAAGACATTCTCACCTATGCGTTGTTTGAGCAGGTAGCCACGAAATTCTTTGAGCAACGCAAGAACAAAAAATACGGTCTTGACGGAAAAAACGCCGATAAAGAACTCGGCATTCACAGCGTATAAATACACAGAAGAAGCCGGGGACAAACTTTCCCCGGCTTCTCTACTTATCATATGAAAAAATACGGAACGCAAAGCGTTCCGTATTTTCCTGGGTATGTCTACCCGAAACTCAGTTATCGATTTTCTCTTTAACTTTCGCGCTCTTACCAACGCGCTCGCGAATGTAGTACAGCTTTGCACGACGGATCTTACCGACACGCACAAGCTCAACTTTCGCCACATTCGGTGAATGTACGGGGAAAGTCTTTTCAACACCGCATCCATATGCAACACGTCTGACGGTAAACGTTTCCGAAATTCCGCCGCCGTGCTTTGCGATAACCGTACCCTCAAAGATCTGGATTCTTTCCCGGGCTCCCTCCTTGATTCGGTTGTGCACTTTTACCGTGCTTCCGATTTCAACCACAGGGGGATTTTCCTTGATCTGCTCGCTTACAAAAGCCTGAATTTTATCCATCACGGCTCCTCCTTATTCATCGAACATTCTTGCGTGAGCATGCAGAGGACTGTTCTTATTCATGTGCTTTACACACAACGTTTGTTATTTTACCATAAAGAAACATAAAATGCAATAGTTTTTATAAAAATGCCCATGAAACTGTGTTTTTTATTTACATATATAGCTGCACACAAAAGCGCCTGACTTCCCAAGGGCATGTTTTCATAAAAAATTAACAGAATCCGGCAAAATATATTGTATAATTCGCCGCGCTGTGTTATAATAATTTGAATATTAGTAAATAAAATTACTTTGTATAAAAATGTTATCTGCACGGAGAAATACATCTATGAAATATCTGATTCTGGTCTGCGACGGTATGGCGGACAGGAAAATCAAAGAACTCGGCGACCGTACGCCGATGGAAGCCGCAAACAAACCGACCATGGATACGCTCGCGAAAGTTTCCCTCTGCGGCACGGTCTCCAATGTCCCCACAGGCATGGTTCCCGAAAGCGATACGGCCAATCTCTCTATTCTGTCTTATGACCCGAGACTCTATTCAAAAGGCAGATCGCCGCTTGAAGCCATGAGCATCGGCCTTGATATGCAGCCGGACGAAACGGCATATCGCTGCAATCTGGTAACCCTCAGCGAAGAAGAAGACTATCCGCACAAGATCATGCTGGATCACAGTGCGGACGAAATCACCACGGCCGAGGCGGATCAGTTGATTCATGCGCTTGAAGCCGCTTTCGGCAATGACATGCGGCATTTTTATACTGGTGTCTCCTACCGGCACTGCCTGCTCTGGAAAAATTCCAGCGACACCTTTCCGTTTATGCGCCCGCATGACATCCTCGGTCAATGCATTGAATCCTATCTTCCCGCAGGGGAAACCGGAGAACCTTTTTACAAGCTCATGCGCGCGAGCTACGATATTTTAAACGAGCATCCCGTCAATACGGCAAGAAGACAGGCCGGCAAACGCCCCGCCAATTCGATTTGGCTGTGGAGTCCCGGCAAGAAACCCGCACTTCCCTCTTTTACAGAAAAATGGGGATTGCGGGGCGCCGTCATTTCCGCAGTTGATCTGATCAAAGGCATCGGAATCTGTGCCGGTATGACTTCTATTGATGTCGAGGGTGCAACGGGAACCGTGCATACCAATTACAAAGGAAAAGCCGAAGCCGCGATGCAGGCTTTTGACACCGGCTACGATCTGGTTTTCGTACATGTCGAGGGGCCGGATGAATGCGGTCACCGCGCTGAAATCGAAAACAAAGTATCGGCGATTGAACAAATAGACCAATACATTCTGAAGCCCGTTTTAGATCATCTGAAAGAAAGTTCGGAGCCGTTCAAAATTTTTGTACTTCCCGACCATCCGACACCGATAGAACTCCGAACACATAGTATGGAACCCGTTCCGTTTTTTGTATTTTCAAGTGAAAAAGCTGTCCGAGGCATCGACTCGTTTACAGAAGCCAAAGCAGAATGCACAAAGCTTTATTATCCGGACGGCAGTCAACTGCTGAACTTTATTATCGAAAAATAAGGAGCTTCCAACATGCCCGAAACGCAAAACAAATCCTCTTTTACGCTGAATCTGTTTGACTGGGTTGAACTCACCATACTCTCTGCCTGTCTGGTATTGTTGTTTTTTACATTCGTTGCACGCCCGGCGCGTGTAGACGGAGATTCCATGCAGGAAACCCTGCACCACGGCGAAATGCTGCTTTTATCGGACCTGTTTTTTGAGCCGGAATACGGCGATATAATCGTATTTCAAAAAATCAATTCCCGCCATTCACAGCCGATTGTAAAGCGCGTCATTGCAACCCCCGGCCAAACAGTTGACATTGATTTTGATACTTGGATTGTCACCGTTACCGATCCGGACGGAACTGAACATGTTCTGGATGAAAGCGCATATCGCAAACTCGCCACCGACGCGCGTGTGACAACCAATCTTGAATTTCCGATTCATGTCGGCGAGAACCAATATTTTGTGATGGGCGACAATCGGAATCACTCTTTAGACAGCCGCAGTTCGGAAATCGGACTCGTAGACCGAAATGAAATTATCGGGAAAGTGTTGGTTCGCCTGTTTCCCATCGGAAAATTCGGCATCGTAAAATAAACGGCGAGGATATTTTTCATGTCAGACACGCAATTTCAGATACAATGGTTTCCCGGACATATGGCGAAAACCCGCCGGCTGATTCAGGAAAATCTCGGACTTGTGGATATTGTCATCGAGATTCGGGATGCCAGAATTCCGTACAGTTCTCAAAATCCGGAGATTTCAAGGCTGATCGGAGACAAGCCGCGGTTGATTTTATTAAATAAAGCTTCTCTGGCCGACCCGGCTGTAAGTAGCGCATGGCAGCGCCGTTTTGAAAAAGAAAATGAAAACTGCCTTTTAATCGACTGTATAACCGGGGAGGGACTGCGCGCCATTTATCCGGCCGTTGCCGAAATTCTAAAGGACAAGCTCAAGCGCTGGAATGAAAAAGGCATGATCGGGAAAAAAATCCGCGCCATGGTTGTCGGTATCCCGAATGTCGGGAAATCCGCCTTTATCAACCGCCTTGCCGGTACGAAAAAAGCAAAAGTAGAAGATCGTCCCGGCGTCACCATGACCAAGCAATGGATTTCCACTTCAATCGGCCTTGAGCTTTTGGATATGCCCGGCGTTCTCTGGCCGAAATTTGAAGAAAAGGAAGTCGGTGAAAATCTGGCGATAACCGGCGCTATAAAAGATCAGATTTTAGATATTGAGGAAATTGCCATGCTGCTCTGCGGTAGACTGCGCACACTTGCCGAGGATCGGTTCTCCGCGCGCTACAAACTGACGCCCGAAGAAAACTGGCTGGGGTTGGATGTATACGATCTGTTTGAACTGGTCGGAAAAAAGCGCGGATTTCTGATGTCCGGCGGAGCCGTCAACCATGAACGCACGGCGAAAATGCTTCTTTTGGAGTTTCGACGCGCCGAAATCGGACGAATTTCGCTTGAAAGCCCGAAAGTAAACAGGTGATACGATGCTGACATTTGATTATGAACTCGCTTTGATAAACGACGGATATGCCCGTGTCTGCGGTGTAGACGAAGCGGGGCGCGGACCGCTTGCCGGCCCTGTTGTTGCCGCCGCCTGCATTCTTCCGACAGACTGCGTGATCGAAGGTCTCAATGATTCCAAAAAATTATCCGAATCCAAGCGGGAAAAACTGTTTGATCAAATTCGTGCCTGCGCGGTATCCTACTCTATCGCTTCGGCGTCCAATGAAGAAATCGACCGGCTGAATATTCTGAACGCAACAATGCTCGCCATGGCGCGCGCTATAGAAGGTCTTGCGATTCCCGCAGATTTTGCCATTGTGGACGGCAACTGCGTGCGCAATTTTCCGATTCCCGCCATGACCATCGTAAAAGGAGACGCAAAATCCCCCTCCATTGCCGCCGCATCGATTCTGGCCAAAGTGACCCGAGACCGGTATTGTCTTGAAATGGACGCGCAATACCCGGAATATAATTTCAAAAAACACAAAGGATACCCGACCAAAGAGCATCGGGAGCTTCTGCAAAAGTACGGACCGTGTCCTCTGCACCGTCAAAGTTTTCTGCGGTGCGTACAGGGGAAAACGCCATGATTCTTCCGGGAAGCGCCGCTGCAACCGGTAAAAAAGGGGAGAAACTGGCGGCGGAATATCTGCGCAACCAGGGCTACAAAATCCTTGCGCGCAATGTACGGAGCGCACACGGTGAGATTGACATAATTGCAGAAAACCGGGAATATCTTGTTTTTGCGGAAGTGAAGACGCGGACTGAGAATCCGGAACATTTTGCAAATTACGGACGCCCTGCCGAAGCGGTAAACAAACAAAAACAACGCCATATCATTTACACCGCCGAAGTTTTTCTTCAAAAGCACCCTGTTGAAAAAGCCGCGCGCTTTGACGTAATTGAGGTGTTTCTCGGCACCAAAGTCCGATTCAATCATATCGAAGATGCATTTCGTCTCTGAACAGGAGGAACCCGGTTGGAACTAAAACTATTTGACCTGCACTGCGACACGCCATATCGAATATACACCGAACATCAGCCTCTGAAATCCAATTCTTTTCATATTGCAATAGACAAAATTGCAAAATACAAAAAATATGTTCAGATCGCCGCCATTTGGAGCGACAAACGCAAAAGCGACGACGAGGCCTATTCGCTGTTCTGGCGTATTTTAAACAATTTTAAATGCGAGATTGAAAGCAATCGGCAAAGCGCCGCGATCTGCCGCACGTTCGGGGATCTGCAGCAGTTGCCCGATCATACCGCGGCCTTTTTTCTGGCTATAGAGGACGCGCGGATTCTTTCCGGAAATATCGAGCGGATTCACGAAGTGTATGATGCGGGCGTACGCTTTATGTCTTTAAACTGGGCAGGAGAAAATGCGCTCGGCGGCGGATACGACACCAATTCTCCGCTTACGCACCTCGGACGAAGCGTAGTTAAAACGGCCTTTGATCTCGGAATCGCCATCGACGTTTCCCATTCTTCCCAAAGAGTAGTGGACGAAATTGTCGAAATGGCAATCTCCGCCCGACGGCCGATTCTGGCTTCGCACTCCGACTCCAATACGATTGCCGTCCATCCGCGCAATCTGACCGATGAACAATTTATAAAAATCAAACGATGCGGCGGGATTGTCGGCATTTCGCTTGCGCGCGCCCACCTGTGCGGTAACGATACCTGCATTTCTTCGATTGCGAGCATTATTGAACATATTGAATACTTTCTCGGTCTGGATGGTCAACACACCATCTGTCTCGGATGTGACTTTGACGGTATCGAAACGCTGCCGGAGGGTATTCACGGCATCGATCAGCTTGAACGTCTCGCCGACGCAATGTCGGCGCGTAATTTCAGCGATGAACTGATTCACGCAATCTTTTATCAAAACGCTTATAATTTTTTAAAGAAACTGTAAATGGAAAGGTAAGATCATGAAGTACAAAAGCACCAGAAGTGTAAATGATTCCTGCGGCGTTTCCGCCGCACAGGCAATCAAACAGGGGCTGGCCGCGGACGGCGGTTTGTTTATGCCGGAATTTATTCCGAAACTGTCTTGCGACATGCTCACATCATTGACTTCCAAAGACTATGTCGGCCGCGCTGTGGAGATACTCTCCATGTTTTTGGACGATTATACCAAAGAGGAACTTGCCAAAGACTGCGAAGCCGCTTACAGCACGCAAAAATTTCCCGGCGGCGCCGCGCCGTGCGTGCAAATCGATGACAAAATCCACGCGCTTGAACTCTGGCACGGTCCGACCTGCGCATTTAAAGACATGGCGCTGCAGATCATGCCCCGCCTTTTATGCCGCGCTCTGGAGAAAACCGACGAAAACCGCACGGCGATGATCCTTGTCGCAACCTCCGGCGATACCGGAAAAGCGGCGCTTGAGGGATATCGCGATCTGGAAAAGATCAAAATCAAAGTCTACTACCCTGTTGACGGCGTCAGCCGCGTGCAAAAACTGCAAATGGCAACGCAGGGCGGCGGCAATGTGGATGTCTGCGCCATACGCGGGAATTTTGACGACGCGCAAACCGGCGTGAAGCGCATTTTTGCCGATACCGACACTGCAAAAGAACTCGATCTCCGCGGAATTTTCCTTTCCAGCGCCAACTCCATCAACTGGGGGCGCCTTGCTCCGCAGATTGTATACTATATCTCCGCATACTGCGATATGGTGCGCTCCGGCGTAATTCAAATGGGCGAACCGATCGATGTCTGCGTGCCGACCGGCAACTTCGGCAATATTTTTGCCGCCTATATTGCCAAGCAAATGGGGCTTCCGATCGATACGCTGATCTGCGCTTCCAATCAAAATAACATTTTGACCGATTTTCTTGCTACCGGCACGTATGACCGCAACCGGCAGTTCTACACCACCATGTCGCCGTCCATGGATATTCTGATTTCAAGCAATTTGGAACGACTTCTGTATCTGCTCGGCGGGGCTGAAAGGACCGCGCAGTACATGCGCTCGTTGTCTGAAAGCGGAAGCTATACGCTGGACGCAGACATTAAGGCCGCAATCGATCAGGATTTCAAAGGCTATTTCTGCGACGAGGCAAACACCGCGCGAACCATAAAAGAAACCTTTGAAAAGCATCGCTATCTCTGCGACACGCACACCGCCGTCGGCTTGTACTGCGCGAAACAATACCAAAAGCAGACGAACAGTAAAAATCAATTGCTGCTCGCCTCTACCGCAAGCCCCTACAAATTTGCAAACGACGTATATACCGCTTTGACGGATACAACTGCCGAAAATGAACTGCGCGCGCTCACCGCACTCGCAGAATACACCAAAACCGAGATTCCGGCACCGCTGCGCGATCTTGACAAACGCGCCGTGCGCTTTACAAAAACAATTGATGCCGCCGAAATGAACGCGGATGTGCTCGATTTTGCAATCTGATCGGCATATGGGAGAATACGATGTCGATTTACACCATTGCAGATCTGCATCTTTCCATCGGCGCGGGCGTTGAAAAATCCATGGAAGTATTCGGCCGACGCTGGCAGGGATACACCGAAAAGCTGAAAAAAAACTGGTGTGCCGTGGTAGAACCCGATGATTCGGTCATTATTCCCGGTGATATTTCGTGGGCGCTCTGCCTTACCAATGCGCTGGAAGATTTAAAATTTATCAACGCATTACCCGGAACAAAATATCTCGGAAAAGGCAATCATGATTTCTGGTGGACAACGCAGAAAAAAATGAATGAATTTTTCCAGGCAAACAACCTGAATACGCTTCGGCTGATGCACAACTGCGCCTATGAAGTCGAAGGATATATCGTATGCGGTACGCGCGGGTGGTTTTATGACGATACCGCATCCGGAATCCCCGACAATACCGATTTTACAAAACTGGTCAATCGGGAAACACAGCGTCTGCGCCTCAGTCTTGAAGCCGCGCGCGAATTACAGGAAACAAACGGAAAGCCAATTTTGGTCTTTTTACATTTTCCGCCTGTCTGGAACGGATGCGTATGCAGTCCCTTTATAGAACTGCTTTCGGAATACGGAATTAAAAAGTGTTATTTCGGACATATTCACGGTGCATATTATGCACCGCCCAGTACTGAATACGCAGGAATCCACTTTGCCATGATTTCAGCCGATTACCTCAATTTTATTCCCCGCATCATTTCCCCGCCTGATTTTGATTCGTATATTGAATGAATTTTATAAAATTGCTTGACATTATTTAAATATCGAAGTAAAATAATAGATGTGCATGATAACAGAAGATTTTTGGAGGACATTTAAATGAGTTTTAAGAAAGCCGAGAAACAGGAAACAAATGTATACGTCATTGAGTTTCAAATTGAGAAAGCGGACTTTGATGCCGCAAATGACAAAGCGTTCCGCAAGAATGCAAAAAACATTAATATTCCCGGCTTCAGAAAAGGCAAGGCACCCCGAAATATAATTGAAAAAATGTACGGCAAAGGTGTATTCTATGAAGAAGCGGTTAACGACTGCCTGCCCGCCGCTTATGAAGACGCTGCAAAAGCCTCCGGCCTTGAGATCATCGGCCAGCCCGAATTTGACATTGTAACGATAGACGAAAACGGCGTTGCCATGACCGCCAAAGTCACCACAAAACCGGAAGTCAAAATTGACGGCTATAAGGGAATCAAGGCAACGAAAGATGTAAAGAGCGCAACAGCCGCAGACGTAAAAGCCGAGATTGAAAAAGTACGCGAACGCAACAGCCGCGAAATTGAAGTCACCGACCGCGCTGCCAAAAAAGACGATATTGTCAACATTGACTTTGACGGTTCTATTGACGGCAAAGCTTTTGAGGGCGGCAAGGCTGAAGGACACAATCTGAAAATCGGTTCCGGCGCATTCATTCCCGGATTTGAGGATCAGATTATCGGTCACGCAATCGGCGATGAATTTGATGTAACCGTTACATTCCCCGAAGACTATCACGCAACTGAACTTGCCGGCAAACCCGCCGTCTTTAAAGTCAAAGTAAACGGGATCAAGATTACCGAACTGCCCGCTCTAGACGATGAATTTGCAAAAGATGTATCGGAATTTGATACGTTTGATGAATATAAAGCAGATGTCAAGGCAAAAATCAACGAGAGAAATGAAAAGGCTGCCGACGCACAGGTGGACGAACAACTGACCGACGCAGTGATTGATTTGCTCGAAGCGGAAATTCCGGAGGTCATGTACACTGCGGAAACCGAAAACTTCGTCCGCGATTACGACAACCGTCTGCGTATGCAGGGACTTGACCTGAATACATACTTCAAGTATACGGGTCAAACATTGGATATGCTCCGTCAGCAGATGCGTCCGCAGGCTGAAAAACAGGTAAAGATGCGCCTCGCACTTGAAGCAATTGCGAAACTGGAAGCTTTGACGGCATCCGACGAGGAGATTGAAGAAGAGATCGGCAAAATTGCACAAGCATATAACATCGAAGCCGATCAGGTTAAAAACTCAATTGCCAAAGAGGACATTGCAGCGGATATTGTCGTTAAGAAAGCATTCGATCTTGTAAAGGCAAATGCCTCCATCACAAAAGCTTCTAAAAAAGCGGCAAAAGAAAATACATCTGCCGAGGACAGTTCCGATGCTGAAAAAGCCACGGTAAAAAAAGCCGCAACCGCAAAATCCACCGCTGAACCCAAAAAAGCCCCTGCCAAAAAAACTGCCGCAAAGCAAACGGCGAAAAAAGAAACTGAAGAAAAATAATTTTGGGCGGGTACTTGCTACCCGCCCTGCTATTCTGACGAAAAGAGGTAAACAATATGGCACTAGTCCCTATGGTCGTAGAACAGACCAACCGCGGCGAGCGTTCCTATGACATTTATTCCAGACTGCTCAATGACCGAATCGTGATGTTGACCGACGAAGTCAACGACACCACCGCCTCTCTTGTCGTGGCACAGCTTTTGTATCTGGAAGCACAGGACCCCGACAAAGATATTTCTCTGTACATTAACAGTCCCGGCGGTTCGGTTTCAGCCGGATTTTCCATTTACGACACAATGAATTTCATCAAATGCGATGTTTCCACCATTTGCCTCGGCATGGCTGCTTCCATGGGGGCTTTTCTGCTCTCTGCCGGCGCAAAGGGCAAACGACTTGCTCTGCCGAACAGTGTTATCATGATTCATCAACCGCTCGGCGGCGCGCAAGGACAGGCCAGCGACATTAAAATCCATGCTGAGCATATTTTGAAAACGAAAGCCAAACTAAATGAGATCCTGGCCAAGAATACCGGAAAGCCTTTAGAAATCATCGAACGGGATACAGATCGCGATAATTTCATGTCTGCCGAAGAAGCGATGGCCTACGGTTTAATTGATAAGGTAATTGAAAAACATCCCTGATTAGGAGAAACAGATGCCGATCAACGAACAAGATAAAAAACTGTACTGCTCTTTCTGCGGGCGCAGCGAGGATGAAGTCAATATATTGATTCCGGCTGCAAAACCCGGCTCTGCAATCTGCAGTGACTGCATTTCGACCTGCGTGGCTTTTTTAGATGAATTTTCCGCAAATCAAGAGGCAGAACCCAATGACGACGGCGAACCGTTGACGGTTGAAACATTGCCGCGCCCTATGGAAATTAAAGCGATATTGGATCAATACGTCATCGGTCAGGACGATGCCAAACGTGTTTTGTCCGTTGCGGTATATAACCACTACAAACGGCTGATCTACCGTGACCAAAACCGCAAAGCAAAACAGCAGGATGACATTGAAATTCAAAAAAGCAATGTTCTGCTGCTCGGTCCGACCGGCGTGGGCAAGACGTTTTTAGCCCAAACTTTAGCAAAAGCTTTAAAAGTTCCCTTTGCCATTGCGGATGCAACAACGCTGACCGAAGCCGGATATGTCGGTGAAGATGTGGAAAATATTTTGCTCCGTCTGATACAGGCTGCCGATTATAATGTTGAAAAAGCGGAACGCGGTATCATTTATATTGACGAGATTGATAAAATTTCACGCCGCGGCGAAAATCGTTCCATTACAAGAGACGTTTCAGGTGAGGGCGTGCAGCAGGCGCTTTTGAAGATTTTAGAGGGAACGATTGCGAACGTGCCGCCGCAGGGCGGGCGCAAGCATCCCAACCAGGATTTTATACAGATCAATACCGAAAACATTCTTTTCATTTGCGGCGGCGCCTTTGACGGGCTGGATAAAATCATCGAAAAACGCAAAGGCAGCCAAATTATCGGATTCGGAAGCGAAATCAAAAAGAAACAGGAAAAAAGCGCTACCGGAATCTATAAAGATGTCAATGCGCATGACATTATCAAATACGGCTTGATTCCGGAACTTGTTGGACGTCTTCCGATTATCGTTGCCCTCGAAAGCCTGGATGAGGCTGCATTGATTCGCATTCTGAAAGAACCCAAAAACGCAATCGTAAAACAATATATAAAACTCATGGGACTCGACGGCGTAGAACTGAAATTTGATGAAGATGCCTGCGCCGCTGTCGCAAACTTAGCTATTCAGCGCAATATCGGTGCACGCGGACTGCGCTCAATCTTGGAGGAAATCATGATGCCGATTATGTATGAAATCCCCTCCAAAAGCGACATCAAAGAAGTTACCGTGACCAAAGAACTGGTAAATAAACTGGAACATCCAAAACAAGTAAGCTAACGATTCTCAATTCAAAATATCCCGTTGAAAATTAGATTTTCAACGGGATATTTTTGTTATACGCGTTTTTCTTTTTGCATTTTCAAAGTCAAAAACTCAATGTTTTTGATGGTCTGCATATTTAAAAAATGCTCGATTTTTTCAACTTGCTCAAGCTCGTTGTCCGATCGGTTCAGCAAACACAAAAAACGGTGGAGTACATCATGTCGATGCAAAAGATAGCGCCCGATTTCCGCCCCTTTTGCAGTTGTCACAATGAAGCCATATTTTTGGAAATCCACATATCCGTTCTCTTTCAGATGCGTTGTCATTTTGGAAGCGGACGAAGGACGAACATGCAGCCGATCGGCAAGATCACGCATACGCACAACTTCCGCGCTGCGCAACATCCTGCAAATCATTTCCAAATAATCCTGCATAGCCGGTGTCAGCGTATCCGTTTCCAGCAATTGATAGCCCTTTAGAGTATAAAAACCATTTATATCCGCCATATGCTTCCCTTTCCAATCACAATTCCCGCTTATTTTTAATACAATAGCATTAGGAAAGAAAGTTTCCTTAACCTAAATTTATGAAAAGGACAATGTGAATATGAATCAGCACCCTTGCTTAAATGATATAAAACCCGGCGAAAAAGCCAAAATACGAGCACTGGTTTCAAGCGGCAGTATCCGCCGCAGACTATTAGACATAGGATTGATTGAGGATACAGAAGTGGAATGCCTCGGTCGAAGCCCCGGTGGAGATCCGACGGCATTTCTGATTCGCGGCGCGGTAATTGCAATTCGTTCGGAGGACTGCGGAAACATTCTGATCTGTCCATAATTCCAATATGCGAGGTGAAGTCTATGGGACTTACAAACAATTCCGTGGGAGTCAAAGCCATTGACTCCGGACTGGAAATCAAGCGCCGATCTGCAAACGATCGGATTATCGCAATTGCGGGCAATCCAAATGTCGGAAAAAGCACTTTGTTTAACAATCTAACCGGTATGAATCAGCATACCGGTAATTGGCCGGGAAAAACCGTTGCCAACGCACAAGGATACTGCTCGTCAAAGAAACATGACTATGTACTGGTGGATATACCCGGTACATATTCTCTGCTCGCCCATTCAGCCGAAGAAGAAGTCGCCAGAAACTTTATTTGTTTTGGAGAACCGGATGCAGTGGTTGTCGTTTGCGACGCAACCTGCCTTGAGCGGAATCTGAATTTGGTCTTACAAGCGCTTGAAATCTCCGACAAAGTAGTGGTATGCGTGAATCTATTGGACGAAGCAAAGCGCAAAAATATAAAAATTGATCTCAAGCGCTTATCGGCTGAATTGGGGGTTCCGGTCGTTGGTACTATCGCCCGCAAAAAAAGCAGTCTGAACGCTCTGATGAATGCACTGGACGAAACCATTGAGGAAAACTTTATTCCCAAACCAATCAAAATAACATATGACCCTATACTGGAAAAAGCAATCTCCGTTCTCGAAGAAGCCGTTAAGCAGCAATTGAACGACAGAATCAACCCGAGATGGCTCAGTTTAAAGCTGCTGGATTATGACGAATCGCTCATTCGGGAAATCAATCATTTCTTTGGGAAAAACATATTATCCGATGAGAAAGTGGCCGCCGCGCTCGAAGAAGCGCAAAACACACTGAAAGCAGGCGGAATCCAAACCGAAAATATTAAGGACAAAATGGTCGCATCTATTGTACGCACTGCGGAAAAGATCAGCGCTTGCACCGTGACCTATGATCGTATGAAATACAACGCGGTTGACCGAAAAATAGATCGAATTCTAACCAGCAAATGGGCCGGATATCCGATTATGATCGCGCTGCTCGCCCTGATTTTCTGGATTACAATCACCGGCGCCAACTATCCGTCCCAACTGTTATCCGACGGACTTTTTTGGCTGCAAGATCGCCTGAGCGACCTCTTTCGGTATTTAAACGCCCCGGAATGGCTGCACGGTGCATTGGTACTCGGCATCTACCGTGTGCTTGCCTGGGTCGTATCCGTCATGCTGCCGCCTATGGCCATCTTTTTTCCGTTATTCACCCTGCTTGAAGATCTCGGCTATTTGCCGCGCGTCGCCTACAATCTGGATAAACCGTTCAAATGCTGCGGCGCCTGCGGAAAACAGGCACTGACCACCTGTATGGGCTTCGGATGTAATGCCGCCGGGATCGTCGGCTGCCGAATTATCGATTCTCCGCGTGAGAGACTGATCGCGATTCTTACCAACAATTTTGTTCCGTGCAACGGGCGATTCCCGACACTGATTGCAATCATTACAATGTTTTTTATCGGTACGCAAAGCGGTATATTCAGTTCCATCGGCTCTACGCTGATTTTAACCGGCGTGATTCTGCTCGGTATTTTGATGACACTGGCGATGTCCGGCCTGCTCTCCAAAACGATATTGAAAGGTATCCCCTCCTCTTTCACACTCGAACTGCCGCCTTATCGAAAACCACAGATCGGGAAAGTTATCGTCCGCTCGATTTTTGACCGCACATTGTTCGTTTTGGGACGCGCTGTTGCAATTGCCGCGCCAACCGGACTGATTATTTGGCTCAGCGCCAATATTACCGTCGGAGATGTCAGTCTACTGCACCACTGTACGTCTTTTCTCGACCCGTTCGCACAGCTTTTAGGGCTGGACGGTGTAATTCTGATGGCTTTTATTTTAGGACTGCCGGCCAACGAAATTGTGATCCCGATCATCATTATGGCTTACATGGCAGAAGGAAGCATTCTTGAACTGGGCAGTTTATCCGAAATGAAGCAGTTGTTTGTCGAAAACGGCTGGACCTGGATCACTGCGTTCAGCACCATGCTGTTCTCGCTGATGCACTGGCCCTGTTCTACTACACTCATAACAATAAAAAAAGAAACCGGAAGTATGAAATGGACGCTGGCCGCATTCTGGCTTCCAACGCTTGCCGGCCTGCTTATTTGTTTTCTGTTTGCCTCTACAGCCAAATTTTTTGTATAAAGTAGTCCCGATTCCTTTCATTTTCCAAGCATGACGTCTCCAAAATGCCGGGAGCATGCAACGATATGGGGCGATAAAGAAAAGACGCCAAGCCAGCGTCTTTTCTTTATCTAAATTAAACATTAAAGCGAAACAGTACAATATCACCGTCCGCAATCACATAGTCCTTTCCCTCGCTGCGCAAAAGTCCTTTTTCTTTGACAGCGCTCATGCTGCCTGCACTGATCAAATCATCATATGCAACAATCTCTGCGCGAATAAAGCCGCGTTCAAAATCACTGTGAATTTTTCCTGCTGCCTGCGGCGCTTTCGTCCCCTCTGCAATCGTCCATGCGCGAACTTCTTTCGGTCCCGCCGTAAGATAGCTTATCAGCCCTAAAAGTTTGTATCCCGCGGCAATCAGTCGATCAAGGCCGCTTTGTTGTATTCCCAAATCCTGCAAAAATGCTTTTTTTTCTTCACCGTCAAGTTCGGCAAGCTCGGCTTCCACCTCGGCGCAAACCTCTATCATCTCTGCATGCTCACGATCAGCCAATTCTTTCAACCGGCTATAGAATACATTCCCTGACAAATCCGTACCGATCATATCTTCGCTGATATTGGCCAGATAAATGACCGGTTTCAGAGTCAAAAGCGGCGTCTCGGAAAGCACTTCCAGTTCCTCTTCGGAAAGTTCGAGGGTCCGCGCGCATTTGCCCGCTTCAAGCGCAGTTCTTACACGCTCCAAAACCTCAATTTCCGATGCAAGTGTCTTGTCGCCTTTCATCGCTTTTTTCACACGATCAATTCTGCGATCCAAAAGTTCCATATCAGAAAATATCAATTCAAGATTAATTGTCTCAACGTCACGTACCGGATCAATACTGCCGTCTACATGGATGATATTGCTGTCTTCAAAACAACGCACGACATGAACGATTGCATCCACCTCGCGAATATGAGATAAGAACTTATTTCCAAGCCCCTCCCCTTTGGAAGCGCCGCGCACAAGACCGGCAATATCCACAAATTCAATCACGGCAGGCGTATATTTTTCCGGATGATACATTTCGGCCAGAACATCCAGCCGGTGATCCGGAACCGGTACTACCCCCACATTCGGATCAATTGTACAAAACGGATAATTTGCAGACTGTGCTCCGGCATTGGTCAACGCATTAAACAGCGTACTTTTTCCTACATTAGGGAGCCCGACGATTCCAAGTTTCATTTTTATGTCCCTTTCACGATTTACTTTTGCTATTATATAACATTCACCGATTTTTTGCAAGTGAACGCCAAACTTTTTTGACACCAATCGATTTAATTATTTTTGTTCATTGCTTTGTTACATTTTATATGCTATACTAAGAAAGATGTGAGGTGAAATTATGCACGGGATACTGCTTTTAATTGGAACGAATGACCATGTTTTCTCACAATTTTCCGAACATTTCGGACCTGTTTCACATTTTGAAATTCGATTTTTACCGCTGACTCCGGATCTGGACGCCCGAATTCAATTTCTTGCACCCGATATTATCATAATTGACACAGGCGATGCAAAAACGCTGAATGCATATCAATCCATTTTGCGCAGCTTTACTGTACCGGTCATTCTGCTCTCTGATTGCTTTGATTTGGGAGCACGGATCGCCGCCCTGGAAACTGGTGCAGATGATGTACTTGTCAAACCGTATGACGCACATGAACTCGCCGCGCGGATTCACGCTGTTCTGCGTCGTACAGAACGCGCAAAAAGCAACGCGTATTCGGAGGAAACACTGCGATTTGAAAATCTGGAAATCAATGAAACCAAGCGAGAGTTAAAATTATGCAACCAAGCCGTAAAAATTCCTCCAAAAGAATTTCGTCTGCTCTATCTGCTTGCATCGAAACCCAATATAGCCCTCTCACGCAACGAACTGATTCAAAAAGTTTGGAATTACGATTATCTGGGAGATTCCCGAACGGTAGATGTACATATCAAACGTCTCAGAAAACGATTGCAGGGAGTTTCCAAGCGCTGGGAGATCGTCAGTGTCTGGGGCTTCGGCTATAAATTTGAAGTGAAAGAATAAAGCGACCATATGTTTCAGCAAAACTAAATAAAAAAACACAGCATAATGGAACCATCCACTATGTTGTGTTTTTTTGGTGCTCCTGCGGAGATTCGAACTCCGGACACCTTGATTAAAAGTCAAGTGCTCTACCGTCTGAGCTACAGGGGCATCCATCGCACTTGAATATACTACCATATTCGTTTTAATTTGTCAACACTTTTTTTAAGTTTTCAGACGAAATATGCGGCCGCCGTTTTAGCGGCCGCATAGAGACAAAATCAATTTCCGTACAGGGCGCCTGAATTCAATGAACTTTCGATGCGCAGCAGACGGTTGTATTTTGCAACCCGCTCGCTTCTGCAAGGCGCTCCGGTCTTGATAAAGGGCGCATTAGAGGCCACCGCTATATCCGCAATGGTCGTGTCCTCCGTTTCACCGGAACGATGAGATAAAATAAATTTGTATCCATTCGCCTTCGCATGCAAAATAACATCAAGCGTTTCACTAAGCGTTCCGATTTGGTTTGGTTTGATCAAAATCGAATTTGCCGAACCAAGACGAACTCCATCAAGCAGACGCTTCGTATTTGTTACAAACAAATCATCTCCGACCAACATAACCTTTTTGCCGATTCGGCGCGTCAAACTTGTCCAACCGGCAAAATCAGACTGATCCAATGCATCTTCTATTGAACAAATTGGATATTTGGAAATCAAATTTTCCCAATACGAAATCAACTCGTCCGTCTGCATGCTTACTTTTCTTTTTGGCAAAAAATACGCCCCGCTGTTTTGCCACTCACTGCTGGCCGCATCCAGTGCAACTTTGACGACATCCGTATCATATCCGGCTTCTTCAATCGCTTCGCAGATTAGTTGAATCGCTTCTTCATCCCCCGCGAGATTCGGCGCATATCCTCCCTCATCGCCCACGGATGTGGCAAGTCCGCGATCCCGAAGAATTTTACCGAGTGTATGATAGATTTCCGCACCGATCCGCAGTGCATCCGAAAAGCTGTGCGCACCGACAGGCGCAATCATAAATTCCTGAATGTCCACATTATTTGAAGCATGTGCGCCGCCGTTTAAAATATTCATCATCGGCACCGGAAGACATCGTGCGGAAATCCCTCCGAGATATTTAAAAAGCGGCATATGATATGAATTTGCCGCGGCACGAGCACATGCCATAGAAACCGCAAGGATCGCATTCGCGCCCAACCCGGATTTATTCTCTGTGCCGTCAATTTCCTGCATAATCGCGTCGATCTCATACTGTTCATATACAGAAATACCGGATAATGCCGGATGAATTTTTTTATGAATATTGCATACCGCATCAAGAACGCCTTTTCCGCCATAACGCGCACTGCCCTTATCCCGCAGTTCATGTGCCTCATATGCACCGGTCGATGCACCGGACGGAACGCTTGCCATTCCTACGGTTCCGTCGCTCAGAACAACGGATGCCTCCACAGTCGGGTTTCCGCGGGAATCCAAGACTTCCCTGCCGCATACTTTCGTTATATAATTTTTTCCCATGCCTGTCCCTCCTAAAAGAATGTACGAGAATATTATTATCATTTTTACCTCAAAAATTCTGTTCTGCAAAATAAATCTTTATTTTGCATATACTGTTAGAAATTCCAACGATGAGGTGTTTCCCATGATCATTCATACTGTAAGTCCAAGCGATACGTTTTATTCCATTGCCCGGCAATATGGCATTCCCGAATCCAGAATTTTAACCGATAACTTTCTGGATCCGGAAAGAAAGCTAATACCGGGACAGACACTGATTATCAGCAAACCATGCAAAACCTGCATTGTGCGTGGAGGAGATACCCTGCAAAGTATTGCAGAAAAGAACAACATCAGCGTACTTTCCCTGATGCAAAACAACCCGCAGGCCATCGAAGATTCCCTGATGCCCTCTCAAACACTAAACCTTGAATATGACAGAACCGGAGCGCCGCAAATCATAGTACACGCATACTCAGGCGGCGCTTCTGTAGACGCAACAGAAAAACAACTTCCATACATATCCGCCCTCAGCATACAAAATGCCACGCGACTTACCGACAATGGTGTATCCCTCACGCGCGACATCCGCCCTTATACTGCAGCAGCAAGAAAATACCGAACCATTCCATTCTTATTTATTGATGCTCTGGATACGCGCGGAAAATATGATCCCCGCCGTGTCTCCGTAATGCTGCAATCTCCAGAGGCTACCGAACGTTTTATTCAAAGCGCACTGCAAGCAGCGCGCACCAGCGGCGCTAGCGGAATAGAAATCTCCTTTGAAGGCCTTCCCGAAGAAGACAACTACAAATATATCGATATGCTGCTTGCTCTGCATGGACTCACGGGGGATTCGGACATAAAAGTCATCTCTCCCATTCTTCCGCTACCGGCCACACTCAGCGAAAATGATGAAAATAAGATCGATATAACAGACTTTACACCGGTCTGGAACTTCATTTGGGATGATGAGAAAATAACGTCCCCCGCGGCGCCTTATAACAAAATGCAGGATTTTTTCGCATCGGAAAATATGCAAAAACACGCGCCAAAGCTGCTTATGGGCATTCCGACTTTCGGAATCGACTACATTAAAAACGGCGCCGATTATAGAAAAATGGCCGTCAGCGCCTCTGCAGGACTGGAAATTGCAAACGGCCGTGCGATCACTTCCGCCTTTAATGAGCAAAGTCGTACACCTTATATCCAATATTCGGAAAACACCCGAAAATTTCCGGAGGAACACTTAATTTGTTACGAAGACGCGCGCTCCATTTCAGAGAAGCTGGATATGCTGGATCATTATAATCTCGGCGGTGTCAGCATTATGTCGCTGGACTACAACTGCCCGGTTCTGTGGCAAGTTCTGAATCAAAGATACAATATTTTAAAATACTGACACGCAGTTCATGAATCAAATTTTAAAATTTGCCAAAGATATGTTCGTTGTGTGACAATTTTTTGACGTACTGTGAAATTCTGGATCATTTGCCGTTTCCTATTGCAAATTTGACAAATCCGTGTTATAGTATTATTAGGGAAAAGTTGGTTTTTCAATAAATAAAAAATTTATATATAATAGGAGAACAAAAACATGACCCAAAACATGCATGTCGTCAAATGGATTGATGAAATGGCCGCTATGACTCAGCCTGACAAAATTGTCTGGATCGACGGCACCGAAGAACAGGCGGAAGCGCTCCGCGCAGAAGCTTGCTCAACCGGCGAGATCATTAAGCTGAATCAAGAATTACTGCCGAACTGCTATCTGCACAGAACGGCCGTCAATGATGTAGCCCGTGTAGAAAACAGAACGTTTATCTGCACAACCAAAAAGGAAGACGCCGGTAATATCAACAACTGGATGGCGCCCGCAGAATGCTATGCCACACTGACAAAGCTGTATACCGGTTCTATGAAAGGCAGAACCATGTATGTTATCCCCTACTCTATGGGTATCGTGGGATCGGACTTTGCGAAATACGGCATCGAACTGACTGACTCTATTTACGTTGTACTGAATATGCTGATTATGACCAGAGTCGGCAACAACGTTCTGGAAGCGCTCGGTGACAGCGCAGATTTCATAAAAGGACTTCATTCCAAAGCGGAACTGGACGAAGAAAATCGCTATATTTGCCATTTCCCGGAAGACAACACGATTTGGTCTGTCAACTCCGGATACGGCGGAAACGTTTTGCTCGGCAAAAAATGTTTTGCTCTCCGCATCGCTTCGTATCTCGGAAGAAAAGAAGGCTGGATGGCAGAGCATATGTTGATTCTGGGCATTGAATATCCTAACGGTCAGATCAAATATATCTCCGCCGCTTTCCCGTCCGCATGCGGAAAAACCAACCTTGCTATGCTGATTCCGCCGGAAATTTACAAGAACCTCGGCTATAAAGTATGGTGCGTAGGCGATGATATCGCATGGCTCCGCATCGGCAGCGACGGCAGACTCTGGGCTGTCAACCCCGAAAACGGATTCTTCGGCGTTGCTCCCGGCACCAATGAAAAATCCAACCCGAACGCCCTGCACACAACGATGAAAGATACGATTTTCACAAACGTTGTTCATGACCTTGACAACAATACGGTTTGGTGGGAAGGGCTTGATAACAACCCGCCGAAAAACGCGATCGACTGGAAGGGCAACAAGTGGGACTGCACGAAATACGACAAGAAAGACAAGAGCACTTGCGGCGCGCATCCGAACTCCAGATTTACCGCAAAAGCAACCAACTGCCCCTGCCTCTCTTCTGAATTCAACAATCCCGCCGGTGTTCCGATCAGCGCAATCGTATTCGGCGGTCGGCGCGCTAAAACGGCGCCTCTGGTTTACCAGTCCTATAACTGGCAGCACGGCACGTTTGTCGGCTCGATTATGGCCTCTGAGACCACGGCAGCCGCGGCAGGCGCGGTCGGCGTAGTTCGCCGCGACCCCATGGCAATGCGTCCGTTTGTCGGTTACAATATGGGCGATTATTTCGCACACTGGCTTGAGATGGGCAAGAAAATTCCGAATGCGCCCAAAATTTTCAACGTCAACTGGTTCCGCACGGACGATGACGGAAACTTTATTTGGCCTGGATTCGGCGACAACATGCGTGTACTGCTGTGGATTTTGGCGCGCTGCGAAAACGCGGTTGACGCAGTAGAAACGCCCGTTGGCTATGTTCCGAAACCGGAAGATATCAACATCGAGGGACTGAATGACGTCTCCATCGACACGATTAAAGAGCTTTTGACAATTGACATTGATTCCTGGAAAGATGACGTCAAAAACATTCGTGAATTTTATGCATTGGTCGGCGATCGTGTTCCCGCCGAACTGTATACAGAACTTGATGCTTTGGAAAAACGGCTTGGCTGAAAATCGGCCTATACCGGCAATTCCTAGCGCATAAATAGATCCGTCATCAAACGCATCCCAAAGAGATTGTAAGAGACGGTGAATCGCCTTTCTCTTCCTATTTTCTCGAAGGATGTATTTCCCGCAAAACAAAAGCAGGCTGCCTCTCGGACAGCCTGCTTTTGTTTATAGAAAAATTCTTGCAAAACAGGAAATTGAAACAATAGTTTTTTTCATCGCTATTTTAGCACAATTCGATTGGAGGAAAAAGTTTCGCATACAATATCCGGATCCATAAGATTTACCTGCCTGCTGAAATACGAACAAATCAAATTTTCAGTAAAATAATGCCCCGCTTCAATTAACGTAATACCGCGCTCAGGCGCTTCAATCATATGATGATACCCCAAACTTCCGGAAACAAATGTATCCGCGCCTGTTTCCAAAGCGCTCGAAATAAAATCCTTTCCTTCCCCGCCCAGCACCGCCACGCGCTTGGCCTTTGCGCCGGCGGCGGACAGCAAAACAAACGGCGCGCCGAGTGCCGCTTTGATCGTTTCACAGAAGGCGTCGATTTCAACCTCTTGTCTCAGATTGCCGACACGCCCCATATCGCTTTCTCCGTCTCCAAAAGACTCTACATGCTGCAAACCGAGCGCATCCGCGAGTAAATCATTCATTCCGCCCGGCATGGCATCAAAACGCGTGTGATAGGAAAGTACGCGAATCCGTTTTTCAATTGCAAAAATCACGTTTCTCGACACATTCTGCGCAGACGTTACCGCCCCCAGCGGACGAAAAATCAACGGATGATGCGACAATATTGTATCAAAGCCATGTTCAGACGCATAGGAAAGCGCTTCATCGGTCACATCCAGCGTGCAAAGAACGCGCCGAACTTCAGATGTCATATCTGAAGCGCACATCAAACCGTCGTTATCCCAACTGCACGCATATTTTTTCGGAATCATTTTCTCAAAACGCGCATAAAAATCCGTAAATTTCATCCATGTTCCCCTTGAAGAATTTTCAAATAAGCGCCAAGCAACACCTGTTCCTCCGCGCAATCGGCGCCGGAAATGCGTTTTCCGTCCGCACATTTTTGAACAATACCGACACGCCGCCGAAGATACCGCAAAAAAATCGGATCGCGGCGCCGGATATTCAGCGCCCCTACTTCAGCTTCCACCTCCGTAAGCGTATACGGGCATCCGGTGAACGAAACCGCAAGGCACTGATAAAGCCGCTGCTCTGATTCCACAATCGCTTCATCGAAAATCTCAAATCCGCTTTTTGCAAGATAACGCCGCAAACAGGCGAAATCCGTCATAGGCTGCAGCAGCAAGCGTATATCCGGATTTTTCAAATCATCAGCTGCTTTCAAAATAGCGCAGATTGTCTCTCCGCCCATACCGCAAACCGCAACATCTGAGGGGACAAAAGAAGAAAGTCCCTGAAATCCGTCGCATACGACCACTTGTATCTTTTCCGACAATCCGTATGCCTCTATATTTTGCACAGCGCGCTTGGCCGGCGCTTCGCCGATATCCGAAGCGACAGCACAATCCGCAATCCCTTTTTGCACCAAATAAATCGGCAATTTTGCATGATCGGTACCGATGTCTGCAAAACGTGCGCCGCGCCGTACCCGCGCCGCAATCCAAAGCAGACGCGGATTCAGTTCACACCGCTGCATAAGTCCTCTCTCTGTAAAGTATGCCTTTCCGCACAGCGGAAAGGCATACCGTTATTTTGAAGCTAAAAACTCGTTAATCTTCTTTACAAGCTCGTCCGGATCCGTACCATGCACACCGCAGGCCTCCTCAATCGTTTCACCGCGCGAATGCGGGCATCCCAAACAATGCATACCGATCTCCATAAAGAACTGCGCAGTATCTACATTATAATCCAGCACATCGCCGATCAGACTGTTTTTCGTAACTTCCATATTCAATCACCTCACAAATATTTTTACGATTCTATTATATATCTATCCGTCCTGCTTGTCAATACTCTTTAAAGATGCCAAGCAGCCGTATTCAGCGATAAATTTGAATAAAAATACTTGCAAAATCAAAAGGCGATATGATATACTAATATAGTTAATGAAATATTTGGAGGTTTTACCTTGATAGTTGCACTGGAAGAGGCAAAATACAGTCTGATTGAACTGCGTGCAAAAGTTTCGGATCTCGGCAATGCGCTGCGTATTGAAGAATTGCGCCAGAAAGCTGCGGAACTGGAAAAATTGACTTACGCAGAAAATTTTTGGAACGATCAGGAAAATTCCAGCAAAATCCTTCAACAGACAAAGCAGTTAAAAGATAAGATTGAAGCGTATGAAAAGCTTTCGCAAAAGCTTGAGGACGCAATTACACTCGCAGAAATGGCCATTGAAGAGAATGACGAGGTTTATACCGAAGAGGTTCAAAAGGAACTGATCGAAATTATAAAAACCGAAGAAACCATGCGGCTTGAACTCCTGCTTTCCGGCGAATATGATGCAAGCAATGCAATTCTTTCCTTTCATCCGGGCGCGGGCGGAACAGAGGCGCAGGACTGGGCGCTGATGCTCTACAGAATGTATACCCGTTGGGGCGAAAAACACGGTTACGATGTCAAACTGATCGATTGGCTGGACGGCGAAGAAGCAGGGATTAAAAGTGCGACGATTATGATTTCCGGCCCCAATGCTTACGGATATCTGAAAAGCGAAAACGGTGTACATCGTCTGGTTCGCGTATCGCCGTTTGATGCATCCGGACGCCGTCACACTTCGTTTGCTTCCGTCGAAGTTATGCCGGAATTTAAAGATGACGGCAAAATAGAGCTTCGCGACGAGGATTTGGAAATTACTGCGCACCGGTCAAGCGGCGCCGGCGGACAGCATATCAACAAAACCGACTCGGCAATCCGGATCCTGCACAAACCGACCGGAATCGTTGTCGGTTGCCAAACAGAGCGCAGTCAGCTTCAAAATAAAGAAACGGCCATGAAAATGCTGATTTCAAAATTAATGGAGATCAAAGCACGCGAAAAGTTGGACAAAATCGAAGACATTCAGGGAAATAAGAATAATATCGAATGGGGTTCTCAAATTCGTTCCTATGTATTTATGCCGTACACACTCGCAAAAGATGCGCGCACCGGCTACGAGGACGGCACGGCCATTTATACCAATTATGGCAGCGCCCCGGTCACGGTGGGCGGCGTAACGGTGGCCGCCAAGGATTACGCGGCGGTGAAGGAGGGAGCGCATCCATGAGAACCAAAAAACGCCTGTCCATCAGCGGAAGAAAAGCGTTGACCGGCTGGGTGTTCAGTATCCCCTTCCTCATCGGATTTTTCCTGTTTTTCCTGGTGCCGGTCATCCACTCCGGCATCCTCAGCTTTCACACCATCACCGCCGGCCCCACCATGAAATTCGTGGGCTGGCAGCACTATTACGATCTGTTTTTTACCAATGCCGAATATATCCCCAAGCTCAAGGAGAGCCTGCTTAATTTGCTTATCGATTTCCCCT
>OLGD01001894.1_pt1 | contig 27135 bp, 25 predicted proteins | sample 1605311 | NCBI WGS metagenome assembly OLGD01 (sample SAMEA3888917, study PRJEB22519) | human gut metagenome | biome: human gut; feature: human-associated habitat; material: faeces | place: Denmark | collected 2010
TTTGACGAGATCGCTCCAAAATATGCTGACCGTAACGGTGGTTACACAAGAATCATCAAGATCGGACCTCGTAAAGGTGATGCAGCAATGGAAGTACTGATCGAGTTAGTATAATCATTTTGTGATGATGGAAACCATCAAGTGACCGCAGTGGTCATTTGGTGGTTTTTTTGTTTGCTGAAAGGGAGAACATTCCCGGACAAGGGGTAATTTCCCTCCCATGGGCGCTTGCGCTTGTTAAGTGCGCAGCGGTATGGATGCCTATGCTGACGCATATACAGGCATCTCATACCGGCGTACTTAAAACCCATGTCCGGGAAGTTACCCCTTGTTCCGGGAAAAGCCCCCTTTTCAGCAAGTAAAAAATGAGGCGGGAAAGTGTTGACTATAGGATGAGATGGGAAAGGACTCCCCTGTTTGTCTTCCTGGGGGCTGGTTTCTTATGGAGGCGGAAAAAAGATTTACAGAGCATGGGATTTTAAGGGCGTCGGCAGGAGGCACTGGTAGTGGCAGTGCCCCTGCCGCTACGCCCTTAACCAGAGGAAGTGTCCCATGCGAGTAAATCTTTTCCGCCGCCATACTTAGCAAACCACCCAGCAGTAGCAAACCAGTCTTTGCGTCCCAGCCCTATCTATGCTATAATGAATGATATTGTTTACGGAGGTGAAGGAAATTGATACAGGTAGATCATATAAAATTTGATTACATCCGGCGGGATGAACAGGATAATGTGGTGGCGGTGGAGAATGCGATCCGGGATGTTTCCTTCACGGTGGCACCGGGAGAGTTTGTAGCGATCCTGGGACACAACGGATCCGGCAAGTCTACTCTGGCAAAGCACATGAACGCCTTGCTGGTGCCGGAAGAGGGCACGATCTGGGTGGATTCCATTGACACAAAGGATAAGGAAATGATCTGGGACATCCGCCAGCGGGTAGGTATGGTGTTTCAGAACCCGGACAATCAGATCGTCTACAATGTAGTGGAAGAAGATGTTGGATTTGGCCCGGAAAACCTGGGAGTGCCTACTTCGGAGATCTGGCAGAGGGTTGGAAGTGCCCTGGAAAAAGTAGGTATGAGCAAATACCGGAAAAAGTCTCCTAACAATCTGTCCGGCGGACAAAAACAGCGGGTGGCCATTGCCGGTATCCTGGCCATGAAGCCAAAATGTATTGTATTAGACGAGTCCACGGCCATGCTGGATCCCATTGGACGAAGAGAAGTTCTGGAAGCTGTACAGGAACTGAACAAAAAGGAACATATCACAGTGCTTTGGATCACTCACTATATGGAAGAGGTTATTGAGGCAGATAAACTGATCGTTATGAACCAGGGAGAGATCGTGATGGAGGGAACTCCGAGACAGGTATTTTCCCAGGTGGAACAATTAAAGTCTTACCATCTGGATGTGCCGCAGGTTACTATGCTGGCTCACGAATTAAGAAAAACAGGACTGGATGTTCCGGCGGATATTTTGTCCGTGGATGAACTGGCAGATGCTGTAATGAAACTGGCAGGAGGTGGCAGAAGATGATCTTGATCCACGAATTAAGTCATGTGTACAGTCCGGGGACCGTCTTTGAAAAAAAGGCATTGGACCATGTAGATCTGAAAATAGAAGACGGAGAGATCCTTGGGATCATAGGACACACAGGGTCCGGTAAATCCACCTTGATCCAGCATCTGAACGGCTTATTAAAGCCTACAGAAGGAGCCGTTTATTTCAATGGAGAAGATATACATGATAAAGATTTTTCCATGAAAAAACTGCGCAGCAAGATCGGTCTGGTATTTCAGTATCCGGAGCATCAGCTGTTTGAAAGCACCGTCATCGAAGATGTTCAGTTTGGCCCGAAAAATATGGGGCTGGATCCATTGGAAATGGAGATGCGCTCCTTTGAAGCACTGAAGCAGGTGGGGATAGGTGAAGAGTATCTGGATGTATCCCCTCTGGAGTTGTCTGGAGGGCAAAAAAGGCGGGTGGCCATTGCCGGTGTGCTGGCTATGGAGCCGGATGTGCTGATCCTGGACGAACCTACGGCAGGACTGGATCCCAAGGGAAGGGATGAGATCTACCAGCTCATCACAGAACTTCACAGACAGAGAAATATAACTGTTATCATTGTATCTCACAGCATGGAGGACATGGCCAATTTTGTAGACCGGCTGATTGTAATGAATGAGGGAAAAGTGGCACTGGATGGTACGCCAGGCCAGGTATTTTCCCATTATAAAGAACTGGAGCAGATCGGGCTTATGGCACCCCAGGTAACTTATGTCATGGAAGAACTGACCAGGCGGGGACTGGTTCTGCCTCATAATGCCATCCATGTAGATCAGGCAGTTGACAGTATACGACAAGCATTAGGAAAGTAAGGAAGTAATATGTTACGAGATATAACTATAGGGCAGTATTATCCGGCAGAGTCAAGAGTCCATGAACTGGATCCCCGGGTAAAGATCGCAGCCGTATTTATTTACTTAATATCATTATTTGTATTCAGCAGTTTTATCGGCTATGTGGTGGTGACCGTCTTTCTGGTGGCAGCCATTATCAAGTCGAAAGTGCCTTTTTCCTATATTTTAAAAGGACTGAAACCGATTTTGTTCCTGCTTTTGTTTACAGCGGTATTTAATATATTCGGAACAAAAGGCGATGTGCTGTTTGAATACAAATTTATCACCATTACCTGGCAGGGACTGCGCAAAGGTGCGTTTATGTCCATGCGTCTGATCTATCTGATCTTAGGCTCATCCCTGCTGACTTATACCACGACACCGAACCAGCTGACGGACGGACTGGAGACCATGTTGAAACCTCTGGAAAAAATCAAAGTGCCGGTGCACGATTTTGCCATGATGATGTCTCTGGCACTTCGTTTTATCCCGATCCTTCTGGATGAGGCCAACCGTATCATCAGCGCCCAGAGCAGCCGTGGTGCAGATTTTGACGAGGGAAATCTGCTGCACCGGATGAAGATGATGGTGTCGATTTTGGTGCCGCTTCTGGTATCCGCTACCAGGAGAGCCTACGATCTTGCCATGGCCATGGAGTCCCGGTGCTATCATGGAGGCGATGGAAGGACCAAGATGAAGCCTCTGAAATACAAGAAAACAGATAAGATCATGTATGGTGTGGTAGTGGGTTACCTGGCGGTTGTGATTGTTGTAACCCATGTGATACCGACGCCGTTTTAAGGGAGAGGAGAATGCAGGTGAAACGGATCCGATTGCGTGTAGCATATGATGGAACAGATTATTGTGGCTGGCAGCGTCAGAATAACGGAGCCACAGTGGAAGGAGAATTGCAAAAAGCCCTGGATCAATTATTTGGCCCGGGGGTGGAACTGACGGGAGCAAGCCGCACGGACGCAGGGGTACATGCCCTGGGAAATGTGGCTGTTTTTGATGTGGAAACAAGGATCCCGCCGGAGAAAATAGCGGTTGCCCTGAATCATAAACTGACGGAAAATATACGGATTCTGGAGTCCGAAGAAGTGGCACCGGACTTTCATCCACGCTATGCAAAGAGTGAAAAAACATACGAATACACGGTGATCCACACGGATATCGAGATTCCGACACTGGCCCGGTACGGCTATCATGTGTACCGTCCGTTGAATGTGGAGGCCATGCAGGAAGCGGCGGCAGATCTGGAGGGAACCCATGATTTTTCCGCTTTTTGTTCGGCGGGAGCCCAGGTGCAGACCAAGGTGCGCACGGTGTATGAGGTGCAGGTGAGACAGGAGCCTCTTACCGGCGTGAAGGGAGAAAAGATCGTGATCCGGGTCCGGGGCAATGGTTTCCTTTACAATATGGTGCGGATCATTGCGGGAACCCTGCTGGAAGTAGGAATGGGACGCCGCAGCAGAGAAACGGTCCAGAGGGCGTTAGCCACAGGAGAGCGGACGCTGGCAGGACCAACGGCACCGGCGAAAGGATTGATGCTTGTGGGGATTGCGTATGAGGAGTGAACAGATTTTACCCATTGGAACCCTCTTACAGGGACGCTACAAAATTGAAAAAGTAAGAGGAAAAGGCGGATTTGGCATTACTTATTGTGCGATGGATCTGAAGATGCACGCCCGTGTGGCCATTAAGGCCTGTGTCCGGGAGCAGGAGCAGGCGGCCAGGCGGGTACAGAATGAGGCCACGATCATGGGACCGCTTCGGGGATTGGACAGCATTGTGATCGTAGTAGATTATTTTATGGAAAATAGTGTCTACTATATTGTGATGGAGTACATCCATGGCACGACAGTAAAAAAATATATACAAGAGAACGGTACTATGAAAGGGGACGAGGTGCTGGAGAGGATGCGTCCTGTTTTGCAGGCCATGGAACAGATTCATAAAAAAGGGATCATCCATCGGGACATCAGCCCCAACAATCTGATGATCACGAAAGATCACAAGTTAAAGTTGATTGATTTTGGTGAGGCTATTAAGGTGGAATCCGGCAGCGAACATTCTGTGCTGAAAAATGCAGGTTATTCGGCCATAGAGCAAAGCTCACCACAGGGAGAACTGGGACCGTGGACGGATATTTATGCACTGTGTGCCACGATGTATTTTATGATGACAGGACTGACACCTCCGGAGGCGTCGGACAGATGGATTTCGGATACAATACAGCCGTTGGAGATCCATCTGGGAAAAAGACAGTGTCAGGCTGTCATGAAGGGAATGGCACTGGAGGCGAAGGACCGGTATGCTGACATCCACGACCTGCGACAGGATCTGTACAGCGAAGGGGCAGACCGGCGAGAAGAGGCGGATTTTACTCTGACAACAACCACGGGAACAGATACTCTGATTGAACAGTATAAAGAGCAGGTTGGGGAATCTAAGAAAAAAAGGAATGGCCGTAAGAAGAAAAAGCATCGGGCACTGTGGATCACAGGGGGCTGCTTGGTCATTATAGTTTCTTTTGTGCTGATCCTGGCCGGACTGGCATCGATGGGATCGGATTCCGGTTCATCCGGCGTTGTGTCCAGTTCAGACTTAATGCAGGCGAAAGAACAATCCCGGATTGCTACGGCGATTCAAGAAAACAAGCTGGACAATGTACTTAATGAGATAGATGAACTTTACCCGCCGGATAGCGATCTGAGTGATGCTGACAAGCAGAATCGCTTTGTTCTGCTTCTGAACTATTACATGAAAAAAGGTGACCTGGTAAAAGAGAAAGATTTACTTGATTCGGTGGTGACAACCGGTGAATCGGCCAAGTATGATCGTGTTTTTCAAGATTTGATCAAAGAGGAACAGAAGAAACTGGCAACGGCGACAGCAGTGCCGACGGCTAGGACAAAGAAATAAATCCATCCGGACATTCTAATGTTATTATATAAGGAAAAACCGTTATGATTCGAGGAGTGAACCAATATGGATGAACAGTATCAGGCGTATCTGCTGGCACAGATCCAGGAATATTTTTATAAAAAATTTGATTCTTTCATGATCGAGAAATGGAGTGGATCCCCGCTGGAGGATCCCATACCCGTCAGTCAGAGGGAAGAGGCCTATGCCAGATTTTATCAAAAAGTGAAACGGGCTCATGTAGCCAACCGGCAGACCATACGAAGGTGGTTTGGTCTGGGAACGCAGGATGAGGAAACTTTAACCCCACCGAACCGCAAGAGCATTTATAAAATAGCTTTTGCACTGGGGCTGTCTATGGAAGAGACGGAAGAGTATCTTCAGTACGGCATTTCTCAGGCCGGATTTCAGGTAAATGACTACGAGGAATTTATCTGTATGTACTGTCTGGAAAATGGCATGAGTCAGGAAAAATGTCAGAAGATGATCGACTTTTTTGAGGAAAAATGTGCGGGAAAACTGACGGTGGAGCAACAAAGCAAGACGAACTGGCTGAAAGAGCAGTTCCAGATTGTAAAGGAATATCCGGAAGAGGACTTTTTTGTCTGGATATGCCGCCATCGGAAATATTTTAAAGGTTACAGTCTGACGGTGCTGAACTACTATCACAAACTGGTGGAAAAATGCCTGGTCTGGTACCGGGAGGAAGTAAAAAAGTCACTGGCTATGGAATTAAAGAAGGTAGGGTTTTATGAGTGGCTGGATGAGAGCCGCAGAGAGGAGGAACTGGTTTCTCAGGATATTCAGCGTTTTGTGAAGAACCGCTGTCGATCTAAGACTAATCCTCTATCTAAGTCCTGTGCCAGGGACATCCGGGAAATGACTGCGAAAGTGTTTGCGGACCGGGATCGTCTGTGCGACCTGGTGACCGGAGTGTATTCCACGGTTCCACTGCGGTTTCAGGGGCGTAACAAGCGCGGAAAGATGTACAAGGAACTGGAGGGGGAGATCCGCACGGTGGACAGTAAGTATGTGTCAGAACTTTTGAATGTGGCTGTATTGAAAGAACAGCAGATGGAGCGGTACATAAAACTGGCGCAGGAAAAGGATCCGGAGAAGCAGAAAAAGCTGCAGCAGGAGATCCGGAAAAGCGGCCAGCGTGTGCGAGTAGTGCAACGATCCGACCTTTTGATCCTGGCTCAGTATATTATCTATAAGGAGGCAGCAGAGCAGGAGAGCCTGGAGGATTACGAGTATGATGCCCAGAGGGTAAAAGACAAATTCATTCATTATGCCAATGGGATCCTGGACAGCTGTGGTATGCGGAGAGTGGATCCGGAGTATATGTTAGATTATCTTTTGCTATCCTGCTTTGATGAGAAGGAAATGTATCTTTTCTCGGAAGTGCTGGAAGAGTGATAAATAAGAAAAAAGATGTGAAACGAAAATGTTTCACATCTTTTTTTGTGGAGTCCTTTTTGCGGGTAAGAGTTATTCCTCGGAAGAGGAGTCATCGCTATCCGAACTGCACAGGGCATTTTGTTCTTCCTCGGTAAAGGTTTTGCCGTTGGCGTTACCATATTCTACAAATGGTTTAGCGATAAAGTAGATTCTATCTTCATCCGGAACTTTTTGAGCAGTGTCTTCTCCATCAGCTGTAAATTGCATATAAGATCCATTAATAGAGCCTGTTGAATCAAGATGAAATTGAATATAAAATGTGCCTTCTTTATCATTGTAAGAGCAGCCACCGGAAAATTCTACAATATCCTCACCAGCATCAGACTTAAAAGATTTCCAGTCCGGGTTACTGTAAAATCCTGCAAATGCCTGATTATAAGTGATTCCTTTCGCATCGGAAGGGGCAAACTCACGCACTTTGTTAATGGTTTCCTGATCCAGACTGCTTCCCTGCATATCATCGGATCCTCCCATAAAACTGGCAGCGATCACGATAATAACAATCAGCAGCACAACGCCTCCTGCAATAAGACCAATAATTTTTCCTGGGTGTTTTTTCTTTTCCATAATAATTCCTCGCTTTCTTTTATAAGGCATCCCAAAGATGCTATTTTTCCTAAAAACTGTTAAGAGAATAACTGTCTGCGTTTCTGACGATTATCTTATCTCCCGGATTTTTGCACTGGTCAAAGTATGTAATGATCAGAGCAAAGATCAGTCCCATCTGCATGCTGTTACCCTTTTTCTCAGAGATAAACCGGTTGCTGGCGGTCATAAAATCATCTACAACCCACTGATTTCCCAGAGTTGGCAAGTAGGACAAAGTGACCAGATCGCCATAAAAAGTTCCTTCCACTGTCTGATCGTGGTAGAAAAGGACCCGCTGATCCGTCAGTGCCATGAATTTTTTGGCATCACTTGACATCACTGCCACATTGTAGCAAAGAAGCACTGTCTCGCCGGCCAGAAGATGGGGAGCCAGCTTCTGAAGTGCGGCCTGATAAAAAGCGGTACTTTGTCTGGCTGTGCCGCAGATGCTGTCGTTTTGCACCGTAGCGTCAATCTGCTGCAGAAGATCTTCCACTGTCGTTTCTTTGGACAGAGCATCCACCGTCACATCCCAGGTCTTGGCACAGGATTTTTGAAGATCCGTAGTGCGCTGGTCGATGGAACGGCTGAGAATAGTCTCACCCATATCCTGTGAAACAATCTCATTTTCCTGGTTGGCGTTTGCTATGGCTGTCTGCAAAGCCGTGATGAAATCCTGGTAGTGGGACGGAGCAGCGGCGCTGTAGATAATGGCGGTGTAACCGTCCTTCGTAGCGATCTCCAACTTGCTTCCAAATCCTGCCCAGAAAATGACGGCGGCAGCGATCAGCGTGGTACCGGCCGTGAAAATTGACATGATGGCGAAAAGTACCAGAAGCACAATGACATAGGCATTGACATAGCGTTTGGTAGTTACGGAACTGATATCTTTATATAAAATCTCCTTCCGCCCCTGATAACGCTGAGGCATCACGCCGATGCGCAGCCGGTCTTTTCCGAAGTTCACATAAGTAGAAATTTTCGTATTGGAAAATCCCATTCGCTGTCCAATGCAGGAACGGAAAAGAACGCCTTCCCCTAGCAGATTGTCGTCTACATATCGTTTGGTAGTTTTTGTTTCGTTCATTTGAACACCTCCTAATTTTGAGTATATCGCAGGCGTGGACGAATCTATTTATAATTTTGTCGCAGAGGGGGCAGGGGGAGACAAAAATATAAATGAAATCGTCCAACCGAGTGGTAAAATATGGGAAATTTTATGAGAGGAAGAACCAATATGACGAAGTCATATTTCAAGATGGTTCTGACGATCTGCCGCCGAGCGTAAGCGAGGGGGCGTTACCTATTATATGAAGGAAGAACCAATATGACAAAGTCATATTTCAAGATGGTTCTGACGACCTGCCGCCTGGCGTAAGCGAGGGGGCGTTACCTATTATATGAAGGAGGAATTGAAGATGAAGAAGAGAGTGATTTTATCAGCGTTCGTATGCTTTGTCTGCATGGCATCCCTGGTGGGATGCGGCGGCAAGAAGACTTACAAAATGGGCGAAAAAATGGAGTTTGATGAGGATGACGGAGAATATACTGTCATGATCACGGACTGGGGAACCAGCCTGGGAGAAAGCCTGAAAAATATTCTGAAGGGGAAGAAAGTTACCTATTTTGAATATGAGGTGGAAAACACAGGGGATGACACGGTTGTCATTGATGCGGAAAAGATTTTCTCTGTTTATGCAGACAACTACAATGCCAGCATGAAATGGCCGGATGATTCTGCCAGGCAAAAGACACTGACACCGGGGCGGAAAATGACAGATACCATTTACGCAGAACTTGATAAGGACGAGGCAAAGAAAGTGGAAGTGCAGGTTAATGAAGATGTGGTGGTTATGAAAGATGTGGAAAGTGAATCGGCGAAAGAGTCATCTACCAAAGCCCCGACAGAAGAACCAGAGGCTACGGAAGAGCCGGAAGAAACCAATGAGGTACAGATCACACCGGAGCCGGATCAAGAGCCTGACACATTTGCCACCACGGAACCAACCACCGAATATGATCAGATCGCCACGGCAACGCCGGATACAGCAGACGATCAGCTGGAATTTTCGCCGGCAGCGGGCAATGATTCTTCCGGGCAGACTGCGGAAGAGACGGAGGAGATGGACAAAGAGGAAGGATATATCCTGCCGGACTCTTCTGTGAAAAAATTGACTAAAAAAGATGTAAAAGGGCTGTCCAAAGATCAATGCCGCTACGCCAGAAATGAGATCTATGCCCGGCATGGAAGAAAATTTACTGACAAGAAACTGCAGGACTATTTTGACAACCAGTCCTGGTATGAAGGAACTGTAGAGCCGGAGGACTTTGATGAATCGGTGCTTAGTAAGGTAGAAAAGAAAAATATCAAATTACTAAAAAAATATGAGAACAAATAGGAGGTATTCAATATGGAATGGTTATTAAAAGTAATCTGGGTTTTACCCATCGCAACAGCAGTAATAGGAATTTTAGGGATCATACATGGAATCCGGAAAGGCGGATCCTGGTTGGTTATTGTCCGGGACATTGTAGTAACAGTGGGGCTGACAGCACTTTTTTGCATGGTGCCGGGGATTTTGAAAGATCATTATAAGCAGATCTCTTCTGCCATGATGGTCACAACTCCTGCTAACATTCCGGATATCACTTACGGACAGGCAATCGAAAGCACCTGCAGTGACCTGAGTTGGAAAAGTTTTATCGAAGAGAAAACGAAATGTTTGTTCGTGGAAGTGAACGGAACATACAGTTATAACGGAGAGACAAAGGATATCGTGATTCAGTTCCAGTATCCGGATCTATATACATCTGACAGACCGATCACAAACGAACAGCCGATGCGGATTGCGTTCCTGGGATTTGGAGAACAGACCAAGACAGACGAGGAAACCATGAATAACATTTTGTATTCTATGTTCCAGAACTACGCCGGGAAAAACGGAAAGACGGTGGACGAATCCCAGAAGGAAAATATAAATGTAAACCAGGCTTATCTGGACAAGTATAAAAAAGAAAGCGGGGCAGCAGCCACTGCCACACCGGCAGCCACGGAGGAAGCACAGGCGACAGAGGAGCCGGAGACAACACAGCAGCAGACGAATGAGCAGGATGGACAAGACACCAGCGAAGAGGAGTACATAAATATGGTAAAAGAAAGTTCTCCTGCAGACTATCCGGACCGGACCTACGGGGAAGCCTTTGAAAATTTCTTTGATGATCCAGTCTGGCAGTATTGGGAGGATGATGGAGAAAAATATATCTGGTTTTTGGGACAGTGCCAGGTAAACGGACAGGTCTCAAACTGCGAGGTCCATTTCCAGCTGGACTTGGAAAACGGTCGTTTCCACGTGGTGTATTACGAAGTGGACGGAAAGGAAAAACCACTGGAAAACTGGCCATCGGTTCTTGCGACTATTTTTGAGACAGAATAGAAAGTCGAAAAAGATTATTATTTGCAAAAGCGGAGAGCAGAAGGACATTATGTGTCCATGTGATTTAGTAAAATATGTGTGATTAGATGAGTGCGTGAGTACATTGGTGATTCGAGGTGATCTGGTTGGGGGCGGAAAATCAAGCGGTGCGGGTCCTTAGCATCTACGACAAACTGGTCCGGGGCGAAACGGTCAATAAGATATCGGAAGCAACCTGGTTTGGCGTGAATGAAAAGACAATACAAAGAGATATTGACGCTATCAGAAATTTTTTATCCCAATCAATCGTGGATGGACACGGTGTAGTCGGAGAAGTGGTGTACGATCGCAGCAAGAAAGGTTATCGGCTGGAAGTGGTAGCAGGCAGCGAGACAGCGGAGGCCGATGTGTAGCTGGAGTTAGGAGGAAAGGATGTATGGCAGTGAATAAGATAATAATTGAGAGTAATCCATTTGAGAAGAGGGTAATGTATTTTTGGCGAGGGGCAGATGGGGCTTTTAAGAAGATTACAGCTGAGGATGATTCTAAACTTAGTTCAGGGGATTATACAAATACTGCATTTAGAAATAAAGCTTATGAGATTGTGGAGACAATACAGAAGGAATTTCATACAAGTGATGAATTAGAAATTGGATTTATTGGTACGGAAGAGGATTATGGGGTACTGTGTTCTACGGTGGAAGAGGATTTTAAAGATGCACATATTAAGTGCACGAAAGAAAACAAAAGTTATAAAGATGCAAAGAATGCAATGCCGGAGATAAAGGAAATTTTTGCTGAACTGCAAGACATATTTGATAATAAGCAATTTGAGGTAGATAAAATTAAGGAGCCTATAAAAAAATATAATGATACAATCAAACCGGAAATAACATTATGTGTGATTGGACTATATAGCGCCGGGAAATCAACTTTTATAAATAGCCTTATAGGGACAGAGATACTTCCAACTGCGGATGTGCCAACAACAGCAAAAAATTACAAAATATTTAATAGAGATATATATGAAATTTATTTAGAAATAGAAGATGGCAATGCATGTAATATTCATTTTGAGGGCAGAGATATTAGTATTTCAGATAGTAATCACAATAAAGTATTAGAGGCAATAATAGAAGATATAAGAAAAAATGTTGATATTACCCATGATGAAAAACATCACATGAGGGAGTTCCTAGAACTATTAAATTGCAGTCAGGAAATAGAAACAGAAACCTCTGTTGTTGTTTCATTGCCGTTTGAGAATACAGGATTGCCGTTTGATGAATACGAATTTGTAATATATGATACGCCGGGGCCAAATTCGGAAAAGAACAGAGATCATTTTGAAAAACTGATGAAAGCATTGGGTGATCAAACAAATGCTCTTCCGATTGTTATAACAAGAGCGGATAACACAGATGCTCGTGATAATAAACTTATACGAAATAGTATTAGCAATGCAGGGGAAAACTTGGATATTGCTAATACACTGACTGTTATTAATCAAGCGGATAAGCAGGGAGAGACTAGTTTAGAAAAAATAAAAAACGCAATTAGTAATTATGAGGTGATTGATTTAAAATCTGCAAATGTTTTGGTTATGTCTTCGTTATGGGGGTGTGCCTGTAAGAAAAATAATCCTAAAGAAGAAAGCGAATGGTTAGATAGAGATTTGTATAGTAAGTTTAAGTATGAATCCGCTGAAAAAATGGAAGAGATTGACTATTCGACATATAATAAAATAAACAAAAATCAAGAGGAAAATAAGCGGGGGTTATATCAAAATAGCGGTCTGAAAGCAGTAGAGGATGAAATCGCAGATTACGCTGAGCATTTAGCGTTGTATAACAAGTGCAATCAAGCATCGTTGTATTTAAAAAAGGCTATTGATGAGAGCAGAGAACGTACAAAAGCAATTAAGCAGAGTATAGAAGAAAAAAAGTCAAGAGTTGAGAACAGACTTAGTAAGAAAGAAAAAGAACTTAGCGATAGATTAATTGGCTATGTGAATATAACGGAGGGGGATTGTTGCGATAAGTTTGAAGAAAAGATGAGTTCGATAATAGAGGACTTTAAAGCGAAGAATAAGATGAGGGATGGAAATCAAAATGATATTAAAAGCCTCAAAGGAGTACTTCAAAAATATGAAAAAGAACATACTGCTGGAAAAGATAATAAGGATAAAATAAATGAAATGGAAACTCAAGTTCAGTGGGGAATGTACACCTTAATGGAAGGACTCAACAAATTAATTGATAAAAAAAATCAGGAATATTGGGAGAATGTTACGAAGAATTTAAAAAACAAATGCATGAACATTGTTAGTGAGGACAATGCACTAGCAGAAGCGCAAAAAAAAGAACTTCAAGAAACTATAAAACATGTAAAAAAGCCTGATTCTAATGTGAGCATAGGGTTGAGAGAAAAGGGAATAATCAAGCCTAGAAAATTTTTGTGGAAAGAACTTGAATCCGAAAAGATTAATTTAAAAGAGTGTGCGAAAGCGATGGTAGAAGAATTTAATAAAGCAGTCGGTAACAAAACCGGAAAATTTCTACAGGAAAATAGAGATGAGTTTAAGAAATTTGCGGAGAAGATGAAAAATGAAATTATTGCTAAGTTAGCTGATTTTAATGTTGAGGTGAAAAGGTATAGTGATGATATTAAAAAACTTAGTGATGAATTAGATGAAAAGAGAAAACTAGAGGATAAATTAAATGAAAAAAAGGAAGAAATTAAAAAACTTTTAGGTGAGCAGGAAGGAGCTTAGGTATGGAGGAATATTACGATGATATTAATGAACTGGCCAGAGATATTGCTTATGGAAAAATAAGTAAAGAGCAGGCGTGCGAGAAAATTCAAAGGTATAAGGAAAAATATGGGGGGGATATTTTCCCCAAAACAAATTTTGTTCCCAAGGGAAAACCCTGGGATAAAGAATATTTAGCATATTTGAAAAAAAAATATGTTGCGGGTGCAAGATCAGAAGTGTTTCTGGTTCATATGGCAGAGGTTACAGATGGGATTCGAAGGAATACGATCCGAAATAGAGTGATGTTTATTGCAACAGGTTTTGTATTAATAAGTGTGGTTGTGATTATATTAGCTTTGAGTAAATAGAGGAGGAAATGAGATATGGCAATTTTGGTAAATGTAAAAAACAAGATAGGGAAATTGGCAGATAGAGGAGCAAACATGATAGCAACGGCCTCTTCCATGAGTTCGGAACAATTGGAGACGGTAGAGAAACAGCGTCAGGTATTCATGAATGAAAAACCAGAGACAGAACCAGAGGGTATAAAAAGGCTTTTGGGGGCATATGCAATAGAAGCCTTTGAGGCATATTTGCCACAAATAGAAACACTTTATGAACCAATACCGGTTAAAATGAGCAAAGATAATAGGGACATTGAAAACAGGGTTACTTTTTTTGAAATTACAAAATGGGTATCAGATCCATCTGAAGATAATGTTGAGAAACTTATTAATGTGTATCAGGTAGTTAGTGGGGAAGATTGTAATGTAGCATTAATATACAATCGAAAAAAAGATGCATGTCGAGTTTTTTTGGGAGTTGTGTACACGAATCCCGAAAGTGATATGCCTACAAAAGTTATCTCCGTCAAGGAGCGGATACAGAGTGCGCTAGAGGGAAATTTCCCTGGAGTATGTTTTAAAGATGGAAAAACAGAAAAAAGTGGGCTATTACCAGAATGCATGACAGATTTAAGGGAATGTTCTGTTGCTGCTATATCTAATATTGCTACAGAAAAATCAGAAAATTTTCTTAATCAGGGCATGGAGAAATTGTTGGACGGCATTCGGCCAAAGGATGAAAAGGATGAATATACAGTAGTATTGTTAGCAACACCTGTTATGGAACAATTAGAAAGAAAAAATGAACTGACAGAGTTGTATTCGAAATTAGCACCGTTTGCAAACTGGCAGACAAATTTTACATACACAGAACAAAATACACAGGGTTCGTCGGCAGTCGTCGGAGTGAATTTGGGAGCGTCTGCGGGACGACAGACAGGAAACGCAAATATGATGGGTGAAAATAGGATGCATTCAGAAACGGATAGTGTGAGTAGAAGTCATACTGAATCCAAACAGAATACGATGGGACTCAATGTGCCAGGACCAGGGGGGGCGAATGGATCACTAAGTCGTTCAAAAGGAACATCTGATACAGAGGGAACAGGACATGCGGCAACGGATGCGATAGGAAACATGAGGTCGTCAACGAAAAGCACAGGATTGAATTTTGGATTTAACTTTGGTGTGAATTTTAGCAGATCTTCAAATGTATCTGTATCGATAGGAAAGAATGAGGGACTAACACAAACCTTCACTAACTATGGAATTAAATATACGCTGGATATGATAGAGAAACAGATTAAAAGATTAGAGGAGAGTTCTGCGTTGGGAATGTGGGATTTTTCTGCATATGTAATTTCAAAAAATTCGACAGTTGTCAAGAATGCGGCGTGTATGTATCTTGCTTTGACACAAGGGGATGATTCTTATCTGGCACAGTCGGCAGTTAATTGTTGGAAGTGGGAGAATGATACGGCTGAAAAAAGCGAGGATGAAGTTAATAAAGATCTTATAAATATTTATTGGTATCTTAGTAGATTGCAACATCCACAGTTTCAAATGAAAAAAGAAATTGTAGAAAAGGAAAAAGAGTGGTTATTATACCCATCGCATGTTGATACTACAGTATGTTTGACAGGAAGAGAACTGGCTCGGTCTATGAATTTCCCGCGACAGTCGGTAAGTGGTTTCCCGGTATTAGATGTTGTATCATTTGGACGTGAGCCTCATATGTTGACTGATGGTAATTTGGATATGGAGCTTGGATACAGTTATCATATGAGAAAGATAGATGAAGGACAACGCATTGGTATTTCTATGCAGGAACTTACAAAACATACTTTTATTACCGGATCTACGGGTTCAGGTAAATCAAACACGGTTTATAAGCTGCTAGAAAAAGCTAAAGAAAAGAAGATACCTTTCCTTGTTATAGAACCGGCAAAGGGAGAATATAAAGACGCTGTAGGAAAATGGGAAGGTGTGACAACTTATGGCACAAATCCTAAATTAGAGGACGAAGGTATTGCCATGCTCCGTATAAATCCGTTTAGATTTCCGTCAGAGACACATATTCTGGAGCATTTGGACCGACTGGTTGAGATTTTTAATGTCTGTTGGCCGATGTATGCAGCAATGCCGGCAATTTTGAAAGATGCTGTAGAGCGTGCATATGTAAGTGCCGGATGGGATTTAGAAAAATCAGAAAATAAGTATGGTGAACAAATTTATCCAACATTTGCAGATGTAGTCAAACAGATTAAGGTTGTGTTGGATGAGAGTGAATATTCAGCTGACAACAAAGGAGACTACACAGGATCTCTTGTTACAAGGTTAAGATCTCTTACAAACGGAATTAATGGTTTGATTTTTACGAATGATGATATTGAAGATGAAAATTTGTTTGACAAGCAGGTTATCGTGGATCTTAGTCGAGTGGGATCCTCAGAAACAAAATCACTGATCATGGGTCTGTTGGTTTTGAAACTGCAGGAATATCGTGCTGAAAAGAGAACTAAAAGTGATGATGAGTTGAAACACATTACGGTATTGGAAGAAGCACATAACCTTTTGAAAAGAACTTCTACAGAACAGGTAGGAGAAGGAGCCAATATGATTGGCAAATCAGTAGAAATGCTTGCTAATTCTATTGCAGAAATGAGAACATATGGGGAAGGTTTTGTAATTGTAGATCAGTCTCCAGGATTGTTGGATATGTCTGTCATTCGCAATACAAATACAAAGATTATTTTGCGGTTGCCGGATTTTTCAGATCGTCAGTTGGTCGGTAAAGCAGCAGGATTATCAGATGATCAAATAACGGAACTTTCCAGACTGGAGAGAGGTGTTGCTGTTTTGTCACAAAGTGACTGGTTAGAACCGGTTTTGTGCAAAATAGATTGTTACAACAAAGAGAATTATGAAAATGAAGATCGGTATAATGCGAAAACAGAGGAGAAAAAGAATAAACTGGATAACGATAAGGTAAGACAGTCTCTGTTGGAATGTATCATGAATAAAGAGATATATAGAAAGGGAGATCGTATCGATATTGAGAAATTAAGGAAGGATATTATTCAATCTAAGTTGGACGCAGCTGTTAAGTGTAAATTTATGGAATATATTTCTTCTAAGGATGATGTTAAAGCATTTGAATCATTAAGAAAAATGGTTTATGAATTTTTAAATGCCGGTCAGGCGTTTGAGCGGGCAAGTGACTCAAGCGATATTGTGGAGTGGGTACATGCAGTGGCAAATCATCTTGAACCTAAACTTGTGAAGGAAAATTCGACAGGAGAAGCACTGTATACAAAACAGCAGATGGATCTGGTAATGGCATTGCTGGTTTATGAACAGTCGCTTCGAGATGCAACCTATAAAGATGTGCTTATCAAGTTTTGGGAGATGTATGAAAGTGAAGGAGGGGTTTATTGATGGTAGGAGCATTTGAGAATCTGGTTATAAAAGAGACAATAAACCCTGAATCACAAAACTACAAAAAGATAAGACCTGAGGGAAACTATACAGTGGATCAGGTCAGGTCTCGGATTAAGGATCTTTTTGGAGTCGGAGAGTCAAGGTACACCCCAGAAGTTGTTGTGGATGGAAATCCGAAATGGCAGGATGGTACGGGTGAAGCAGCAAGATGGACGAAACCGCAGACTTTACAAGACGCAAAAGAAGAAAAGGAGACATACAAAAATTGTCCGGTATCTGATGGAGAGTGGACAGGAGACAGAGGAAATTCAAAATGGATTCCTGATGGCGAGTATGTTCCTCAGAAACAAAATGATGCAAAAGATTCTTGGGAAACTATTTTGAATTCACATAAAATTGATGGCATTGAATTCAATGAGGGAGAGCCGGATTTTAAAGATGTTTCTAAGGGAAATGTTGAGATTGATGGTTTCTCAGACAGTAGAGATGATAATTTTGATAAGGCGGATATAGAACTTGCAGAAGAAAAGGGATGTTCGCCGAGGGAAGTGGCTCAATGGAGAAAGGAGAACCACTATACCTGGCATGAATGTAAGGACATGAAAACAATGCAAAAAGTTCCCAGTGTAGTGCATAATAATATTCCGCACAGTGGTGGAATATCTGAGGCAAAGAAGGCGGTGTAATAATGGAAAATTACGAGTTCAGCGTGGGGTGGAAGAAAAAACAAACAGTAAAATATTTTGGTAGTGAAGTTACCATTGTAGTGAAAATTCAGGCATATGATGTCCGGGATGAATTGTCGGAGGAACAGAAGAATAATCTTTCCTTGTATGAGAAAACGATTGATACAGTAATTGAGGAATGTCAGGTTAGGTTAGTCCGAATATATGAAAATGCATCAGTGCGATTCCATCCAAGAACATTTTTGTTTAAGATTGATGGCAGTGTTGCATTGTTATGTGATGACACTGAAAATCCGGATGAAGGTATTGCGATAGTGGTAACACAGGATTATGAGATAGTTTCTCAGGATGATTATTTGTAAAATGTACGGAGGGATTACTTATGGCAAAACAAAGCAGAAAGGCAAGAAAACAGGAAAAGCAAAAAGAGTTAAATGAGATGACTCAAAAACAATATCAAACAATCTTAAAATTGAAAAAATACGCCGAGGGCATTGGCAAAAAATGTGAGTTTGAAAAGATTCCAGGTTCGAATAACATTATGAAATATGAAGAAGAGGTTGTAAACGAAGAAAATGTTCTGGAATACTTCTTTATGATAGGTGTAAGAGAAGACGGTTCGGTGTTCACTACATGCTGCAAGGATCTTAATGTGAAAGAGGATGGAAAGGAAACAGCAGCAAAGTATATAGAACTGCTGGACGAAAAGTCAAACGATACTACATTTTCGTTAGATGAGGAAGATGATGATATATTACTGGTTGATGTTGATTATGATCTGGAAGAAATGGAGCAGTTGCAGGAGGACTTCGGGCCATGTGTATTTGGGTATGTAAGGAGGACTCTTGAGTACTGTATGGGAGGACTGGCGGCGTTATTGAACGAGAAGTTGACTCTGGAAGAAGCGGTGGACTATGCTCTTGATCAAGGCGAAACCTATGGTGAAATACTCAAACGAGTTCGATATTGCTTTGAGCATGAGATACTTTGTTATTTGTTCTTGGAAGACTTTAAGTGTATAGAGATGCTTAAGGAGAGAAAAGAGGAAATGCTGATGGATGTAATGAATCAGATCAGCGACAGAGAAGAAATTGAAAATCCCTTCGAAATAGACGAATTCGAGATAGAAACTGAGAACTATCAGGACTATGAGATGATACGGATTAAAATGCCGGAGCCTGTACAAGAAAATAATTGCCTGGAAATTGTTCCGGTGATCAAAGGAAACAAGGTTCGCTATTTTACGGTGGAAATAGGAGAGACGAGTGAAATCTTATTTATCTGCGAGTGGACTTTGGATGAAGAAGGAAACAGAGTTCATCACAATTATAAGGTGATAAAAGCCGGTAGTGGAGATTATATGGAAGAGATAAGAAAGTGTTTGTAATATTTTCTGGATGCCAGGTGGAAGGGGGAAAACAAAATGGACATATATTCTTTTATTAATTCCCCGGATATAAGTAACTATCTTCAGAAGATCGGCTATGAATTTAATTCATTGGAAACAGCCTGGTTAATTTACCAATGCCAGACAATTACCTATAAGGAAAAGAAGAAAAACTGGGAAGAATTATTCCGGACCATGCCCGATTGTGAGATCCCTCAAAGATGGAGTTCTATAAACTGGCCAAGTCTTCATGAGGTGCTAAAGCGGTACATACAGATCATGGATCGAGATATAGAGGCCTTCTTTCAAACGGAGGCAAGAGGGGAATATGTGTATATGTATGATTATTATTACACAGGTGATCCCTGGCACGGTGCTGTATATGACCGGGGCTTTGGCTCGTTACAGGAATGTCTGGAGGCGTACCAGCAGGAAAGATCCGACATGGATAGTCAAGATGGCAAGATAGAGAAGTGGTGGATTAAAAAGCAGTCTCTGGCTCATCCGGAAATAGTGCAGGAAGTAGTGTGCCTGGGAGATGGCCGAGTGATTGATATGGTTCAGAATACTGCCAGAACGGAGGAAGAAGACGATATTATAGACCAGTTTTTTGAGGAATTGTGGTTTGATTTTCCGACTCCATTCAAAAAAGGTGATATTGTATGGGAGCCAAACAAAGAGATGTCCGTAGGTCATTTTTGCGAAGAAGTTTATGTGCTGGAGGAACTGCCGACTTGGACGGCGGGGAAGTTCGTGCGAGAGAAAGGCTCTTATGCGGATATGGCCAATATGGGCTATTCGGTTAATTCAAATGGAACGGTTTACTGTGATCATATGGGTAACAACTATATGAACACGGAGTATTACAAAGGTACTTATGACTGTGGGCAGAAAATATTGCCGGCTATCAGTAAGATGTTAAAGGGGGAGATACGGGTTGACAGGCTGTTGTGTGAGTACCGCAAGGTGCTGGCGGATGCGGCGGAGGAAGATATGATTCAGACCCTTGGATACATCCTTAGTGAAAAATAGTGTAAAAATAGTGAAAATTTCACATTTATAATCGAGATAAGCAAGAATGACATAAGATAATGCCGTAATTTTTTTACAGTAGATATTGTAAAATGATTCATATTTGAGTATACTGTTATCAAAGGGAGACAAGAACGCCAGGAGACGGGCTGAAAGGACGGTATACTTTTTTATGTTGAAGAAATTTGTACTAAAAAATTATAAGAATTTTAAGGATGAAATAGAAGTTGATCTGCAGGATGTTGCTGGATATCAGTTTAGTAATGATTGTATTTCGGATGATGTAATCTCAAAAATGCTTATTTATGGAAGAAATGCTACGGGAAAGACGAATTTGGGAAGGGCATTCATGGATATTGTTTTTACGATGTTGCCGGGGCCAAGGTTTGCGGAAAACGGTGTGTTTTTGAATGCAGATTCAGAAGAGGATCATGCGCGATTTTCGTATACATTTGGATTTGGTGAGGATGAGTTGATTTACGAATATTCTCGTTTTTCCAATGAGAAATTGCGGGATGAGAGACTTTCTATAAATGGGGAATCCATATTCAGATGCGACTTTTTTAACAAAGAATATGAGTTTGACCGGTTAAAATTGGTTGATGCAGAAACTGCCAATGTAGAGCGGTATTTACAGGCAGTAGAAGAAAATGAGGCAGCACAAGACATGGAGTACACACTGCCTTTTTTGCGGTGGCTGATCGGAAATGTGGCGTTGAAGAAGGATTCGGCATTGATCCGGCTGTCCAATTATGTGAGAAGAATGACGATGATTACAGTTGGAAGCGAATTAAATATCCGCTTGCACAGGGTGAGTGATATGTTTTATGAGTATTTAGAAGACCCGGATAAATTGAAAGATTTAGAGGATTTTTTGAATGCAATGGGAATCGAATGTGAACTTGTGTTAAAGAAACTTCCGGATGGACAGAGAGAATTGTATTTTGCTCATGATAAGTTGATTCCGTTTTATCGTAATGCCTCAAGCGGAACCTTAGCACTGGTAAATCTGTATCGACGGCTTATTTTTAAATTGGCAGAGGCATCGTTTGTGTATTTGGATGAGTTTGATGCTTTTTACCATTATGAAATGGCAGAAAAGGTGGTTCAATTCTTCAAGAAAAAATATCCGCACTGTCAGATTATTATGACGACACATAATACAAATCTAATGACAAATCGCTTAATGAGACCGGATTGTATGTTTATTTTATCAAGGAGGGGGACTTTGACGCCATTGTGTCATGCGACGAAACGAGAACTGAGAGAAGGACACAATTTGGAAAAAATGTATATTAGTGGGGAGTTTGATGCGTATGAATAATTATATAGGACAGGGGAGAAAAAGAAATCAAACATTGCTGGTAGTGGAAGGCAATCATGAGAAAAATAAGTTGTTTTGGCTGATTTTACAAAGCAGGTTTGGGTATATTGATAGATAATGTCTTGACAATACTACTCAATCTGGGTACTATTGAATAAAAAATACCCAAATCGGGTACTGCTGGAGATGATATAAATGAATATAAAAGAATTACGTATAATGACAGGACAGACCCAGAAGCAGTTTGCTGAAAATTTTGGTATTCCTGTTGGAACACTTCGCAGATGGGAATATGGGGAAAGTACGCCGGCACCCTATGTGATTAAACTGATAGCGGACAAGATACCGGCAAAAAATGAGCTTATGAAGAAAATAGAATATTCGAAAGGAACCTTTTATTTTGATGAATCAACGGGAACTATAGCGGATGTTAGAGGAACAAGGATAAAAATAAATGAAGATATAGAAGGTGTAAAAAAGGAAAATCTTGTGCTTTATGCGAAAGATTTATTTGAGGCTTATTACGAGGCTGTTGAAAAATTTGATCGTGATTGTAGATTAGACAAACAAGAAGACATTATTTGGGAGTGATATATGGTGAAGAATATTTGAAGAGGAAGGTCAGAAATCTTGAAATCAAAGAGGGTGGAACAATATTCCAATAAAGAATGGTCCTATGAGGAGAAAACCTGGAAATAACTTACAATCCCCCCCCTCCCCCACGACAATTCTGCATCTTTCCTCATTTCTATTGAAAAAATCCCTCAGATATTATACAATTCAATTTAACGATCAGCCGTCTGGCAAGCACCAGGGGCAATACATATCTTACGAGGAGGATCTATATGAAAGTTAAAATGAAATTTTGCATACTGGCCATGTTTGTACTTACAGTGGCAGCGGTATGGTTTGAAACCGGAGAAGCAGGCGCTTTCACTATTTCGGATGATGGAGAATATGCACTGGTTTTGAATTTGAAGGTGTCAGATGCGGACGCGACTATCGATGGACAACAGTCAGGCAAGGTGATCAAGTTCAATTTTGATGAGGACGAGGAAGCGATAAGGGTATCTGATCTTACCCAGGGCATTTGTCCTTATAATGGCAAAAATGAATTTTCAGGCTGGGCCGGAGATTCAGCCAGTTCAGAAACCGTTGAAATGTTGTCGAAAGATGAATTTTCATCTACGGGAAGTATGAATGGTGTGTCCTATACAAAAGGCCACAGCATTTATGCCTTATTTCTGGGGGCAGAAATAGAACAACCACAGCAATATTATGTGCTATTTAATGCGGTTGATGGAGAAGTGTTGACAGACGGTGTTTCTACCGGGGAGGACAAAGTTGTCCTGTCCGGCACTATGGATCAGTTAACATCTCAGGATCTGTCCAAGTATACTGCCCAGAGAGAGGGATGTACATTTTGTGGATGGGGATTCAATAGCGAAATAAGTAATGGACAATTTTTTACAAGTACATCCTTGACTCCGTCTGAGTTAGAAAAATATTCGCCAATGACAATTTTTGCCCTTTACAAAAAGAACACATTCGAAGGAAATTACCTTGTGCTGGCTCTGGATGCCAACGGAGGTACCATCGACGGACAGGACGTGGAAAAGTGTGATTATCTTAGTGACTCGTCGAAAAGTTCAGCTATGCCGATTTTCCAGTATGTTCCTAAAAGAAGGGGATATAAATTTACAGGATGGCATGCTGATAAAGAGGGATCCTCCACAAAGTATACATTGATGACCAATCAATATTGGAGAAGGGATGAGGAGCCGGGGCTGGAAAAAGATACGCTGATGGATAATGGTACTTTTTATAAAACGGTTACCCTGTATGCAGGCTGGGAGAAAGATACGAGTATCACGAAGGAGCCGATGACGATAACCAGTACCGGCGACATTCAGGGCAGTGTGGAAGCGGAACTGTTAAATGATGGTGATTATTCACTGGATTTGGTTCAGATGCCAATCACAGACGCTTTGGCAGCGGAAAATGTGAAATACCTGTTGGACATTAACTTGCTGGATAAGCAGAAGATTGTTCAGATAAATGGAGTTACAGTCAAGGTAAAACTTGCCCTTCCGGAGGAATTGAAAGATTATGATTCTTATGAGGTTGTATATGTAAAAGATGGCAAGATTACTGAGCGGCTTGCGTGTACGGTGGAGGATGGTTATGTGGTGTTCAATACCAGCCATCTTAGTGAGTACGGCATTGTGGCGAAGAAAAACCAGTCGGTAACACCGGGGGACAACACCGGCGGCGGTGCGACAGATGATCCGAACAAAGGAAATCAGGGTGACGGTAACAACAATAATGGCAATACGAATACCGGTAACACCAATAACGGCAGCAGCGGCACCACAGCAGGTAACCAGAATAACGGCAATACCAACACCGGTACAAACAATGGGGCAGATAACAAAAACAATAACACCTCAAATAACAGCAGTGTCACAAACAACAGCAGTAAACCAAAGACAAACAGCAAGAAAAAAATCAAGGTGGCAAGACCGGTGGTTATCAAAAAATCTCTGAGCAAAAGCAGGAAACGGGCAAAACTTACATGGAGAAAAGTGAAGGGGGCCAGTGGATACGAGGTTAAGTACTGTTCTTCCAAAAGTTTTTCGAAGAAGAAGACAAAACGATTTAGAACAAAGCGTACGGCTTACACTTGCACTCTCAAAGGAAAGAAATCTGCATATTATGCAAGAGTCCGTGCCTACAAGATTGTAAAGGGAAAGAAATATTACAGTGGCTGGACTCCGATCATACAGTTGAGAAAGGCCAAGAAATAAGACGCCAAAGTCAAAATGAAAATCTGAAAAGGAAAATAAGTTCCGTTGGCAAGAGCCTTAGCACAAATTGTGCAAAGTGTCTCCCGCTGATGGAACTTTTTTCCTTTAAACCTCATTTAAGTTTCTTCTGCTATAGTATAGTCAAAACATAGCAAACACAAAATCGAAATGGAGGTTTTTATTATGACTAGATGGAAAAAGATTGTGCAGGTAGTGGCGGAAGCGGCTATTGCAACCTGTATATTAGCAAGGACTCCAAATGGGTTGTAACAGGGGACAGCACATTGACAAAACTGGCAAGTGCTGGCACTATAGCAGATAAGAGTGGCAAGACGGTAACGGTAAAAGGTACAGACGGAACGGTCTATGTACAGGGAACCAGTGATGTGACAGTGACGGTAGGAAGTTACAGTACGACAGTAGATTTAAGCGGTGCGTCTAAGACAACTTCTTTTTCGAAGTATGAAGTGAGCCAGCCGACTGTTTCTACCACCACAAGTACCACCACTGGCACAAGCAGTACCGGTACAAATAAGACCACAACTTCCAGCAAGGTAACTGTGAAAAAATCAGCCATCAAAAAGGCAGTCCGCAGTAAAAATAACAAAAAGATCAAATTCACACTGAAAAAGGTCAGCGGTGTTAAAGGATACCAGATTAAATATTCCACTTCCAAGAAATTTACGAAGAAAACAACCAAAACGGTGAAGGTGAAAAAGACGACCAAAACCGTGACGAAATTAAAGAAGAAAAAGACATATTACGCCAAGGTTCGCGCTTATAAAATGGTGAATGGAAAAACTTACTACAGTAAGTGGAGTACCGTAAAGAAGGTCAAGGTAAGAAAATAAAGAACCCAGGCGCAGAAGGGAGGAACCATGAGACTTTTACTGGCAGAAGATGAACGGGAACTGTCTGCGGCCCTGCAGGCAGTTCTGAAATGAAATCACTATGAGGTAGATGCCGTCTATGATGGGGGCGAGGCCTATGACTACCTTCAGACTGGAAATTACGATGGTTTCATATTGGATGTGATGATGCCGGTAATGGATGGTTTTACTTTGCTAAAGAAGATCCGGAACGAGAGAAACAATGTGCCGGTGCTGATGCTGACGGCCAGAGCAGAGGTGGATGACCGGGTTCAGGGGTTGGACCTGGGGGCCGATGATTATCTGACCAAGCCTTTTGCTATGAAAGAACTGCTGGCCCGTATCCGGTCCATTACCAGACGGATGACAGAGGCGGAAAGTTCGTCTCTGCAGCTGGGTAATGTAGTGCTGGATCTGTCAGTATTTACCCTGGAAGTAGAAGGAAACAAAGAGCGCCTGCCCAATAAAGAATTTCAGATGCTGCAGATGCTCCTTGCCAATCCCTCCCAGATTATTTCCACAGAGCGGTTTATGGAGAAAATCTGGGGATTTGACAGTGACGCCGATATCCAGGTGGTATGGGTTTATATTTCCTATCTGCGAAAAAGACTGAAAGCCATGGGAGCCAATGTGGTCATCCGGGCCAAACGGAATCAGGGATATTTTGTGGAGGTGGAGCCGGATTGAAAAAACTAAGGAAAAAGTTCATTCTGGTGGCCATGGCATCTATGTTTGTGGTGCTGCTCCTTATGATCGGTGGCCTGAATGTGTTGAATTATCACAACCTTATTGAAAACGGCGACCGGCTGACCAAGATGATCAGCGACAACGGAGGTTCTTTTCCAAGGAATCAGAAGGCCCAGAATGCAGCACCTCCGGTTCTGCCCCAGGGAGAGAAACCGGGCAAGGCGCCACGGGACGGTATGGGGCAGCAGGATGGAAGCAAGGCACCGCCGTATAAAAACAAGCCCATGACCAGAGAGGAACCATACCAGACCAGGTATTTCACGGTGACCATCTCTTCCAAGGAGACCAAAGTCAATGTGGATCAGGTCTCAGCGGTACAGGAGGACACGGCCAAAGTTTACATGGAAACCGTGAAAAAAAGCGGTAGTGACACAGGCTTTGTTGATATTTACCGTTACCGTGTGGTAAAACAAACGGACGCCGTTTTGTATGTATTTGTAGATTGTGAGCAAAGTCTCTCTACTTATAAAAATACACTGTTGATCAGTGCAGGAATGTCGGTGGCCGGCTTTTGCATTGTCTTTCTCCTTGTGTGTATTTTTTCCCGGATCATCTTCAAACCGGTGCGGGAGAGTTACCAGAAGCAAAAGCAGTTTATTACTGATGCCAGCCATGAACTGAAGACTCCGCTGACTATTATTGAAGCCAATACCGAGGTGCTGGAGATGGATCAGGGGGAAAATCAGTGGCTGAAAAGCACCCACAACCAGATCGAGCGAATGAGTCATCTGGTGCAGCAGATGGTCAGCCTGACCCGGATGGATGAGGAAGGGGGAAAAGGAGAAAAATGCGAGTTTTCCCTGTCGGATGCTTTGCTGGATCAGGTGGAACTGTATGAGCCACAGGCCCGCAGCCGGGGGATACGGATCCATCCGGATGTGGCACCGGGAATTGTGTACCGGGGGCGGGAAGAAGAGGTGCGGCGGCTTTTTGGCATTTTGTTTGATAATGCCATGAAG
>OLGD01001904.1_pt1 | contig 27036 bp, 27 predicted proteins | sample 1605311 | NCBI WGS metagenome assembly OLGD01 (sample SAMEA3888917, study PRJEB22519) | human gut metagenome | biome: human gut; feature: human-associated habitat; material: faeces | place: Denmark | collected 2010
TAGTGGATGGCATCCAGAAATACCACGGCATAGATGGACTCCAGAGGCCGCTGCTGCCACTCACGAGCCACGGGCAAGATTTTGTCCGTGATCCGACTGACCGTGCTGTCCGAGACGGAAACGCCATAGATATCCTGAATGTGAGCTTCAATGTCGCTGGTAGTCATACCCTTGGCGTACATGGACAGGATCTTTTCCTCTATGTCCTGGCTGATGCTGGTCTGGTTCTTTTTCAGTACCTGGGGCTCAAATTCACCCTTTCGGTCTCGGGGAACCGATACCTCCACATCGCCAAAGCTGGTACGCAGTGTTTTGCTGCTGTGGCCGTTGCGGCTGTTGTCGGTATCCTTGTTCTTGTAGTCATACTTGCTGTAGCCCAGTTCGTCATCCAGCTCAGCCTCCAGGCCATTCTCCATGAACTCGGCAATGGTCTCCTTAAAAAGATTCTGGATGTCATCCATGCTGCCGATGTTTGCCATCTGCAGCAACTCTCGGATCTTCTCTCGACGGGCATTTTCTTCCGGGGTACGATTCTTTCTGGCCATATAGTAATCCTCCTGTGCGGTGCTTCTATTCTGCACCACCCAGGAGGTTTACACAAAACTTGGGACTGTCTCATTTCTTTTTTAACAACTCGATTATTACTTCATAGAAAATGCATTAGCAGCGGCAGAGAATAAATCTCTGTCGCTGCTGACTTTGCTCATTTATGACTAATTTTAACACATAGAAAACTTTTTTAGTCAAGTATGATTTGCCAAATCATACTTGACTTATTGATTATTCTCCTATTTGGTGTTGGTCATATAAAAATAAAGGCAGTATCGATGACTTCTATTACCCTTTCCCGTATATTATTTATCCTCCCCACCCACTTCATTGGATTTTCTGCTTTAAGCTGTTCAGTAATACCTTCCCGCTCGGCGTATTCTTTTACCAGCCGAAGAAAGAGCGACTGCGCTTCCTCCTCCACATCAGCAAGGTGGGAACGGAGTTTGCCGGAAGTAAGCAGATTATAGTACAGAATTTTGTGATGCTGCTTTAAGTACCGCAACCGTCGCTGTCCCCACACGCCTATGGGGCGATCTTCTTCGGGGTGTAAGGTAAGATCTGGCAGGCAATAGTCGCCCTGCATTGTGTATGTGCCGCCCATTTGTTCAAATATTGTTTTGGCCATAATAGAAAACCTCCTTTGATACGCTCATTGTACCAAAGGAGGTTTCTGTTTGCGAATGTGTAATTTTGATGATCGCACATTGTATATTGAAAAAATTAGTCAACTACAATTTAGTCAATCGTAATTGACTAAATTGCGATTCGGCAAACCTTTCACTCTTTCAGGTAGCTTTCAAACGGTGCGTTATCGCTGCAAAAGGTATCGAAGATCATTTTAGCGCCGAGGCGAAAACCGACAATGAAAGAATCCAGTCCCGTATCGCCCATCAACTCGCCGTAGGCATTGCAGAAATCAAGAAACAGCTTCTTTTCCTCGCCGTTCAAACGCTGTGTGAGTTTTTCTTCCATCTCATTGATGTTCTCGGAGACCTTCAGTATATGGCTGTCCTTTCGGTATCCCCTCGCCTGTGGGTCAAGATTTCCGAAATACAGCTCTTCTAAGAAATTCCTCATACCTTCGCACCTCCCTGTGACTGTTTCTGACTTCTCCAAGACGGGAAGCGTTTCAGCGTCCGAATATGCCAGTCGGATTTCCGGGTGACCGAGCGGCAATAGGGAGAGCAGAAAAATTCGATGAGATATATTTTCGGGATGTGGTTAACATTGTAACGCTTAAATGACTTCAGTTGACCGCCGGCGCACCAGTTGTTGACGGCGGTCTTGCTGTAGCCTGTGAGCTTGCAGACCTCTAAAGCAGTCAGAACATCTTTGTACTGGGAGAATAGGTCGGCATAATACTCGTGCATGTCCTCCAAGACATCTGGCGGGAGATGGATTTCCAGTTTAATCTCATAGTAGCCCTTATACCACCCCTTCGGTGCGGCATAGGCTTCCGGGAAAACCTTGCGGTCCTCCAAATAGGCGATTACATCCTCCTTTTTGATTTGATAGCAGCGTGTCTGCTTACCTGTGTAATAGCAAGGTATCTTTCCGCTTTGCAGAAGATACCTTGCGGTGGACTTGCTGATATGGCAAATCCGATACAGTTGATCCTTTGTGATGATATCGGGAATCTCGTCCCAGTTGATGGCTGTGTCATTCATAGCAATACACCTTTCAAAATCATATTTGCCGGTGTGACTGTCCGTGTATTGCCTCAATGTTCTCAGTTCTTTCCGTTCTTTCCGCAGTTCTTTCCAAAAATGCGGGTTTTGGCGCATTTTTCGGTTTATTCGAACTTGCCCGAAATTACTGGCTTTTTCGGGGTTTCGGCGTGAAAAAGCCAGTGTTTATGCGGCTTTGCGGCGAGGACGAAACTAACAGAAACGAACACGAAACTGACTGATCCTGACACGCACTTTATAAAACTCGAAATCAGTTTGCGGTTTGTAGCCGCACGTGGGTTCGAATCCCACCCGCTCCGCCAAATCGGGTCATCTTAATAGATGCACCACCGAAAAACCCAGATAACATCTGGGTTTTTCGGCATTTTAGCGTCATTTTTCAAAACACCCCTTCACCGTAGATGCATCGTAATCAAAATAAGATTCGAACCGCTACTCCACCTTTGACGATGCAGTCAACCAAATCAAGCGCCTAAAAAATAAAAAAATGGAACGTCATTTACTGCGCTCTTAACAAGGGCCAGATCACTCAAAACAACTGAGTGATCTGGCCCTTGTTCTGTCTCTGCGAGCATTTCACAAAAAACTCATTTCAAGGAGGAACTCCCCATGGGCTCCAACACGCACAGATATTACCGGCTGTTGGCGGCGGATATCGCCAGCCTCATCCGGGTCTGCCACGGCCATGCGCTGGTACTGTTCAACTCCTACTCCGCCATGACAGCGGTGCATGGCCTTCTCAGAGAAGCGGAGCTGCCGTACCCCATATTCACCATGGCCCGGAACAACCCGCACATTGCGGAGGGCTTCCGCCAGAGCGGGAACGGCGTTTTGCTGGCCACCGGCCCGGTCTGGGAGGGCATGGACTTTCCCGGCGATATGGTGTCTTTGCTCATAATACCAAGACTGCCCTTCCCCATACCGGACGCATTCAGCGACCACCTGAAGGAGCAATACGAAAGCCTCCATGAGTTCATCCAGAACGTTGCGCTGCCGGATATGCAGATCAAGCTCCGCCAGGGGTTTGGCCGTGCCATCCGCCTGGAAACGGACACCTGTATCGTGGCCGTGCTGGACAACCGCTCCCTCCGGGGCAGGCGCTACCATGCAGCCATGCGGGAGGCGCTACCGGATATGCCCATGACGGGAAGGTTGACCAGTCTGCATAACTTCATTCACTCCGTAAAGGACGATGGATATTTTGCGGAGGTGCGGCAATGAAAGAGCAATCCAGAAAAATGGCCGATATGTTTTTCCTCCTATACCATATAAAGCGCATGGAGCAGCAGGCCCTGCTCACCCCCGAACAGGGCCTGCTGCTCTCGGCGCGGGTACGGGAGGAATATTCTTTGTAGCTGTCTGCGGATTGGGATAGCTATTCCGTAGGGTTTAGGGTATTGTGTTGCTTGAAAAAAGAGAGGAAGGAGGCTGGCCCATGGCAGCAAAAAAGAATGTGCATATCATCCACGCCACGGCGCCGCTGCCCGACATTGTGCGGGTTGCGCCATATGTCAGGGTGAGCAGCCTGTCGGACGACCAGCTCCACTCCTTCCACCTCCAGTACAGCCACTACCACAGCCTGGTCACCAACACAAAGGGCTGGGCGCTGGTGGACGTCTATGCTGACGAGGGGCTCACCGGCACACGGGCGGACAAGCGGGAGGACTTCAAGCGCCTCATGCGGGACTGCCGGGCCGGGAAGATCGACAGGGTCATAGTGAAATCGGTCTCCCGGTTCACAAGGAATGTGGAGGATTGCCTCGACAACATCCGGCAGCTCAAGGCGCTGGGAGTATCGGTATACTTCGAAGAAGAAGATATCGACACCGCCCACATGACGGATGAGATGATACTCTCCATACGGAGTATACAGGCCCAGCAGGAGTCCATGGTCAACTCCCGCAATGCCAACTGGAGCTACCAGGAGCGGATGCGCCAAGGCAAGTTCATCACCAACCATGCACCCATAGGATACATTCGTGTGGATGGCAAGCTGGTGCTGGACGAGAAAACAGCGCCGGTAGTGCGGAGAATATTCGATGAATACCTCTCCGGCAAAGGCCGACATATCATAGCGAATGAACTAAACGAAGATGGGTTGCTCACAGCGGAGAATAAACGGTGGACAGCTAATGCTGTCGGGTATGTTCTAAAAAACGAGAAATACATCGGGGATGCCTTGCTCCAGAAAAAGTACACGACAGATACCCTGCCGTTTACAAAGAAGATTATGAAGATACATGGTCACATGAACGACGACCACGGCGGCATAGTGCAGTATTTTGAGAAGCTTGCCGATGTTGAAGTAAAAAAGAACTGACGGAACAGCTTAGTTATAAAATTCAGACGGGAGAAGATGCGGGATGCTGACTGCAAATATATTGGAAAGCTATGCTCCTATAAATGAGACTCAGGCGGATTTATTGCTGAACAGGGAGATTTCTGCCAACAGCAGGAAAATAGTGGTGCTGGACGATGATCCCACAGGTGTACAGACGGTGCACGATATCTCGGTATACACCAACTGGGAGATGGACACCATGCGTGAGGCCTTTGCCGAGGAAAACAGCCTGTTTTATATCCTCACAAATTCCCGCGGGCTGACCGCCGAGCAAACGGAAAAAATACACAGGCAGATAGCTGACGTGGTGGACAGGGCAGCAAAGGAGAGCGGAAAAGATTACTTTTTCATAAGCCGCAGCGATTCCACCCTTCGCGGCCACTACCCCCTTGAAACTGAAATCCTAAGAGAACGGTATGAAGAAAATACCGGGAAAGTAATCAATGGAGAAATACTTTGCCCCTTTTTCAAGGAGGGCGGACGCTTTACCATTGATGATGTTCACTATGTAAAATACGGCGATAAACTGATTCCCGCAAATGAAACCGAGTTTGCAAAGGATAAAACATTCGGTTACAGCGCAAAAACCATGCCGGAATACATACAGGAAAAAACCGGTGGCAAATATCAGGCCGACTCGGTGACCTGTATTTCGCTTACGGACCTGCGCGCCATGAATTATGAAAAAATTGAGCAGCAGCTCATGGCGGTGAATGTTTTTAATAAAATAATAGTGAATGCCATTGATTATGCGGACGTAAAAGTATTCTGCACAGCCTTGTACAGGGCTATGGCAAAGGGCAGGGTATTCATGCTGCGCACCGCCGCAGCCATAGTAAAGGTGCTGGGCGGCATCGGGGACAAGCCGCTGCTGAGCCGCCGGGATATGGTGGTAAATGAAACGGAGAACGGCGGAGTTATCGTGGTGGGGTCACATACCGATAAAACCACCAAACAGCTGGAGACGCTCAAAACATTGGATAATATCCAATTCATAGAGATGGATGCCACCCTTGTAAAGGATGACGCCGCCTTTGCCCGGGAGGTGCAGAGGTGCCTTGATATGGAAGAAGAGTGCATACGTCAAGGCAAGACCGTGTGCTGCTATACAACAAGGTCGCTTATTACAGCGGATACCGGCAACAAGGAGGACAATCTTCGCCTTTCGGTAAAAATTTCCGAAGCGGTACAGTCTCTGGTGGGCCGCCTGACGGTTACTCCTGCATTCGTTATCGCAAAGGGAGGGATAACCTCAAGCGATGTAGGCACAAAGGCGCTGGCCGTGCGCCGCGCAAATGTTCTGGGGCAAATCAGACCGGGTATTCCCGTATGGCAGACAGGCGCGGAAAGCAAATTCCCCAATACGCCGTATGTAATATTCCCCGGCAATGTTGGCGAGACAGAGACCCTCAGAGAGGCAGTGGAAATACTGACCGGGCAGCGGTAACGGGTATATGGAAGTAACCCTTTAATTTGGCAGGCGGTAGGTATACGCTGTGTAATTATAAAACCCAAGTTATACTTTTTTGCCGCAAATGCAGTGCATTTGCGGCATTACTTATTTGGCGAGGATTTCTAAATCAAAATTATTTTGTATTGTCAACAAATTATGATATACTGTATATTAATACAGATTATTCATTGCAGATGCATTCGAATTGGGAATCAGCTGAATTTACTCAATATTTACTATTATAACCAAATAAGAGATAGGGGAATGGAAGAAATATGGAAAAAACTGTTTCAGATAAATTTAATGATTTTTGCGAGCTTATAAAAGAGCAGCAAATGCCGGTAGTGTTTTGTGAGCGATTTGATGGTTCCAGCGAAATATGGAATTTTAACAGACATAAACACGATTTTGTGGAATTACTGTATTTTTTATATGGTGATGCTGAGGTTATGTTGGACGATGAAAAAGTGGATGCCTCATTCTATGATGTTATAGTTTACCCGGAAGGTATGTATCATACTGAACATCTTGAAATTGATAAGTATCAGGAAATAATATGTTTGGGAGTGAAAATTGACGGATTGGAATTGGATAATATTATACATTTTCAAGATGCCGATGTAAGTTTGAAATGGCTGTTGGAGAATATTCATATGGAGAAAAAGAGCCAGAATCCATGTGGGGATCTTATATCATATTACGTAAAGGCGGCGGCGCTGATAATTGCAAGAAGATACCTGGATAATGAACAGAGCGGAGATGATATAGGCCGAATAATACAATATATGTATGATAATATTGCTGACGATATAACTGTAGAAGATATAGCTGAACTCATTCATGTCAGCAAATCTTATGTAAGTAGAAAATTTAAGAGAAGCACCGGGATGACGCTGATAGAGTATTTAAGAATGATTCGGGTAAAGATGGCCATGACTCTTTTAGTTTCAACTAAAAGGTCGGTTGAGGACATAGCATTTACTGTAGGGTATAATTCACCCAAATATTTTTATACGGCATTTAAAAAGTACGCAGGATGTTCTCCCAGTGAGTTTAGAAAAAACAACTGGTAACAAAACACTATATTAAAGAGATATGAATTAAGGCCATGTGTGATGGCGGTGGAATATACCGCTATGCATAAGGGCCTTTTGTTTGCTGAAAATATGAATGTGTAAATTTGATGAGAGTCGGCTTCTTGCAGGTGGGGGCGCAATATTTAGAACTTCTATAATCATAATATATCCGTGGAAGCACGATAGAGTGAAAATAAAATATGTATAGGAATACATAATAAATTGGTAAGCGTATTTTAGGTTTTTTCTTAGGAGATTATAAAAAACAATAAAGGTGCCATATGAAGATATAATCGTGAAGCATCAAGTGGAATCTGATAACCGAGTTCATTATATAAAACCTTTTGTATATTTCAGTTGGTTTACACAAGGCCGGGATGTATCTAAAATCAAACTATAGTTACATATCAAAAAAGGGAAATAGGGCACAAGATTATGTATAAAAAAATATTGAAGAAAAATAGTTTGGAAATGACTGAACGCATAAAAAAACTGCAGAAGATGACATTTGATGAAACCAGGCGGGTATCGATAGAACAGGCCTGCATTATAACTGATGTGTACAAGAAAAATAAGGGCTTGCCTGTGAATATACTTCGTGCTCTGGCGTTGAAGGAATCCCTGGAAAAAATTCAGATACGTATTGATGAAGGCGAAATAATCGTGGGAAATCGTACGGCCGGGATAAGAGGAGGAGTAATTTTCCCAGAATCCGGTATGAGCTGGGTTGAAAAAGAGCTGAAAAATATCCCTATTCGCGAACAGGATAAGTTTGAAGTGGATCCTGAAACAATAGATATATTTTATAATGAACTGTTGCCTTATTGGAAGGGAAATACGCTGGAAGATAAGGTTGAACAGACCATTGGAAGTGACATATCTAAAATAAAGAAAGTTGCAAAAATCAATCAGACTGACCATGCTCAGGGACATATTTGCCCGGATACGGTCAAGTGGCTAAAGTATGGTCCTTCAGGTCTTCGAAAGCAGATAGAGATTAACAAAACGGCAGACAAAGAAAGTTTTTATACTGGGCTTGACATCGTGTTGGAAGGTGCAAGCTTATTTATGAAGAGGTATGCGGCGCTGGCAAGGGAAAAGGCTGGCAAGCAGCAGGAAAAAGCTAAGGAAGAACTTCTTGAGATTGCGCGTGTATGTGACGCTCTGGCGGTACGACCCCCTGAGACATTCAGGGAAGCGGTGCAGGCATCATGGTTCCTGTTTGTAATTCTGCAAATGGAGTCCAATGCTTCATCATTCTCCCCCGGCAGAATGGATCAGTATCTATATCCTTATTATAAAAAGGATATAGAGGAAGGACGCATCACAATGGAACAGGCTTTGGAGATAATCGAAGCCTTGTTTGTAAAATTTAATCAGATCGTATATCTGAGAAGCTCTTCATCCGCAAGATATTTTGCTGGTTTTCCAATAGGGTTTAATATTGCGGTGGGAGGTATTAATGACCAAGGGGAGAGTGCGGAAAATGAACTTACTTTCCTGTTCCTTAAGGCTCAGGAGCACCTTGGTATGCCCCAGCCTAATTTATCTGCAAGGGTATCGTCGGTTTCTTCTGATGATTTCTTGATGGGCTGTTCAAGGATTATTGGACACGGCAGCGGTATGCCTCAGCTGTTTAATGATGACGCTGTGATACCGGCGCTGATAAATAGGGGAATATCTGAGAAGGATGCCAAGAATTATGCAATAGTAGGGTGCGTGGAGCTCACTACTATGGGGAACAATTTGGGCTGGAGCGATGCGGCCATGTTTAATCTGGTCAAGGCACTGGAACTTGCCCTTAATGATGGAAGGTGCATGCTTACAGGCAGTCAGGTAGGAGCGCATACTGGTACACTGGAAGATTTTCAGACCTATGATCAGTTGGAGGATGCATTTGAACGCCAGATAGATTATTTCTTCCCGGAGATGATACGCTGCTGTGAAGTAGTGGAAAAACTCCATGCGGATATATTGCCCTCTCCTTTTCTTTCCTGCGTAATAGACGATTGTATAGAGAAAGGCATTGATGTAACAGCTGGTGGTGCCCACTATAATTTGTCCGGAATCCAGGCCATACAATGTGCCAATGTGGCGGACAGCCTTGCTGCGGTTAAGAAGCTAGTTTTTGATGAGGGCCGGGTAAGCAGAAGCGAATTGCTGAATGCCCTTCGCACCAATTTTGAAACAGACGAGTTGTTGCGACTTAGGCTGTTGAACAAGGCGCCAAAGTATGGCAATGATATACAGGAAGTTGATGATATAGCGCAGAAATGGGCGAAAAAGTTTGCAGATAAGCTGGAAGCTTACACCAATGTTCGTGGTGGGTGCTATCATATGGGATTGTATACTGTTTCTGCCCATGTTCCCATGGGAAAGAATGTTGCCGCAACACCGGATGGAAGAAAGGCTGGAGATCCTTTGGCAGACGGAGGAATGTCTGCGGTATATGGAAGAGATACAAGTGGACCTACAGCGCTGCTGCGGTCTGTATCGCGGATTGACTCTAGACTTGGAAGCAACGGAACCTTGCTTAATATGAAGTTCCTGCCCAAGGTGTTTGAAAACGAGGAGGGCGTGGAGAAGTTTGCCAGTCTGATTCGCGCGTTTATCGAACTGAAAATCATACATGTTCAATTTAACGTGGTAAATAAGGCTGATTTGCTGGCCGCACAGGCTAATCCCGAACTATACAAAGGCTTGACTATAAGAGTTGCGGGATACACTGCTTACTTTACAGAACTGGCGCCGGATCTCCAGAAGGAAATCATTGAAAGAACAGCATACGCAGAAGTATGACGACAGCGAATATTTTCGATATAAAAAGATATGGCATAACTGATGGCAATGGGATACGTACTGTGATATTTATCAAGGGATGTCCATTGCGGTGCCAATGGTGTCAGAATCCGGAAGGGCTTAGTAAAAGTATTGCTCTGTGGCATATAAAGAACGTATGCGTGAAGTGTGGCGGGTGTATAGCTTCTTGTCCTAAACATGCGCTGTCATGGGGGGGAGGAGAAATCGCCATAGATCATTATAAGTGCGGCCTGTGCGGAGAATGTATACAGGAGTGTCCGGTTGGTGCGCTTAGGATGGATGGAGCCACTATGAGCGTGGATGAGGTATTTGAGCAGATACTAAAGGATGAGGTGTTTTATAGAGTATCGGGAGGAGGTGTAACCTTATCCGGAGGTGAATGCACGGCATCATCTGAGTTTGCATTGGAACTGCTTGCAAAATGCCGTGAAAACGGCATTGATACGGCCATAGAGACATGCATGTATGTGGCTACTGAAGTATTGAAGCAGTTTATAGAGTGCACCAATAAATTCATAGTCGATATAAAGATTATGGATGAAGAGCGGCATATCAAAGCAACGGGTGTATCAAATGCGCTTATACTTAAGAATTTTAAGTATTTGTGCGAGGCGGGGGTTGACCTGATGGTGCGCATTCCGATGATTCCAGGTTACACTTCGGATGAGGAGAACATACGCAGTATAGGTAAGTTCGTAGCGGAAATAAATCCACATATCCCCATTGAATTGATAAATTTTAATCCACTTTGCACGCAGAAATATGATTCGCTTCATCGTGAGTTCATACCGGAAAGGCAAAGAACGCCTTTACCTCAGGATGAGATGCTCAGACGTGCGGAAAAATTGCGGGAAAGTGGAATACAATATGTAAAATAGAACAAAACAAAACGTATTATTCAGCGCAAAGGAGAGGCCAATGGTTAAAAGTGAAGTTGTAAAAGATCTTGAACAGAAGGCGTTGGAACTGCGAAAAAATGTATTGCATATGGCATATCTTGCTGGTCAGGCCGGAGCGCACATAGGCGGCGCGTTCTCCATGGCGGAGATACTTACGGTCCTGTTTTTGGGTAAGGTTCTGAACTATGACTGCAACAATACATCCGATCCCCAAAGGGATAGATTCATATTGAGCAAGGGACATGCGGCCCTTGGCTATTATGCCGTTCTTGCACAGGCGGGATTCTTCCCTGTGGAACGTCTTGATGAGTTTGAAAAGGATTATTCTCCTTTCGGTACTCATGTGAGTAGGCATCCGGAGCTTGGATTGGAATTTGCATCCGGTGCATTGGGACATGGCCTTTCTCTTGGGGTAGGAGTTGCGTTTGCTGCAAAGATAGATAAGGCAGATTATCGTGTATATGTATTGACGGGCGATGGAGAATGCAATGAAGGCTCTGTTTGGGAGGCGGCAATGCTGGCCGGACATCATAAGCTTGACAATATGGTGTGGATTATTGATCGAAACGGCATGCAGTGCGATGGCTTTACCAAGGACATTGTTGCGGTGGAAAGCCTCGAAGATATGATAAAAGGATGCGGCTGGGAAGTAGTACATGCACAGGGAAATAATATCGAGTCAGTGCTGAATGCATTTGAAAAGTGTGCCGAAATGAAGTGTAAGCCGGTGGCAATTATAGCGGATACAGTAAAGGGAAAGGGCGTGGCTGACTTTGAAAACAATAGTGCCTGGCATCATGGACGTGTAAACAAGGAAATATACGATAAGGCTATGCAGCAGCTTGGCGGTGAATAAATAGGGGGAGTGATTATGACTGTGAACAGTGAATTGGTCAAAAAGTTGGAATTGTTGGGACCCAGAAAAGCATTTGGATATGCGTTTGAAAGCGTGTCAAAAGAGAGAAAAGACACTGTGCTGATGGCGGCAGACGTGCTCAACTGTGTGGCAACAGATGCATTTGAAAAGGCATATCCCGAGCGAGTAATTGATACTGGCATTGCAGAGCAGAATATGATCGGCATTGCAGCAGGCCTGGCATTGTCCGGGAAACAGGTGTATGCAACCACATTTGCACCATTTCTTACAATGCGTGCATATGAGCAGATACGTACGGATGTTGCGTACATGAAAGCGGATGTAAAGCTTATAGGCATGGATACGGGGTGCGCTTTTGGCGTATTGGGATATACACATTATGGCATGGAGGATATTGCAATAATGAGGGCAATTCCCAATATGACTGTGATTTCGCCTTGCGATGGTCTCGAATTATATAAGGCAGTTCATGCTGCAAGCAGATTAAACGGGCCTGTTTATATAAGACTGACTGGGGATAAAAAAACATTTAAGCCCGTATACGAAGAAGATTTTGATTACGAGATAGGTAAATCCATAACACTTAAAGACGGTTCTGATGCTGTGATTATAGCTACTGGCACAATGGTGCGGGAAGCTATGGATGCTTCAATACAGCTTAAGAATGAGGGAATAGAGGTTGCTGTTGTGGATATGCATACCATTAAGCCTATAGACGAGGATGCTATAGCTTACTGGGCACATAAAGTGCCGCTGATGATAACGCTGGAAGAACATAACAGAGTGGGAGGACTAGGTGGTGCGGTATCGGAGGTTGTGGCTGGTATTAAGGGAGTAAGTGCTCAGGTGGTGCGTTTGGGTATGCCTGATAAGTTTGGTATAATTGCCGATCACGATAGGATGCTTGATGACTTTGGATTAAATGCACAAAAGGTTTCAAATGCTGTACTGCAATTGCTCAAAAATGCTTAGCAGTTCATAATTTATAACCTATTGGCTTGCATAGCGGGTTTACTGTGATAATCTAAAAGGAATACAATATATACATACAAAGAAGAACAACGACCTCTGAAGCGACCAAATATATATCATTTTATTTCCTCGAAAGAATCGATAGCGAAATCCGTTTATGTCAAACACGCAAACGTAGCATGTATATGATCATATTATCAATAAATGGCAACCTGTGTGATTGGAATTAATGTTCATGATTTGTGATATTACATCAAATATATGCAACAGATAGGGTATGAAAAATGATATTCTTGCTATTTATGTAATGTGACAGTTTGATAAGAAACACTAAGATATAAACAAGGAAATAGGCTGTTGGATGGTCCCTGAAATAAAGGGATAAACCACAGATGTTTCGTTAAGAGGCGACTATGAATAGCGTAGTAAGTGAATTCGTTAGCAAGGCAAAACAAGGTGAAAGTGTTTACATAACTGATGTGCAGACAATGTTTGATAAATCTCATAGCCAGCATATAGAGTGTGAATTCGTTTTGACGAACGGGACGAAGAAGTATTTCGATATTTATCTACCTGAAGCCGAAGGTTTCGAGCAGGAGCAATTCATAAAGGATTATCTATACGCTAGGATATACAACATCATATCGGTTATCGGCGGCATTTCGGTCAATTTGTATGTTGATGGAAAGAATGCCTTTATTAAAGGACTGTGCGATTCTCTTCGTGTTGTTTTTGGCATAGATAAAGCCAAGAATGAACGAACGGGATATGCAAAATGTATTAACGTAACCGACAGGATAAGCCGTGCCATGGGGGCGGAAGCTTTTTCCATTCATGTAGTCTGCGGAAAAGCCGACCGCAAGGAAACAAAAGAAGACAGGGGTACTTCCGCTGTTGATGCCTTTAAAACTGCCGTTTTAAAGGCAACGAATGCCAATATTTGTGGATTGGATGTTGGCGGCACGGACATTAAAATAGTGGGAATGAAGGATGGTTGCTTATGCTTTGCTAAAGAGTACGACTGGAATCCCGCTGAGTTTACTCATATAGAGCAAATAACAGATACGCTGGAGTTTATGGTGCGTTTGTCTTGTGCTGTTATGGCGATAGAAGACAACCATGATGATGAATTAATGCGTGTTCGTGAGCGTATTCTGGAAGTTGGCACAGATATGGAGCAGATGCATGCGGATTTGGAAAGGATAGAGAAAGCCATAAAGGCTCCCGTATTGCTCGATGGAATAGGGCTGAGCTTTCCGGATGTTGTAATAGCAGATAAGATCCTTGGAGGGGAGACTCTCAAAACCAGAGCAATCAGAGAACATTCTTCTGATTATGAGGCGGAATTCGCCAAGCTGACTGCCATTAGCAGCACTTTAAAAAGGTACTGCAAGGAGAACGGAATAGTACACATAACTAATGACGGTAACATGGCTGCGTATACAGCAGCTGTTGAGTTTGCCCATGGGGATAATTCCGAGGACATAGAAAACGGAATCTTTGCACATACGCTTGGAACAGAACTGGGTACCGGATGGATAGATGAATCGGGCAGCATACCGGAGGTTCCGCTAGAGGTGTATAACTGCGTAATCGATTTAGGCGAGTATTTTGCCCGGTCATTCAAGAGCGCAGATGTAAGAAGCAATGCAAACTTCAATACCAATATAGCGGGAACGCTGCAAAGATACACAAGTCAGAGCGGAGCATTCAGGCTGGCGCTAAAGTATTTTTCACAGAAAGATAAAGCAGCATATGACGATCTGTTCAAGAAAGGTTTTCTGGTTGCTGAGGAAGATGGAATATACAATGCGATTAAGCCTAAGGATATGCGCAAAGCTTTGCTTGAACATTTAATGATGCTTGCGGATGGCGGGCATGAGCCTGCGCAGGAAATATTCAGGGAAATAGGCAGATATGTTGCGATAGTTTGGGGAGTTACTGAAGATATACTTGCTCCTATGCAGAAAAAAAGAATACTGTTTGGTAGGTTTGTAAAGAGAAAGCGCTGTTTCGAACTTATGAGAGAGGGGGCGCAGAGTATAGATCCGGCAATGGAGATACTTGCGGCAGACAGTGATTTTGCAAATACCTATCTGATGAAAGAACTCAGGGATAAGAGTGGGTATTCAGTAGCTCAGTTTGGTCAGGCTGTAGGTGCCGTATATTTTGCGGCCTCAGAGATATGAAATGTAAACAGGAGGTAAAGTATTCAATGAAGGAGCAGAATTATCTTGCGCACATGATTGGATGTTTTGGTGATCCAGTTTCAGAAAATCCCGGAGTGGTAATTCAGGATGCGGCATTTAAGGATCTTGGATTAAATTACTGGTATTTTCTTACGATTGAAGTAGCAAAGCAGGATTTGGGTGCGGCGGTTGATGCATTGAAGACGTTCAAAATGCGCGGCGCAAACTGCACTATTCCTCATAAAATTGCTGTTATTTCCTATTTGGATGAGCTGTCTGAGAGCGCAAAGCTCATTGGTGCGGTTAATACCATAGTTAATAATGATGGCAAGCTTTATGGTGATAATACTGACGGCAAGGGCTTTATGGAGTCCCTGAGAGAGCGCGGTATGGATCCCAAGGGCAAGAAGATGGTTATTCTCGGTGCAGGCGGTGCAGCGCGTGCCGTTTGTGTGGAAATGTCGCTTGCCGGCGTAGGCCATATCACCATTGTAAATCGTCCCGAGGATAAGCACCTGGGCGATGCTCTGGTAGAGCTGCTTACAAAGATGAACGTTGCAGTTGATTACGTTGATTGGGTAGAGAAGTACAGTGTACCTGCAGATACCGAGATACTGATCAATGCTACCCCCATAGGGCTGTATCCTAACGTAGACGCTATTCCCAATATCGACGTAGATACAATACTTCCCAGCATGTTTGTTCAGGATGTAATTCCTAATCCTGCAGTAACTCCTTTCCTGCGTGCAGCTGAAGCCAGGGGAGCTAAATGGAATACCGGTATGGGTATGCTGGTAAATCAGGCAGCTATAAACGTAGAAATGTGGACTGGCAAAATGCCCAATAAGGAAGTAATGATCAAGGCTCTTCAGGAAGCTCTTGAGTGATTCATTCCAGGTTTTACAAATAATTAGAATAGGATTATTGCAATGGAAGCTAATACTTACAAACTGGAAGTAAAAAACATATCAAAGGAATTTCCTGGTGTAAGAGCGCTTGACAATGTATCGCTTAGGGTGAGGCCGGGAACCGTTCATGCTCTTGTTGGAGAAAACGGTGCAGGTAAAAGTACTCTTATAAAGATAATAAATGGCCTCTATACGGCGGACAGCGGGGAAATTCTGCTGGATGGCAAAAAAGTAACTATAAAGACCCCGATGCATGCTTGTGAGTTAGGTATATCCACAATACATCAGGAACTGAGCTATGTGCCTGATTTTACGCTGGAAGAGAATATGTTCCTGGGGCGTGAGATAAAGAAGACGGGCAATGTTTTTCTGAATAAAAAGAAAATGTCTGCCATTACAAAAGATCTTCTAAGCAAAGAGGGATTAAATTACAGCCCCAAAACAAAGATAAAGAGTCTTGGCTTTGCAGACTTGCAGTTTCTGGAAATCATAAAGGCGGTTTCGTATAACGCAAATCTTGTAATAATGGACGAGCCCACATCCGCACTTACAACAAATGAGGTTGAGGCACTTTTCAAAAAAATAGAGGAACTAAAGTTAAAAGGTATAAGCGTAATTTACATTTCTCACCGTCTTGAGGAAATATTCCGTATTGCTGACGAAGTAACCGTGCTGCGTGATGGCAAAGTAGTACACAGTGCACCTGCTTCTGAACTGAATGTAGATAAGCTCATAAGTCACATGGTAGGAAGAGACTTCGGAAATCAGTATCCGGGGAAGAAGCGCAATATAGGCGAGGTTGTTCTGGAAACCAAGAATATAAGCGGGGCAAACGGAAAGTTCAAGGATGTAAATATTCAGGTACGGAAGGGAGAGGTTGTCGGTCTTGCGGGCCTGATGGGTGCAGGACGTACCGAGGTTATGCGTGCATTATTCGGTATGGATAAGCTGGAATCCGGTGTTGTTCTTGTAAATGGCAAAGAGATAAAGGTGAAGAACGTAGGCGACGCGATAAGAAAGGGCATAGCACTTGTATCAGAGGATCGCAAGCGTGAAGGAATAATTCCCGAATTGTCGGTAAGCGATAATATTGCATTGCCAAGTATAAGGAATTTCAAGGTCAAAGGACTTATCAATTCCAGAAAAATAAGCGCTGCATCAACAGAGATGGTAGGAAAGTTCAGAATTAAGACCCCATCCTTAAAAACTAAGATAGCATCATTGAGCGGCGGAAATCAGCAAAAGATAATCCTTTCAAAATGGATGCTGACAGAGCCTATCATATTCCTTCTGGATGAACCTACGCTGGGTATAGACGTGGGTGCCAAGCAGGAAATGTTTAAGCACATTGCCGAACTGGCGGAGGAAGGAATGGCCGTTTTGATGGCTTCCTCAGAACTGGATGAAATAGTCGGTATGTGCAATAGGGTTTATGTGATGCATGAAGGCAGTATTTCAGGCGAACTGCAGGAAGATGAAATAGAGCGCAATAGCATATTGAAATATGCCTTCGGCGGTTAGAGCAAACTGGATAACATAAAATACTTTTGCTTGAAAGGTGCTAAAAATGGATAAAATGGTTTCCTTGAAAAATAAGGAAAAGATAAACTTTTCCCAATATGGTATTTATCTTGTTCTCGTTTTCCTGGTAGTTCTTAGCGGAATACTGAATGAAAACTTCTTCTCAAAAGCCAATATCACAAACGTACTCAGACAGATAAGCGTTATAACCATAGTTGCTTTAGGTCAGACTTTGCTCATCATATCGGGACAGATAGACTTGTCCTGTGGCGCAGTGTTGGCTATTTCAGGCATTCTTTCAGTAATGCTTTACAAAGTGATGGGGAATCTGTGGATAGCTTTGCTGGCAGGCATTGGCATCGGTGTAGTGTGCGGATTCTTTATAGGCTTTGTAGTCACATTTTTCCGGGTGCCTGCGTTCATTGTTACATTGGCGGTTACCAATATAACGCGCGGCGGATTGTATCTGATAACAGGCGGCTCCAACGTATATGGCCTTGAAGACTATGTGGTATTGGGCCAGGGCGCGGTCGCTGGTATCCCCATTCCTATCCTTCTGATGATTGCTATGTGCATTATCGTATGGGTACTTCTCAATAAGACTTGCTTTGGCAGATACCTGTTTGCTATTGGCGGTAATCAGTCTGCAGCAGTGGCCGCCGGTATCAGCACCAGTAAGACTCTGATTAAAGCTTATGTACTTAATGGTGCACTGGTTGGCCTTGCAGGATGCACACTGGTAGCAAGACTAAATGCCGGACTGGTAAGCGTAGGTACCGGATATGAGTTTGATGCGATAACCGCTGCGATCATTGGCGGTACCAGTTTCAGTGGTGGTGTCGGAACCATTGGCGGAACCATAGTTGGCTCTCTGATTGTAGGTGTATTGCAGAATATCCTTAACCTGATGTCCGTACAGTCCTTTGTACAGGAAATCATAAAGGGGATTATTATTCTGGCAGCGGTTATTTACGATTTGAATTCCAACAGGTGGCGCTACAAGAAAAATAAGAGTCTTTAAATAGGGTGAACCCTGTTTAAGAATAAATAAAAAAGAAAGGGAAAACAAATGAAAAAGGTTTTTTACGTACTGATGGCCCTCGTGATGGTAATGGCTTCTGTAGCTGGATGTGCAGCTCCCGCTGCTGAGGAACCCGTAGAAGCTCCCGCAGAAGAAGTCGAGGCTGTTGAAGAAGCTCCTGCTGATGATGTAAAGACTATTGCTTACATCGGCTATGGCCTTACCAACGAAATGTCCGTATGGATGTTCAGCGAAATGACCAAGCAGATCGAGAACTACCCCAACATGGAGCTGAAGCTCTTTGACGGTAACCTCGATCCCGAGACTCAGGTACAGCAGATGGAGAATGCCATTGGTATGGGTGTTGACTTCATCATGATTACCACTGTTGACCAGCAGGCAGTTCTGCCCGCTTGTGACGCAGCTCGTGAAGCTGGCATTGGCGTAATGGTTGTTGGTAACAGCGCTGTTGACGAGACTCCCGCTGTAGACATCGATGCAAAGCTGATGGGAGTACAGCCTGCTGAGTATGCTATGTCTCTGATGCAGGAAGGTCAGGTTGGCCTGTTGCTCGGTACTGTTGGTAATGCCCACTCCGATGCAAGGCATGCGGGTTATCTGGAAGTACTTGCAAACTACCCTGGTATTGAAATCGTAGACACTCAGTATGCTAACTGGATGACCGACGAAGCAATGCGTATCACTGAAGACTGGCTCATTAAGTTCCCCGAGATGAAGGCCGTATTCGCAATGTGCGATACCATGGCTATGGGTGCTTATGAAGCAGCAAAGGCCGCTGGCCGCGAAGACACCATGATCTTCACTGGCGCTGACGGTCTGCTGGATGCCTGCAATGCTGTAAAGGCCGGTACCATGAATGCTACTGTTCTGCAGAACGCACAGGATTACGTAAAGGTAGCTCTTGAGTATGTTGACGGTTGGTTTAAGGGTGAGGAAATTCCCGCTTACACCGCTCTGGAGCCCATCCTGATCACTCCCGATAACGTAGACGAAGTAATCAGCGTACACGAGAGCGTTAAGGACACCGAGATCAACTTCTAATTATAGGCAGGCGAATGCGCTTAAAACCATGATAAGATGGGGCAGGTCATCCACCTGCCCCATCCATTGATAAATTTGAAATTTACTGAACCGACATATCTTTATTGTCGGGGTAGAAACAAATAAATTGAGGGGAGTTCAAAATAATGGAAACAGCACAGAGAATACGTATGCTCTCTGATATGTGGAGAATACGCAAATTTGAAGAAAAGCTCAGGGTGTTGGATAATCGTGGCGAATTGCCCGGATTTCTGCATTTGTGTATTGGACAGGAAGCGGTATGTGTAGGTACTTGCAGTGCACTTGAGGCTACCGACTATATTACCAGTACTCACAGGGGCCACGGTCATATTATAGCCAAGGGTGCAGATCCCAAGAGAATGATGGCGGAGCTGTTTGCAAAGGAGACCGGATACAATAAAGGTAAGGGCGGCTCTATGCACATTGCAGATCCCAACCTTGGTATACTGGGCGCCAACGGCATAGTTGGCGGCGGATTTCCCTTAGCAGCAGGAGCGGCTCTTTCTGCCAAATATCTGAAGAATGGACGCGTTGCAGTGTGTTTCTTTGGCGATGGCGCCAGCAATGAGGGTACTGCTCATGAGGCAATGAATATCGCGGGAGCGTTTGATTTGCCCTGCATTTTCCTCAATGAGAATAATACATATGGCGAGCACAGCTACTTTGGAGATATAAGCAGGACGAAGAATATTGCAGATCGTGCTGTTGGCTATGGCATCGAAGGAATAACCATAGATGGTAATGATATTGAGGCTGTATACAAAACTGTAAAATACGCTGTAAATAAGGCGCGTGAGGGCAAAGGCCCCACCTTGATCGAGTGCAGAACATGGCGCTGGCAGCCCCATTGCGAGGGATGCGGAGATTACTTCAGAAGTGCCGAAGTGCAGGCAGAGTGGAGGGCAAAGGATCCCATCGTGCGCTATCGCCGCTATTTGATCGATCTGGGCGTAATAGACAGCGCAAAGGCTGATGAAATCGAGGCACAGGCTGCTGCGGAAATCGATGCCGCAGTAGAATATGCAAAGCAGAGTCCCGAGCCTGATATTTCCATGGCGATGGCGGACATATATGCGGATTAGTTGCAGCACACTTGGATAACTACAGCATTCAAGAAGAGAGGAACAAATATATGGCTATCAGAAAATTGACATATTCAGCTGCTATTGCGGAAGGAATGGCCGAAGAAATGCGGCGCGATGACAGAGTTATACAGACCGGCTTGGATGTGGGATTCTACGGTGATGCATTTGGTCAGACGCTTGGCATGTTTGAAGAGTTTGGAAAAGAGCGCATGATTGACTTCCCTATCTCTGAGATGGGATTTACCGGTGTATGTGTAGGTGCAGCCGCAACAGGACTGAGACCTGTAACTACCATTCAGTTTAACGACTGGATGACTCTGGCCTCGGATCAGATAATAAATCAGGCTGCTTTCATGCGCTATATGTACGGCGGTGTAATAAGCGTACCCATGGTTGTACGTACTTGCTGCGGCGGGTATATGAGCGCCGCTGCACAACATTCCAAGATGATGGACGCATGGTTTACCAATATACCTGGCCTGAAGGTAGTGTGCCCTTCCACACCTGCGGATGCAAAGGGACTGATCAAAAGCGCAATAAGGGATAACAATCCCGTTCTCTATTATGAGCATAAGGTACTTTATGCGAAAAAGGGAGAAGTGGATGACGATCCTGAGGTTCTCGTTCCCATTGGAAAAGCTGATATTAAGCGTAAGGGAGCAGATGTAACTATCGTTACCTATTCTTATATGGTACATCTGGCGCTGCAGGCCGCTAAGGAGCTGGAAGCCGAGGGCATTGATGTGGAGGTTCTGGATCTGCGCTCACTGAAGCCCCTTGATGAAGATGCAATTTATGCTTCTGTACGCAAGACCAACAGGGTCGTATGTTTGCAGGAAGGATGGAAAAACTGCGGAATAATGTCAGAGGTTGCAGCTCTTATTGCAGAGAACGCAATGGATGCGCTGAAAGCCCCCGTCATTCGCGTTACCTCCAAGGAAGCGCCTATCCCCTTTAATCCCACATTGGAGAAATATATCCTTCCTTCCGTGCAGGATATAAAGGATGCGGTTCTTAAGGTTACAAAGGGTTAGTATATCAAAAAGTATAAAGGAGAAAAGATCATGGCTGAAAAAGCAATAATGCCCAAGCTGGGACTCACAATGACTGAGGGTACTATAACTGAAATACTTGTTAAGCAGGGCGATTATGTAAATGAAGGTGATGTACTTATGAATTTTGAAACCAATAAGGTTACAGATCAGATAGTTGCGCCCGTATCAGGCTATGTACTGAAGATATTGGTAGATGTGGATGATGATGTTAATGTTGCAGATCCCGTTTGCTATATAGGTGAACAGGGAGAGACTGTATAAACCTGCCGGATAGACCAATCAGGAGGCAAATAATGAACCTGAATCTGGAAGGAAAAACTGCCATAGTTACAGGTGCCGCCCAAGGAATGGGCCTTGCTACAGTAAAAATTCTCAGTGGGTATGGCTGTAATGTAGTGATGACGGATATACAGCAGGACAAATTGATGGAAGCCTGCGCTGAGATATCCGGTGAGAATGTTGTGGCCAAGGCGGCAAATGTGAGCAATGCAGCGGACGTGGAAGCGTTGGTAAGCTGCGCGATTGAAAGATTCGGCTCTATTGATATACTGGTCAATTCTGCCGGAATTATAACATCTGCGCTGCTTACCGAACTGGAAGAGGATACATTTGATAAGGTTTTGTCTGTAAATTGCAAGGGTGTATTTTTAACCTGTAAAGCAGTTGCCAGGCACATGATAGAAAAAGGTATACAGGGACGTATAGTTAACGTTGCGTCACAATCCGGCAGGTGCGGTGAGGCCAGTAATGGCGTATACTGTGCATCTAAGGCCATGGTTATTTCACTCACTCAGACACTTTGTCTTGAGCTTGGTCAGTATGGGATCACTGCAAACTGTGTATGTCCGGGTATGACGGATACTGCCATGATCAGAAAGGTGTTTGCTACCCGTGCTCCTATAATGGGAGTAACACCTGAAGAACTGGAAAAGACATATCTTAAAAATGTACCTCTTGGACGTATGGCTCAGGACTGGGAGATAGGTGAACTTATCGCATTCCTTTGCTCAGATAAGGCACGTTTTATCACAGGTGAAAGCATACTTATAACAGGAGGACAGACCATAGTATGATGAATTGTAATGAGTGCACATGGAAAGAGCAGAAGGAGAAAAAATATACCCTTGAGGAAATACGCCCCGTTATAGCTGCGTGTATCAGGGATTCTGCAACAATAGTCGGCTTATATTATAAACATTTGCCAAAAGAAATATTTGAGAAAGCCACAATTGAAATGTGGGATGATTGGGGCAGAAACCATAAGGGCAGCGTTGAACCTAAGGGAGATGTGAGGGCATTTGCCGAAAACATGTGTTATTTGATTCGTCAGCCCAATTCAATAATAGAAGGGTCTGTAACAGAGCATCTGGATGACGATAAATCGATAATGCGTTTTATAGGCGGCTGTGCATATCTTGATGCATGGAGAGAACTGGGACTGTCGGATGAAGAAGTCAGATATCTGTGCAAACTTTCTGCATACAGTGACATTGCATTTGCAGAAGTATCTGGGCTGGATTTTAGGTTCGAAGAAACTATGGCCGATGAAGGGTGCGATCATTGTATAGCCGTGATGCAGCGAAGGGAAAAGCAAAATGGCTAAAAAAATCACCGATTATACCAGAGATACCATCGGTAAGCTGTTTGAAGGCGGCGATGGCGTATGTTGCTATCACACACCGGAAGCTATGGCTGTATGGGCATATGAGGCGAGAAAATACAATTATCGTTCGATTTGTACTTCCAGTCCGTATGTAAAGGAGTATAGGAAACTGCTAGAAGGTACTGATATAAAGATAGTTGGCATAGCTGGATATCCATATGGCGACATGAGCAGCGACTGTAAGTTTACCGAGATAGCTAAGGTAATAGATGAGGGCTGCGAATCGTTTGACATGGTTGTAAATATGTCCTATCTTAAGTCGGGGTATTATGACCTTTTCCGCAAAGAAGTATTTGAGGCGGTTGAATATGCCAGAAAGCTCAGACCTGATGTGGAAATAAAGATGCTTGTTGAAATGGTGCTGTGCAATGATGAGCAGCTGGAGGTTGCAGCCCGTACAGTAAAGGAATCAGGAGCGGATTTTATTAAAACCCAAACAGGTTGGTTCCCTATAGGCGCATCATTAGCTCAGCTGAAGCGAATAAGAGAGATCGTAGGCCTTGATTATCCAATTAAGGCCTGTGGTCAGATAACGGAGTCTATTCAGGGCCTTGCAGCATGCCTTGATGCCGGTGTTGCGGATATTATCGGAGGAATACCTGTGCGGATTATAGAAGATCTTGAATTCTATCAGGAATATCTTAAGAAGCAGGGTAGAAGTTAAGCTTGTACTATAAAAAGATAAATATCCTGTGGGTTTTCCCCTTAAGCTGCTGGAGTTAATAAGCAGATGAGAAAAAGTACCCGCCTGTAGTGTAACACTACAAATGCCGTGTTACACTAAAAACGGACAGTGAAAAAGCCTATGATATGATAAGTATCATAGGCTTTTGTCATGAAGGGATGAAAAGGATGTATAAGAAATACAGCGATGAGCTGAAAGAACGAGTAGTAAAAAAATATCTGGCGGGAACAAGGATGACAGAGCTGGTAAGGAAATATGAGCTGGCGGATAAAAGCAGGGCTCTAAAGTGGACGGAAAAATACTTGAAGCATGGGGCCTTTCCTGATGGGCGTGGCGGAGCAAAAAGGGGCGGACGACACAAAAGCCCTGATCTAACCGACATGACGCAGGAAGAATATATCCGTTATTTGGAAATGGAGAACGCTGTTTTAAAACAACTTCGCTCCCTAAGCAGCAGCCAAGCAAAATAAAGTATCAGATTATCGAACGTCTCGGCTCGAAATATGGTGTTTCTGTTTTATGTGTTTATTTGGAATGTTCGCGCAGCGGATAATATGATTGATGTAAGCGCGGTAAAGCCAAGCACAATAAGATGAATCCCATCAAGGCAGAAGCGGTTCTGGAGATTTATATGGAGCGGCCGACCAGAGGCAGACGACAGGTACAAATGCTGTTACAGCTACCTTTGCAGGGATCGTGGATGCGCTAAATGAAGGCGACAAGGTACAGATCGTGGGCTTTGGCAGTTTCGAGGTCAAGCAGCGCACGGAGCGTACCGGGCACAACCCTGCCACCGGCGCCGAAATCATTATCCCTGCCAGCAAGGCCCCTACTTTCAAGGCGGGCAAAGCCTTCAAGGATGCGCTGAACTAAGCCTTTTCAGCAGCTCTTTATATCGAACCCAGGGGGCATTGCAATCCGGCATGCCTCCTGTTTTAGTAGGCGGCTAATATTTAAGTGAACCAAACGCCAGGTTGGGTTGTATATGTAAGGGAAAGGGGGTGCGGCGCTATTGATTGACCAATACATCCGCCAGTACGGCAAACGGCTGTATGGGCTGTGCCTTACCTTGTGCGCCAATCCCTTTGAAGCGGAGGACTTGTACCAGGAAACATGGCTGCGCGTAATAAAGAGTATAGGGCAATATGACCCGAAGCGCGACTTTGAACCTTGGCTGACTAAGGTTTGCGTAAACACCTACCGCAACGCCCTCAGGCGCATTGCAAGGAGCCCGCTGCTGAGCTTCAGGACGAATGAGGAAAAGGTCGCACTGATCTCGAACCTCCCCGCGCCGGTGGGCAAGGACTATATGGCGCTGCATGAGGCCATCCGGAAATTGCCGGAGAAGCTGCGCCTCACTGTAATACTCTTTTACTTCCATGACATGGATATAAGGACTGTGGCTGGGACAATAGACGTTCCGGAAGGAACGGTGAAATCCAGACTGAACAAGGCGAGAATACGATTGAAGGAGGCGCTTGGCGATGAAGCAGATCTATAGTTTTGAGCGGTATGACCCGCCCGCATTGGACGAGCGTACCCTTTTGCGGCGGCTGGAGCAGCGAAGATTCCGCATCGTGACGGCGCTGCTGGCGCTGGCGGGGTTGCTCCTGCAAGGGGTAGTGGTACTGTTTGGGTATTCCGCGATGGACTGGTACCCTATGATGTCGGCCTTCTGCTTTGGTTATATAGTGATCTCAACGACGGGTTTCGGCGTATGCGCCATAGCCTACGCCCGAAAAGGAGGTAAAACAATATGAGCGCAATCGCTGCGGTCCCGGCCTTTATCGTCCTGGCCATTATCATCGTCATTCCATTTGTCGTAGGCGTGTATGTATACCGGGACGCCAACCGCCGGGGCATGAACGCCCTGCTGTGGGCATTGGTGGCTGCGCTGGTGCCTTCGCTGATAGGGCTGATCGTGTACCTGCTGGTGCGGGGAAACTACCGCGACCTGCGCTGCCCGGAGTGCGATACGCCCGTAATGGAGTCCTTTGTCGTATGCCCTAAGTGCGGCGCAAAGCTGCGTCCATCCTGTCCTAACTGCTCGATGGCGGTGGAGACGGACTGGAAGCTCTGCCCCAAATGCGCACAGCCGCTGCCGGAATACCATCCGGATATTCACCCGCCGGTCAAAGCCAAAGACCGCTCCATCGGTAAAGTGCTGGCCGTCGTGCTGATCGTCCCGGTCATCCTCATAGTGGTGCTGACATTGAGTCTTTCCAGATCCGTCTCGGCGGGCGCCATCGGCGTACGCACCGCCACTACCAATGAGTATTATTCTGACATGGAGGCAAACGGCAACGGGGAGATCGCAGAAGAGGTCAAGGATTGGGTGGAGGATATCGATCTCCGTATCAAGAGCGCATATGCCCTACGGTATACCCACGAAACAGACGTCGGCACAGACCATTATTTCCTGGTGTATGTTCCCAGCGTGGGGGAGCAGAACCATACAGGAGTTGGGCAGTCCTCCAGCATATTCGGCACGACGCTCAATCTGGAGTTGCAGCCAGTGAGCGGCCATCAGGCATTCTTCAACATCATTACCTCCTCGGAGGAGGCGCCCGAGCTTCGGATCAAGGTCGGAGGGGAAAAGCTCCCCTGCGAAGTCACGACGGTGGATTATAACCCCACGTTGTTTTACATCGTCCCCAAGTATGACGAGCTGGAGCCCGGCGCAACGGGATTTTTTATGCCGGAGCGCATCACGGTGGTGCAGATAGAGGATAACCACAATGTGGGCGCTGTGGCGGTAGAGGATGAAGATGTGGCGTTTGATATCCTGGTGGGGATAGACAGCGCTCCGTATCTCAACATTGAGCATGATATGTATCCGAAACCGGACGGCACCGGGGGCTATGATTTCAAGGACGGGTTCGATATCATCATCGAATATGAGGTTCATGAGGGCTTAGTCCTTCACGAGGATATGCTGCACTGCCTGGTGCTGGAGCAGTACGGCGGGTATTACCTCATCGATGACAGGCCGGACAATGGGCGTTTCATACGCGAAATAGATCCAATACTATTTGAGACGCTGCAATCCCTTTTCCCGTAATGAGGCCACCGGCACATGCCGGTGGCCTCAGACTGTCGAAAAAGTCCAGCAAAAGCTGGGCTTTTTCGTTTATAAGAGGTAAAATAA